>Ga0070738_10005448_pt1 | contig 14103 bp, 14 predicted proteins | sample Coa_R2_2_FD_66446 | JGI IMG/M metagenome (GOLD analysis project Ga0070738, IMG submission 66446) | Surface soil microbial communities from Centralia Pennsylvania, which are recovering from an underground coalmine fire - Coalmine... | ecosystem: Environmental > Terrestrial > Soil > Unclassified ... | reverse complement strand
GCCAAGGAGTTGCTGGCCAACGAGGGCTACGACCCGGTCTACGGCGCCCGGCCCCTCAAGCGCGCCATCCAGCGGCGCATCCTGGACCCGCTGGCCCAGGCCGTGCTGCGGGGCGAGTTCCGCGAGGGGGAGACGGTGGTGGTGGATAGCGACCACGGCCAGATCGTCTTCCGCCACGAGGCGCCCGCGGAGCAGCAAGCGGCGGGCGTGGGCGCCGCGGCCGGCACCGGAGTATGATGTACGATGGGTTCCCACGGAGGGGAGGACCAGCGATGATGTGGATAGATGATCTGCGTGTGGAGATGCAGCGCCGGCAGGCCGGCGGCACCTCCACGGAGGAATGGCGCCGGCCACGGGCGGCAGCCGCCGACGAAGCCGTGGCGCGTGCCGATGCGCTGGTGCGCATGCTGCTCAATCAGATGAACCAGAGCTTGCTCGGCGGGCGCGGCTCGGTGTGGGATGCGCCCGCGCGCTGGGGCGTGCACCTATGGGAACTGTGGTGGGAACCGACGCGCGAGAGCGGCTCCTACTTGGTGGTGACGCTGTTGCGGGATTCGCGCGGCACGCCCTACCTCAAGGTGCAGGGCCGGCGCCTCGCGCTGAGCGACGCGCGGCTGGAGCGCCGGCTGCAGCGGGCGTTGCGTGCGGCTTTCCTGGAACCCGGCTCCTACGCGCCCCGGGGCGGCGCGATGCTGTCCTCGGGCACCACGGGCGCAGCAGGCAGGTCAACGCATCCCATGACGGACGTCCCGCCCAGGCCGGCCGGCGCCGAGACCGCCGGGCGAGACGTCGAGCCGCGCACCCGTCGTCGCGGGCGCCGCGATAGCCGCGACGACTGAACGGAGAGGAAACTGATGGAACGGGCGATTGTTTACACCACGCCGACCTGACCGTACTGCCGCCACGTCAAGGAGTTCCTTGGCTCGAAAGGTGTGCCCTACGAGGAGCGCGACGTCAGCCGCGACCACGCGGCGGCCGAGGAGATGGTGCGCCGCACCGGCCAGATGGGCGTGCCGGTGACCGCCCTTGGTGGGGAGATGGTGGTCGGCTTCGACCGCCCGCGGCTGGAGCGCATCATACAGCGCCTCCAGGCCGCGCCCAAACCGGCAACGCTGGGCGCGGCGGTCAAGGACGCGCCGGGTGGCGGCGTGCTCGTCGGTACAGTGCATGTCGGCACGCCGGCCGAGCGCGGCGGCCTCAAACCCGGCGATGTTATTGTCGCGGTGGATGGGACGCCGCTGGCCGGCGTGGACGCACTGGCGCAGTCGGTGCAGGCGGCGCGCGCCCGGGGCAGCGCCACGCTGACGGTGCGGCGTGAGGACAAACCTGTGCAGCTGCGTATTCCATTTACGACTCCGTGAAAGAGCGGTCCTACACCACCCTAACGTCACACCGACAACCTTCTAACGCCCCTCTGATGCCACCGCCCTACACTACCCTATAGGAGCGGCTCCTGAGGGACAGAATGCCATACTGCCTTTATGGGGCAGGAGCACAGGACTTACCCCGACGGAGTCGCGAGCTGGGAGCAGGAGAGACAGGAGATGTGACCCATGGCCGTAAGACTGCACCAACGCGCATTCGAACATGCCAAAGAGCTGATAGAGGCAGGGATGTATGTACTAGACGACAGGGATATGTGGAGTGAGCATCAGCCGTCTGCGCAGGAGGAGAACAGATATATCGCAAAGCATGGGATAGCTGAGTATAGCAAGTGGTACCTGGGCATCGACGACACGGAAGACGAAGACAATAAAGGGCGGTACAAGTTCCCTTACGGTGACTTTGAAAAGGTGCATCGCCGCGGTGTCCTATCCGCCGAGGCAAGAGCCGGACAATATAAGTATGATGACATCGAGAGCGCCGCAGCGCATCTGCACGGCATGCTGGATGGAGTGAAAGCAGGGTAGAGATAGTCTGCACCGTCCTGCACCGCTTTCGCTCGGATGGCAAAGGCGGTGCAGGACGGCTCACCGCCGCTCAGTCCGGTTCAACCGTGATCTCGTTTTCGACCCTGGTGACCCCGGTTCCGCGCCAGACCGCCCGTTCAGCCGCCTCCCGCTCGGCCCACGACCGCACTCGACCCGCCAGGATCACGGTGCCATCTTCCCGCACCTCCACCTGAATGTGCCGTGCATCGGTCTGGGCGTCCCGTGCCAGCGCCTCCTCGATCTCTTGCTTCAGTTGGGCCGGAGAGCGGTGGTGCGGCCGGAGCATGATCAGATTGAGCACCTTGCGCACGCCCGCCAACTGCTGGACCACACGCTCGGCCTCCTCCCGCTGGTAGGGCCAGTCCACCGTGCCCTGCAGGGTCACCACACCCTTGGAGACGGTGATCTCGATCTGCTCAGCCGGCACGAGGGCGTTCGCCTCCAGGGCCTGCAGCGCCGTGGCCGCGATGGCCACATCGGCGGGCTGGGCCGCATCCAGTAGCCGCACCTCAATCTCGTCGACCACGGCTCTGACCCCGTCTACCCGCAGGCCGGCCTCGCGGGCAGCCCATTTCTTGGCATGGGAGTCAAGCCAACCGGTGAGCGTCACGATCCCATCCTTGACGATGACGCCGATCTCGTTGGGACCGACGCGAGCGTCCCACTTGAGCTCGGCGAGCACATCGCGCTGGATCTCCTCGTCGCTGCGCCGAGTGAGCGTTGTGGTCATGAGTGTCGACCTTCCCTTTTGCTTAGTCTCCGACAGAGCGGATGCGCTCTGAGGCGAGTATAGGGCCGCGCCGTCAGAATGGCGTTAGAGGACCATCAGGACGCCGTAGGACCCGTGGAGGCGTCGCGCTCACACGCCAAAGGGGAAGGTTTCTGGTACCTCACCCGTCTCCCACAAGGCCGTCCGTTCCAGCGGTTCGAGGGCGTGCGTGACGTCGCAATGCACGATGGCATCGAACTGATCGGCCGGGCGGGCATAGAAGTAGTGGCTCACGCGTTCGGTCTCGGGCCGGTAGACGACGCCGATCGCCCGCTCTAGCCGCGGCACTCGCGCTTCCGCCGCAATACGCTCGTCGCGCATCGACAAGAGGAAGTGGGGCAGGCCCGCGTCGTGGAACAGCGCTTCGTAACTGCCGTCCAGGGCCGGCCGCACCTGTTTACGCTCGGCCGGGGCGTCCCAGTCGGAGGCGGCCGTGACAGAGCCGCTGTAGGTTGTGAAGCCGATCAGGCGTGTCGCGCGACCATAGCGCTCGCGCACCAGTTGGCCCAGGTTGAGCTCGCCCTGCTCGCCGAGCTCGGTGGCCCGAGCGTCGCCGAGATGCGAGTTGTGGGCCCACACGACCACCTTCGCCGGCGCCGCCTGACGATCGAGGTGCGCGACCAAAGCGTCCAGGGTCTCGGCCATGTGCCGGTCGCGCAGGTTCCACGACGACACGCGCCCGCGGAACATCGCCCGGTAGTAGGCCTCGGCGTTCTTGACCAAACGCGCGTTCTGCTCGGCGAAGAAGAAGTCATCCTCGGCCATGGGACCACCCGACTGCACGTACTCGTGCCGATGGCGCTGCAGGTCGACCAACTCCTGCACGACCTCCTCTTCGCAGGGCTCGGCCAGGCCGGCCGCCGTGGCGACGCCGTAATTCTGGGCTTCACCGCCGGCGTGCTCGAAGCAGGCGAAGCGCTCGCGCGCCCGACGGGCTGCCTCGGGATCGACGCGGTCGAGGTAGGCGATGACCGCCTCCATCGACGTGAACAGGCTATAGAGGTCCAGGCCATAGAAGCCGGCCCCCGGCGTGCCCGCGGGGCGGGCCGCGTTGTAGGTGCGCAACCACTCGATGAAGTCCAGCACCACGGTGTTGCGCCACATCCAGGTGGGGAAGCGCTTGAATCCGGAGAGTGCCTCGTCCGCGTTGTCGTCATCGCCGGCACCGCGGACGTAGCAGTTGGCGCGATAGGCGTCGGGCCAGTCGGCCTCGACGGCCACCGCCGTGAAGCCCTTCTCGGTGATGAGCCGCCGGGTGATCTCGGCGCGCTCCTGATAGAACTCGTGCGTGCCGTGCGAGGCCTCGCCGATCAAGACGAAGCGCGCCTCGCCGATCAACTCCATGAGCGCTTCCTGGCCGGCCTCTCCCGGAAGCGGGTAGGCGAGCAGGCGCACGGTGTCCGTGAACGGGGTAATAGCTCTGTCTGGCATGGTTGAAGCCCTCCTCTGAGGAAACGCTGCGGCCTGTACGTCACATCCCCTGCGTGGCGACCGGTTGCGCGCGCGCCGCGCGGTCGAGCAGGTCGCGGACCTCGTCGTCGGTGGTCGGCGCGAAGTCCTCGTACCACAGGCCAACGGCGTGGAAGGGCTCCGGCGTCATCGCGCAGACGACCTCGTCCACCTCGGGGCGCAGCGCGTCGCACGTCTCGCGCGACGCGACCGGGACCGCGACGACGAGGCGTGCGGGCTGTTGCCGGCGCAGGGCGGCGATCGCCGCGCGCATGGTGGCGCCGGTGGCCAGGCCGTCATCGACGAGGATGACGGTGCGACCGCGCACCTCGGGCGGCGGGCGGTTCCCCCGGTAGAGGTGCTCGCGCCGCTCCAGTTCCCGCTGTTCGCGTGCGGCGACCGCCTCGATGATCGACGGCGGGATGTGCAGGGAGTTGACCACCTCCTGGTTGAGGACGGGCGCGCCGCCGGTCGCAATGGCCCCCATGGCCAGCTCCTCGTAGCCGGGCACCCCGAGTTTGCGGACGATGTAGACGTCCAGGGGAGCGCCCAGCGCCCGGGCCACCTCATAGCCGACCGGCACGCCGCCGCGGGGTAGCGCCAACACCAGGACGTCGGGACGGTAGGTATAGGCCGCGAGCCGCGCGGCCAGCATCCGGCCGGCGTCGGCCCGATCGCGAAATCGTCGCATCATAGGTCTGCCTCTGCAGTTGTTGGAGCAGAGACCGTGCCAGCGCGTGTTGCCCCCCACCGGGCACCGAGGGAGGCTTTCCGAGCTGCATCTCGTCCTGTGCCGTTGCTGGCCACGGCTGTGCCCGATCAGTGGGTCCCGGCAGATCCCGCGGAACGGCCCGGGCCTCTTGTCGTCATGCTAATGCTGCTGCACTGCCGCTCACCCGTATCGGAAGCACGTGAGGTATCGCAAGGCGGCGTCAGGATGGACGTCCAGCGCGAGTGATTCACTCGGCCCTCTGCCCACGCAAGACAGGGCCATGCGGCCTGGGGCCGCATGGCCCTACGTTCGTTTTAGTCTGGCATTACCGCTGGGTGGCTAATACGCCGCGCGGCTCCGGCATCACGCTCGGGTGGCGCACCTCCGTTATGGCCCAGTCAATGACTACACCGACCAGTGTGGCGACCAAGGCCGACAACACATGAATGTTGCCAAACGTAGGACCGCCAAGCTTCCAGAAGGCGGTCAACGCCTCGCCCAATGCCATAGCCGCGAAAGGATAGGCGGCAACGCGCCATGGGCGATCCGGTACGTGCGTGGGCAAGACGCTGTACCAGAAGATTCCCAGACCGTAAGCAAAGGCAATCATGTACAGAACTGTTCCAACGTCCATAGTTCTGTCCTCCGTCTAGCTTCACCTCCGACATACTCGTCTCGATCACTCCAATCCCTTCACCCTCGTTGTAAGCCTCCACCCATGGCCTGTCAATATGGGTAACATAAGAAAGACATCAAAGAAGCGTAAGAAGCACTCATTCAGCTTCTGCACCGCCCTCGACGCGCCGCGTAAGCACGTCCGTCGCCGGCATGGAGTACGTCGAGACTGGCCGCGATGCGCGCCGCCTCGCCCGGGCCGATCCCGGCCGCGGCCAGGCGTCCCTCCGAGAGTGCGGTGCGCAGGGCATCCAGACTGTCGATGCCCAAGGTCTGGTACAGAGCGCGCGCCCGCTTGGGGCCGATCCCCGGCACGGCCAGCAAGGTGGTGACGCCCGACGGGATCTGCTCCTCGACCTCCCGCAGCAGCCGGAAGGTGCCGGTGTCAAGCAGGTCGGCCACTTTCTGCGCGATCTCCTTGCCGACGCCGGGAATCTCTTCCAGGGCGCCGCGCTGACGTAGCGCGGCGATGGGCTCGGAGAGCTGGCCAATGCCCTCGGCTGCCCGACGGTAGGCCGCCACCTTATAGGGCGACTCACCGCGGATGGCGAGCAGGTCGGCCAGCAAGCGGAACGTCGCCGCCACCTCGGCGTTGGTCAGGGCGCGTGCCACGGTCTCATGATCTCCTCCCTACTTGAGACTACGGCTTCTCGGATGCGCCGGGGACCGGCGTGCGGCCCTGCTGCCGGTAGAGCTCGATGATCTCCGCCACGGTGGTGGCATCCTCCGGCCGTTTGTCGGCGTCGCGGAAGCTGATCAGGCGCGGGAAGCGCAGCGCGTAGCCCTCCGTCCCGCCGTCGCGCCCGGCCATGTGCAGCGGCGATCGGGTGATCTCGTCGGCTAGCACCTCGATCACCACGCGCGGTTCCACCCACACGCTGGGCACGATGCTGCTCTCCACGCGCGCCGGCTTGTGCTCCCTCACATAGGGGGCACAGCGCTCGCGCACGGCCTGCCACTCGGCGTCTGTGAGCCCCGTGCCGATCTTGCTGATGCTGGGGAAGAGGTCCCGCTGCGGATCGTAGACGGCCACCAGCAGGGCGCCCACCCCGAAGGCGGCGCGCCGTCCGCGGCCGTAGAGGTAGCCGATGATGACGCAGTCCACCGTGTCGCGCAGGTGGCCGGCCTGCGCCCGCTTGAGCTTGACCCAGTTGTAATTGCGCGCTCCCGCCTGGTAGGGGGCATCCAGCTTCTTGGCCACGATGCCTTCCAGCCCCGCCCCGATCGCCGCGTCGAAGATGGTCATCAACGCCTCCGGTGTCTCGACCCTGCGCGAGTCCGCGACCTGGACGGTATCGCCGGCGCCGATCAGCCGCCCGAGCAGCACGTGGCGCTCGGCGTAGGGGCGCTTCGTGACGCGCTCACCGTCGGCGTAGAGCACGTCGAAGGCGAACAGACGCAGGGGCAGGGCGGCGGCAGCCTCGGCGATACCGTGTTTGCGCCGGCGCCGCATGGTCTGCTGGAAAGGCAGGTACTCGTCCGAGGCGGGGTGGTAGGCCAGCGCCTCGCCCTCGACGATGGCGGTCTGGGCGGCGATTTGCGCGCGCACGCCTTGGGCGATCTCGGGGAAGGCGCCGGTCATCTCCTCCAGGCTGCGCGAGTAGATGTGCACAGTTTCGCCATCCTTGTGCACCTGGCAGCGGAAGCCATCGTACTTGTTCTCGACGGCGCAGGGGCCCAGGGCGGCCAGGATGGCCTCGGCGCTGGGCAGGCGCTCGGCCAGGGCCGGGCGCACCGGGTTGCCGACTCGGATGCCCAGGGCGTCGACTGCCGCGATGCCGCCCTCCCACAGCGTGGTGCCGATGAGGCCGAGGTCGCTGGTCTCGTTGTAAGCGCGCTCCAGTTGCGGGCGCAGGCTGCGATTGCCGGCGTGAGCGACGGAGTAGGCGTCGAGGATGGTGGGATCGCCGATGCCCAGGCGCAACGTGCCCAGGGGGATGCGGCACAAGAAGGTGGCTGCCGGCGGGTCGAGCGCGGCGAGCAGGTCCGCGAACAGGCCGACCTTCCGTGCGCCGCTGCCCGGCCCACTCGTCCGGGCGATCGCGCGCAGGCGGTCGAACACCGTGACCACATCCGGCCCGTCTCCGGGCACGGAGGCCGTTTCCGCCACCGCTGCCAGGTGGCCCGCGACCATGCCCAGGTCGCCCATCCGGTCGAACCGCTCCTGGACCGCACTGCGCTCCACGTGATACGCCCGTGCGATAGCCTCCGCGACCAGCGCGGGCCCCAGGCCCATCTCCAAGGGCACGAAAGCCGGGGCCAGCCGGCCCTGCAGCAGGTAGACCGTGGGCGCGAGCTCCTCCGGCCGGGTCGCGCGGAAGATTTCGGTGAGTATGGCGATCAGCGCAGTGCGGCTGGCCGTACCCTCCAGCCGCTGGACATACTGCGCGAGAGTGCAGAACAGCATCGCTCCTCCGGTCGCTACGGGCATCCTGCTTGAGTGTACCGGTACCGGCCTGCCGGCGACTGAGTTCGCCCAGTCGGTGGCTGGTCGTCGGGAAGCGCTATAGAAGCCAGAGCGTTGAGAGGGTCAGGAGGTGACACATGGTAGCCACGCCAACGCCGGCCACGGCGGCCGAGACCTCGCTGCGCCAGGGCATGCGCCCGGCGCGCATCCCCGAACCCTGCGCCATGGTGATCTTCGGCGCCTCGGGCGACCTGACCCGGCGCAAGCTCATCCCCGCGCTCTATAACCTGGCCGCGGAGGGGTGGCTGCCGGCCGGCTTCACCGTCATCGGCTGCGCGCGCCACGAGAGCACAGACGATGATTTCCGAGAGCGCATGAAGGAGGCGATCGATGCCTTCTCACGACGGCCGGCTCAAAAGGAGGTCTGGGACGCCTTTTCCCGGAGTATCTTCTACATCACGGCCGACTTACAGGACCCCAATGGCAGCGACACGTTGCGCCAGCGGCTCGATGAGATCGACCAGACGCGCGGCACGCGCGGTAATCGGGTGTTCTACCTGGCCACGCCGCCCTCCGCTTACCCCGAGATGATCCGCCAGCTCGGGCATAGTGGGCTCAACCGCGGCGGATGTGGAGGCACGGGCTGGGCGCGCCTCATCATCGAGAAGCCGTTCGGTCATGACCTGGCCTCGGCTCGCTCGCTCAATGGTGAGTTGTCACAGGTCTTCTCCGAGGACCAGATCTACCGCATCGACCACTACCTGGGCAAGGAGACGGTGCAGAATATCTTCGTCTTCCGCTTCGCCAACGGCATCTTCGAGCCGATCTGGAACCGGCGCTACGTCGACAACGTGCAGATCACCGTGGCCGAGACCGTGGGCGTAGAGGGGCGCGCGGGCTATTACGAGCACGCGGGCGCGCTGCGCGACATGGTGCAGAGCCACATGCTGCAGCTCTTGAACCTGGTGTGCATGGAGCCGCCCGTGGCCTTCGATGCCGAAGCGGTGCGCGACGAGAAGGTCAAGGTGCTCCGGGCGCTGCGCCCGCTGGATACGGACGCGACCGCGCGCCTCACCGTGCGGGGCCAGTACGGCCGCGGACGGGTGCAGGGCCAGGAGGTGCCCGGATACCGCGAAGAGCCCGGCGTGGCGCCCGATTCCATCACCGAAACCTACGCAGCGCTCACATGCTTCATCGACAATTGGCGCTGGGAGGGTGTGCCCTTCTACTTGCGCACAGGCAAGCGCCTGCCACGGCGGGCGACGGAGATCGCGGTACAATTCCAACCGGTCCCACATCAACTCTTCCACGGAGACAACAGACCGCTCGAACCGAACATCCTGACCATGCACATCCAGCCGGACGACGCCATCTCCCTGAGCTTCCTGACCAAGTTGCCCGGTGCGAGTCCACAGATCCGCCCGGTGCACATGGAATTCCCGTGCGGCGCCCCGGCCGCCGTCGAGACGCCCGACGCGTACGAGCGCCTGCTGCTGGACTGCATGCTCGGCGACTCGACGTTGTTCACCCGCTGCGACGAGGTGGAGGCCGAGTGGGCCTTCATCGACACGATCCTGCAAGGTTGGAGCCATGTGCCGCGCCCGGCCTTCCCAAACTACGCGGCGGGGACGTGGGGCCCGTCCGAGGCCGACGCTCTAATCGAGCGCGATGGACGGCGCTGGCATTGTCGATAGCAGAGCAAGCCGGCACTATAGCTCTCCGGCCACGCGAACGTGGCGACCACGGCACGGTACGATCGGCGCGGCGAGAAGGCCAAGCGCAAGGCCGTCCGCCTGTTGCACGTGCCGTATCGGCGGACGGGGCCGGGGCGATGAGTAAGGAGACGGCCGCGCTCTCCCGGTCGGAGGACGTCAACGCCGCGCTGCTCAGCGACCTGCGCGCCATCATCGTGGCCGGGCGGGGGCGGGCCGTCATGGCGGTAGTCGGCCCGCGTTTTGCCATGCGACCGCAGTCGCAGGCCGGGTGATAATCAAACCATGCTGCCTGAAACAACACTATGTCGATCTCGCCTTCTTCCATCGCGGGCTCCGCGCGCCCGTGTACGTGGACCTCACAATCGGCAAGCTGACCCACGCGGACATCTCGCAGATGAAGCTCTATCTCGCCTGGGCACGGCGCTACGACAAGCGGGAGGGCGAGAACGATCCCATCGGACTGATCCTGCGCGGCTCCAAGAACGAGCAGGCTGCTACTGGCCGACGACGAGGGCGTCGTGGACGAGCGCATCAAGGTTGCCCAATACCTCCTGCTGGACCCGCGGGATCAGGAGGCGCTCAAAGAGCGCCTGGCCCAACTCTCGGACCTGCACGACCAACTCGTCGACGAGGCGAGCGCCGCGTCTGATCCCGGCGTCATCGAGGCCGACCCGTTGTGACGTGCGGTGGACCGAGCACAGTCGCTCGCCGGTGGTCACCAACTGCCCTTCAACGGATCCACACCAGAATGATCACCTATACTTGGGAGGACGATCACCGCCCTTCTGAGGGAAGCGGAGCAAAGGGAGGCCGCAGAGCGTTGCTGCTCGACTATATGAGGTCGCCCTCTTGCTCACCGAGATGGGCTACTCGCCCGGCGATCTTGACCTCCTGCGACACCTATTGAAGCGGGCCGGTACACCATAGCATTCGGTCCGGGAGACTCCCGTGACAACTCGGCCGGGAAGGGAGACGATGGATGATGGACACCCAGAGACGGCGGTCGCGCAGGCGCTCGGCGCCCCACTCGGCGCGCGCCGCCCAAACGCGGCCCGCGCCGACCACGCGGGACCGGCGCATCCCCCGCGTGCTCAAGGTCATCCCTCTCGGCGGGGTGGGCGAGGTCGGCAAGAACTGCGTCCTCCTGGAATACGGCGACGACCTGGTGCTGGTCGACGCGGGCGCTGGCTTCCCCGGCGCGGACGAGCCCGGCGTCGATCTGCTGGTACCCGACGTCTCCTACCTGCGGGACAAAGCGTCGCGCCTGCGCGGCATCGTGCTGACGCATGGCCACGAGGACCACGTCGGCGGGCTGGCCTTCGTCGCCCAACAGATCGGTGCGACGCGGCGCCTCCCGCTCTACGGCTCGCCGTTGGCTCTGGGCTTCGCCCGCGGGCGCATCGCCGAGCGCCGGGCCACCCGCCTGTTCGATCCCCGCCCGATCACTGCCGGCCAGCGCCTCACCCTGGGCGGCCTCACCATCGAGATGGTGCCCGTCGGGCATAGCATCCCCGACGCGATGGCCCTGGCCATCCACTCCGCGGTCGGCACCATCCTTTACACCGGCGACTGGAAGTTCGCCGACATGCCCGCGGCCGGCCGGGAGCGCCTGGAACAACTGGGACGGGAGGGCGTCACCGCCGTGCTGGCCGACTGCGTGCGCATCGAGTCGCCCGGCCACACGGGGTCCGAGGAGGGCGTGGCCCGAGCCATCGAGCGACTGATGAGGGCCGCGCCGGGGCGCGTCATCGTCACCACGTTCGCCTCCAACGTACAGCGCGTGGCCAACACCATCGCCGCGGCGCAGGCGTGCGGGCGCGTCTGCGTCCTGCTGGGCCGCTCCATGGAGCGCAACGTCGCCGTCGCCCAGGAGGTCGGACGGCTGCAGATCCCGCCGGGCGCACTGATCTCGGCCGAGCAGGCGCGGCGGTGGCCCGCCGACAAACTGGTGCTGATCACCACCGGCAGCCAGGGCGAGCCGGGTGCCGCCCTCGCGCGCATCGCCGCCGGCGAGCATCGCCAGATCAAGGTGCGCCCGGGTGACACCGTGATCGTGGCGGCTTCACCGATCCCCGGCAACGAGGAGACGATCGGCCGGACTATCGACAACCTGTTCCGGCAAGGCGCTGATGTCCACTACTCGCGCATCACACCCGACATCCACGTCTCGGGCCACGCCGCGTGGGACGACCATGCCGAGCTGCTCACGCTGCTGCGACCGCGCTTCGTCGCGCCCTTCCATGGCGAGTACCGCATGATGGTGCTCTACCAGCGGCTAGCTGCTTCGTTGGGCATTCCGCCTCAGAACATGCTCCTGCCGGAGTTGGGCACCGTGCTGGAGTTCGGGCGCGACGGGGCGCGGCGCCGCGGCAGCGTGCCCAGTGGCCAGGTCCTGGTCGACGGGCTCACGGTCGGCGCGGTGACCAAGGCGGTGCTGCGCGACCGCCGCTCGCTGGCCGAGGAGGGCTTGCTCGTCGTGGCCGTGGTGCTGGAGCGCGAGACGGGGCGGCTGGTCGGCGTGCCCGCGCTGGTGGCGCGAGGCCTGCCCGGCGCGGAGGACGGGGCGCTGGCCGCGGGGCTTCGGGAGCGCGTGCGGCGCGCGCTCGACCGGCGCCGCGCCCTGGTCGAGCCCCGCCTGGTGCAGGAGGTGATCAAGGACGCGGCGGCAACCTATGTGCTGCGGGAAACCGGCTTGCAGCCCCTAGTCCTGCCCGTCATCACCGAGGTGTAGGTGCCACTGGCGCAGCGCCCGCAGGGTGCGCCGCTGCTTGCTGGTCAAAGCGGACGAGAAACGGCCATCGCCTCGCCGGGGGTCATACCGCGCGCACGCCGTGTTGCCGGCCGCAGCGGGCCGCCGCTGAGGACAAACGTAGTTTGCTCGGCGTCTTCAGCATCGCCGGCGCTGCCGACTCGCCCTGTGCTCCCTCCTAGTTCCGCCCCTATACGGGGAGCGCCAGGCTGTTGTCATGCGGCCTGTTGTCCGTGCAATTGTAGCCACCTCAGTACGTCGCGGCGGCGCAACATTCCCACCACGTGCCCGTCCTCCACCACGGGCACCTGATTGACATCGCGGCCGGTCAACTCGTTCAGCGCCTCGCCGGCATCCTCCTGCGGTGTCACGGTGGCCACCTTGTCCATGGGCGTCATGATCTGCCGCACCAACGTGGTGTCCCAGGCGTGTCGCGGCACTTTGCGCACATCGTCCAGGCACACCAACCCGGCCAGGCAGTCGTCCTCCTGTAGCACGGGGAAGCACCGCTCGTCCGATCCCATGATATGATCATGCACCAGGTCGCTGACCGTGCTCGTGGCCGGCACGGTGGGTACGGTGGTGCGCATTAACTGGGCGACCGGGACATCGCCCAGGATGTCCCCAATCACGACCTGCCGATAGCTCTGGATCGCCGCTGCGTTGAGGAACCAGCCGATGAAGACCAGCCACAGCCCGCCGAGGAAGCCGGTACCGAAGTAAGGGATCTGGACGCCGAAGATCATGGCCAGACCGCCGAAAATCATCAGCCAAGCGATGGCCTGCCCGACCCACGAGGCCCAGCGGGTCGCCGTGCGCAAGTTGCCGGTGATGGCCCAGAGGATCGAGCGGAGGATGCGCCCGCCGTCAAGCGGGAAGCCCGGGATCAAGTTGAAGATGCCGAGCAGGATGTTGATCTGCCCGAGCCATAACAGCATGGTCGTCAACGGGCTGGGCTGGTCGAAATCGCCGGCCACGGTATCGCCTACCCCGTGGGCGAAGATGCCGGCGCTGACGCCGCCCAATGCCAAGAAGACGATGCCGAGGACGATGCTGGTCAGCGGACCGACGATCGTCATCAGGAAATCAACTCCGGGCGAACGCGGCTCGCGCTGGATATTGGACACCCCACCGAACAAGAAGAGCGTGATGTTGCGGACCGGCAGCCCCCGAGCCATGGCCACCAGGGAGTGAGCCAGCTCATGCGCGAGCACCGAGGCGAAGAACAGGAGGGCGGCCACGATCGCGACACCCCAGATGATCCCACCTCCCCAGGCCGGGTGGAGCAGCGCCAGGCCTGTTCCGACGTTCCACGTCACGAGCACGAAGATGAAGATCCAGCTCCAATCGATAGTGATACGGATGCCGAAGATCCGTCCCAGGGTAAGGCCGCTGCTGCCCATGATGGATGCACACTCCGTTTCAGTCGTTCGCCCGAATCTCGACGTTTCGCAAGCGCTTCATTAGCCGCGCTATGGTCCCACCCCGTCTCTCGTGCTGGGCGGACCCTTCCAGTGAACGCCCGAGTACGTGCGCCACTTCCAGCCGCGCTTGCGCGGGCGGCGGGCACAGCGGCCGCACACTCAGATCTGATTCTTTCGCACCCACTCTCACGGCTGTAGTCATGCCGCTCATCCTCCCCATCCACTAGAGGCCGCATCAAGCTGCTACAGAGATGGCGCAGCCCGGGCCTCGG
>Ga0070738_10005446_pt1 | contig 14107 bp, 14 predicted proteins | sample Coa_R2_2_FD_66446 | JGI IMG/M metagenome (GOLD analysis project Ga0070738, IMG submission 66446) | Surface soil microbial communities from Centralia Pennsylvania, which are recovering from an underground coalmine fire - Coalmine... | ecosystem: Environmental > Terrestrial > Soil > Unclassified ... | reverse complement strand
CCGGCCGCATTCGCCTTGGTCACCACCGGACCGTCGGTCACGACGTTCTTCGGAATGCCCTGGCCGGTCTTCTCGCCGCCAACCACGGCGGCGACGCCCGCGACGATTGCTCCGCCATGGATGCGGCAGGACGGGTTGCGGACGGTCGCATACATGCGGCCATCGCTGACCGCCTGGATTGCCGGCGGCATGGCGTCGACGCCGCCGATCAATATGTTGGTGCGGTTGTGCGCCTTCATGATGTTGTAGGCGGCAAGCGCCATGTCGTCATTGTGGAAGAAGGCCGCGTCGATCTGCGGATACTTTGTGAGATAGGTTTCCCACAGCCGCGCCGTCTTCGACACGTCCCAATCGGCGGGCTGGGTGTCGAGCACTTCGATTCCAGGATGTTGCTTGATCACCGACTCGAAGCCCTTGGCGCGGCCCTGTGCGCCGGTGTGGCCGAGCGCGCCCTGGGTCATGATCATCTTGCCCTTGCCGCCGATGGCGTTCACCAACGCCTGCGTCACCGAGGCGCCCATGAACTCGTTGTCGGGGGCGAGGAAGGCATGCACGTTGATCTGGTCGAGCGGGGCGATCAGCGTGTCCATGTCGATCACGGGGATGCCGGCATCGATCATCTTCTGCACGGGCTGGGTCAGCGTGCCGATGCCGAAGGCCTGGATGGCGACGAAGTCCCATTTCTGCGAGGCCATGTTGTCGATGGCGGCGCGCTGCTTCACCGCATCGAGCTGGCCGTCGAACCAGGTGACCTCGACATTGAACAGCTTGCCCCATGATTCGGCGGCCTGCTTGCCCTGCGCGCACCAGGTGGCCTGCAGGCCGGCATTGGAGAAGGCCGCTTTCAATGGCTTTTCCGACCGGGTGAGTTCGGCGGCCATTGCAGGGTTGGCGCCGAATGCGCCCAATAGCGCCGCGGCGGCGCCGGCACCCGCCGTCGCCGCCAGAAGATCGCGCCTGCTCGTGGTGGATTTGTCAGTCCCGGACATCGCTCGCTCCCATCTGTTTTTATGACCGACGACGTCTTTGGCGCCGCGGCTGGAGGGTCAGTGTCTCACAATCGATTTCATCGCGCTACCGGTAGCTCGATGATCTCTTGGTCGCGATCTTGTGCGGTGCCGTTCGTGGGAGCTCGCAAGGCGATTGGGGCGTTACTCGACCATCTCGCGCGAGATCATCTGCTCGATCTCGGCCAGCAGCTTCGTCCAGGCTGCGGCGATCTCGTCAGTCCAGTCTGCGCCGAGCAATTCGCGCAAGCTGTCTGCGATCACCCCGAAGAACGCGACGAACAAGTCGCGCGGTGTGCCATAGGCATCATGCGAGACCACCTCGGAGGTGATCATGCGGAATTTGCCGCTGCGCTCGCCGGCGAAATCAATCATCGCTTCGATGGTGAAGGCGAGCATCGATCCCTTCACGAGCTCGCTGCCCTCGCTGCGAAACATCGCGACATTCTCCGGGCGAATGCGATGCAGTCGCTCATAGACGAGCGGCGTCAGATCGTCGCAACGCCCGGCTGCAAGTTCAAAACTGTGCTGGATGAAATTGATCACGCCTGCACATCGCGCCATTCGAAATGCTGATGAGAGTGATATCAAAAGAAAAAAGAGCAGGGCATCGAGCCCTGCTCCAAAAATTGTGTCGACCCTATTATCCCGCAATATTTGGATTTGATCTTGATGGCGGGGTAACGCTGCTTCTGCGCGTCAGGGCTCCTCCCGAGACTTGGACCACCAGGCTCGAACCCTCGGGCCCGGCCTGCGCGCAGATTCCTAGACCAGTTTTGCTGTTTTGTCATCATTTTCGGCAACGAATGTTCAAACTTCGAGCAGTTTTCGTAACGATTGCAAATTGACCAGTGCGGTCGCGTTCGCTATGCAGCCCGACCGCCTTAGTGGTAATATAGTAGTTTGTAAGTTGCAGCCTATGGCCCCATCCAGCGGCGACGTTTCGGCAACGCAGGGCAGAAATCTTTCCGATTTCGACCGGAAAGCGACCGTTTGGGGGCGGAACGTCTCGACTTGGGCAACAGCCGGTGATTAGGTGCGCGCCTTGGTTGGATTCCCCGATGCGGCGGCAGCTCCAAAAGTTCCTCCCGATCGTCCTGATCGCGTTAGCGGTGCAGATCCTTGCGCCGATTGCCGCGTCGTGGGCGGCGGCAATGGCCGGCTCGGATCCGCTCCAGCGAGCCGAGATCTGCCACACCGTGCCGGACGGGTCCGGCCAGACTGATCCCGGCACCGACCCCCACGCCCATGATGGGACTTGCCTGATCTGCTGCGCGGTGCATGCAAGCGCCGCACTGGATACGCCGCAGCAGGTCGCGCTCTCCATTCCTTGTCGCCAGACGACGCGCGTCGTCTGGCAGGGTGCCGCGCGGGATATCTCGTCGGCCCGCCACCGCTCTGCCGCGCAGGCCCGGGCGCCGCCGCTGCCGCTGTGAGGCCCGCGGCCATCACGGCCGCTGAACCATCAGCATCGGTTGACTAGCGGAGATCAAGAATGTCCTCCCGTCTGTTGCGTGCGAGTCTGCTCGGATTCGGCGTCGCACTTATTCCTTTCCATCAGAGCATCGCCCACGAGATCGTCGGCAATCGCTTCTTCCCGGCCACGCTCAGTATCGATGACCCCGGCGTCAATGATGAGCTGTCGCTTCCAACAGTTGACAGTTTCAACACTGGCGACGTTCCGCCCGTGCGACAGCGCGACATCTCCGCCGAGTTCTCCAAGCGGATCACCGAGGACTTCGCGATATCGTTTGGTACCACCTACACTTTCCTCGGTCCGATCGATCCGACGGCCGCTGGCGCCAACGGTTTCCAGAACCTCGACACCACGTTCAAATATCGGGTGTTCAAAAATCCCGAGCATGAGTTCGTCATGTCCGTGGGCGTCAGCGTGGAATGGGGCGGTACCGGGTCTGCGGATGTGGGGGCGGAGCCCTTCAATCATTACGTGCCGAACATCTATTTCGGCAAAGGGCTTGGTGATCTGCCCGACACGCTGTCCTGGATCAGGCCGGTCGCAATCACCGGCCAGGTCGGCTATTCGATTCCGGAAACACGATTTGCGACCATCGTCGGCGTGGATCCCGACACAGGTCTCCAGACCGTGGATACCGAGTTCCACCCGCATGTGCTGAACTGGGGTCTGAGCATTCAGTACAGCATGCCCTATCTGAAATCGTCGGTGGTTGACCTGGGCCTGCCGGACTTCATCGATCACCTGATCCCGCTGGTCGAGGCCAATCTGCAGACGCCGGTCGCGAACACCCTGACCTCGGGAACGTTGACCACCGGTACCATCAACCCCGGCGTGATCTGGGTCGGCAACTATTTCCAGGTTGGTGTCGAGGCGCTGATCCCGATCAACCGGCAAAGCGGCAGCAATGTCGGCGTGATCGCGCAGCTCCATCTCTATCTCGACGACATTGATCCGCGCGGCATCGGCAGGCCGCTGTTCGGCGGCGCCGTCCAGCCGGCAAGCCCCTTCAAGAATTGAGCAAGGATATAACCATGCGATACGCATTCCTGACTGGAACAATCCCGCTCCTGCTCGTGCTTGCGACCGGCGCGGCACAGGCGCACGCCTTCCTCGACCATGCCGAGCCGCGCGTCGGCAACAAGGTTGCGGCGCCGCCGAAGGAGGTGACGTTGTGGTTCACCCAGAAGCTCGAGCCGGCCTTCTCGACGGTCACGGTGACCAATGCCGCCGGCGAGCGCGTCGACAGCGGGAAGGCGCGGGTCAGCGGCAACCAGATGTCGGTGCCGCTCCGCGCGGGCGGGGTCGGCACCTATCACGTCAACTGGCACGTGTTGTCGGTCGACACCCATACGACGGACGGCAATTTCACCTTCCAGGTCGGCCAGTGACGGCGGCGAGACGCTCATGAGCTGGTTTGCGGCGGATATCAACGGTCCGCTGGTGCTGACGCGCGGACTCCATTTCGCGGCGTCGGCGGCGGTCGCTGGCATGCTGACGTTCCGCAGTGTGGTGGCGCAGCCGGCGCTGCGCTTGTCTGCGGAAGGCTACGCCAGCGTCCAGGCCCAGCTGATCAAGCTTGCCTGGGCGGGACTTGCGATTGCTGTCGCGACCGGCATCGTCTGGCTGACGCTGGAGACAATGATCCTGGCTGACATTGCCTTCGGCGAAGCCATCCGGTCGGGCGCGATGATGATTGTCGTCGACGAGACGCAATTCGGTCTGGTGTCGGAAATTCGCGGCGGGCTTTCCATCCTCCTGGCCGCTTGCCTCGCGCTCGACCGCTTTGCCTTCGCGCAATGGCTCGGCCTTGCCGCAAGCCTCGCGCTGGTTGGCGCCATCGCCTGGACCGGGCATGCCGGCGCGACGCTGGGTGCGTTGGGCGATCTGCATGTCGCCGCCGACAGCCTGCACTTGCTGGCCGCGGCGGCCTGGGTCGGCGGCCTGGCCGGGCTTACTGTCATGCGTGTGGTCGGGCGGCGGCGTCCGGCGTACGAATGGAGGCCGTTGCAGCTCCATGCCATCAGGCGCTTCTCGATCCTCGGCATGGTCAGCGTCGCCGTCCTGATCGCCTCGGGGGCTGTGAACAGCTGGATCCTCGTCGGCTCTATCCACGCGCTGTTGGCGACCGATTACGGCCGGCTGCTGCTGCTCAAGATCGCCGCCTTCGTCGTCATGGTCGGTCTTGCGACCATCAACCGCTTCTCGCTCACCCCGCAGCTTGCCGCCGCTGTGAAAGGCTGCGCCGAGCCGCGAGCGCTCGCCGCGCTGACGCGCAACACGCTGATCGAGATCGCGCTTGGCGCTGCGATCTTTGCAATTGTCGGGGTGCTCGGCACCCTGCATCCGGCCATCCACCTCGTCGAATGAACCGCAGGACGAATGAGCAGATTTGCGGACAAGCAGGAGAAAACAAATGAAGATCGGAAAACTGACATCGCTTTCGATTGCGAGCTTGGGGCTGGCGGCATTGCTCGCGCTTGCCTCAGCACGCGCCGATGAGGTCAAGGCCGGTGATCTCGTGATCACCCAGGCGTGGGCGCGCGCGACCCCAAGGGGTGCCAAGGTTGGCGGCGGTTTTCTCACCATCGAGAACAAGGGCAGCACGCTTGATCGCCTCATCGCTGCATCTGCCGACTTCGCCGGCAAGATCGAAGTCCATGAGATGACCACGGAGAACGGCGTCATGAAAATGCGCCCGGTGGCGCAGGGGCTCGCGATCGAGCCGGGCAAGACCGTCAAGCTGGCGCCCGGCGGCTATCATTTGATGATGATGGAGCTGAAGTCCCCGCTGAAGCAGGGCGACAAGGAGCCGGTGACGCTGGAGTTCGAAAAGGCCGGCAAGGTGACCGTCTCGCTCGACGTCGAAGGCGTCGGCGCGCAGGGACCGGGCGGAGCGGCGAGCGGCGGCAAGATGGAGATGAACAAGATGGATCATAAGATGTGAGATCGCCGCTGCGCCCTCTGGGACCCTTGCTGGCCACCGCGCTCGCGCTTCATGCGGGCGCGGCGCTGGCGACCGAGCCGATGCTCGGCATCCACATCCACAGCGACAAGGCGATGTTCCAGGTGCTGATCTCGCCGGGCCAGGCGGGAAACGATAGCATCGTGCTGCAGCTGATGAACGGCGACGGCACGCTGCTCCAGGCCAAAGCCGCAAGCGTGGTGCTGAGCCGGCCCGACGGCGGCGCCGAGCCGATCATCCGCAAGGCCGCGCTCGGAGGCGATCATTATTGGCATGTCGAGAACGTGCCGATGGCGATCGGCGGTCGCTGGCATGTGCGGGTGGAGGCCGAGACGGCGTTCAAGACCATTGCGCTGGAGGAGGATTTCGATCTGCCGGGGCAATAGGATAGGTCAATTCCTTGAGACCTCAATTCTTTGGTTCCGGAGGCAGACCTGACGCGTTTGTGCCTTAATCATCCCCCTTAGCTTGATGCAAGAAACGGCAGAAAATCCGGTGGCTTAGCGGCTTTCTTTGAAGGCTCCCTTGTGTTTTCGCGGGCAATCCGGTTTCTACTCTGCCGCAAAGTTTCCACGAACGATTCCCTCAAGGCTCAAGCCCATGCGTCTATCGCGGTTTTTCCTGCCGATTTTGAAAGAAAATCCGAAAGAGGCTGAGATCGTGTCGCACCGGCTGATGCTGCGCGCCGGCATGATGCGGCAGGAGGCGGCCGGCATCTACGCCTGGCTGCCGCTCGGCTATCGGGTGTTGAAGAAGATCGAGCAAATCGTGCGCGAGGAGCAGGACCGCGCAGGCAGCCTGGAGCTCCTGATGCCGACCCTGCAGCTCGCCGATCTCTGGCGCGAGAGCGGTCGTTACGACGCGTACGGCCCGGAGATGCTGCGCATCTCCGACCGCCACAAGCGCGAGCTGCTGTTCGGGCCGACCAACGAGGAAATGATCACCGAGATCTTCCGCGCCTATGTAAAGTCCTATCGCAACCTGCCGCTCAATCTCTATCACATTCAGTGGAAGTTCCGCGACGAGCAGCGCCCGCGCTTCGGCGTGATGCGCGGCCGCGAATTCCTGATGAAGGACGCCTATTCCTTCGATCTCGATGAGGCCGGCGCACGCCGCGCCTACAACAAGATGTTCGTGGCCTACCTGCGCACCTTCGCGCGCATGGGGCTGAAGGCCATCCCGATGCGCGCCGAAACCGGCCCGATCGGCGGCGATCTCAGCCACGAGTTCATCGTGCTCGCGGAAACCGGCGAATCCGGCGTGTTCTGCGATCGCGAGGTGCTGGAGTTGCCGGTGCCGGGCGAGGACGTCAATTATGACGGCGACCTCACGCCGATCATCAAGCAGTGGACCTCGCTTTATGCGGCGACCGAGGACGTCCATGATGGCGCGCGTTTCGAGCAGGAAGTGCCACCCGAGCGGCGCGTCAACACGCGCGGCATCGAGGTTGGCCAGATCTTCTACTTCGGCACCAAATATTCCGAGCCGATGAAGGCCACCGTCGCCGGCCCCGACGGCACCGACGTGCCGATCCATGGCGGCTCCTATGGCGTCGGCGTTTCGCGCCTGGTCGGTGCGATCATCGAGGCCTGTCACGACGAGGCCGGCATCAAATGGCCGGAGGCCGTGGCGCCCTTCAAGGCGGTCATTCTCAACCTGAAGCAGGGCTCGGAGGACACCGATACGGCCTGCGAGAAGCTGTATCGCGAGCTCTCCGCCAAGGGCGTCGACGTGCTCTATGACGACACCGACCAGCGGGCCGGCGCGAAATTCGCCGCCGCCGACCTGATCGGCATTCCCTGGCAGATCATGGTCGGGCCGAAGGGGCTCGCGGAGGGCAAGATCGAGATCAAGCGTCGGGCCGACGGCTCGCGCGAAAACATGTCCGCCTCCGACGTGGTGGCAAGACTAGCCGGATAAGACTAATCGCCAGCCGGGATTATCCACCGAACGCGCTTTCCCTTGGCAATGCGGCCACATTTGACCCCGAATCATGGGATTATCGAGCAATGGATGAAACCATGAATGAACCGATCCGGACCGCGCCCTTTGCGCCATTCGAATGGATGCTGTCGGCGCGCTATTTGCGTGCGCGACGCAGGGAAGGGTTTATCTCCGTCATCGCCGGCTTTTCCTTCCTTGGCATCATGCTCGGCGTCGCCACGCTGATCATTGTGATGGCCGTGATGAACGGCTTCCGCAAGGAACTCCTCGACAAGATCCTCGGGCTCAACGGCCATCTCCTGGTGCAGCCGCTGGAATCCCCGCTCACCGACTGGAAGGATGTCGCCGAGCGCATCAGCCAGGTGTCGGGCGTGCGGCTCGCCGCACCTGTGGTGGACGGGCAGGGACTTGCGTCCTCACCCTTCAATGCCGCCGGCGTGCTCATTCGCGGCATGCGGGCGGATGATTTGAACAACCTCACCTCGATTGCCAAGAACATCAAGCAGGGCACGCTCGAGGGCTTTGATGACGGGCAGGGCATAGCGATCGGCCGACGGCTTGCCGACCAGTTGTCGGTGCATGCCGGCGACAGCGTGACATTGGTCTCGCCCAAGGGCGCGGTGACGCCGATGGGAACCACGCCGCGCATCAAGCCCTATCGAGTCTCGGCGGTGTTCGAGATCGGGATGAGCGAATATGACGCCGGCATGGTGTTCATGCCGCTCGCGGAGGCGCAGGCCTATTTCAACCGCAACAACGATGTCACCGCCATCGAGGTCTTCACCAACAATCCCGATCGCATCGACGTGTTCCGCAAGAGCGTGACGGAGGCGGCGGGACGGCCGGTGTTCCTGGTCGATTGGCGGCAGCGCAATTCGACCTTCTTCAATGCGCTGCAGGTCGAGCGCAACGTGATGTTCCTGATCCTGACCATGATCGTGCTGGTCGCGGCGCTCAACATCATTTCCGGCCTGATCATGCTGGTGAAGGACAAGGGCAGCGACATCGCGATCCTGCGCACCATGGGCGCCTCGCAAGGCTCGATCATGCGCATCTTCCTGATCACGGGCTCGGCGATCGGCGTGGTCGGCACGCTGGCCGGCTTCCTGGTGGGCCTCGTCATCGCCATGAACATCGAATCCATCCGGCAATTCCTGTCCTGGCTGACCTCGACCGAATTGTTCGATCCGATGCTGTATTTCCTCTCCAAGCTTCCGGCCGATGTCGACTTTGGCGAGACCACGGCTGTCGTGATCATGGCGCTGACGCTCTCCTTCCTCGCGACCCTCTATCCGTCGTGGCGTGCCGCACGGCTCGATCCCGTCGACGCGCTGCGCTACGAGTGAGGAATTTTATGGAGCAGGGGGCGGAAGATGTACCGGTGATCTATCTCCACGAGATAAAGCGCCAGTACATGCAGGGTGAGGCGCCGTTGATCATCCTCAACGGCGTCAAGCTTGCGCTGTGGGCCGGGCAGTCGGTTGCGCTGGTCGCGCCCTCGGGCTCGGGCAAGTCGACGCTGTTGCACATCGCGGGGCTGTTGGAGACGCCCGACGAGGGCGAGGTCTATGTGGCGGGCGCGCCGACCTCGCAACTGTCGGATGCCGAGCGCACCCAGCTGCGTCGCACCGAAATCGGCTTTGTCTACCAGTCGCACCGGTTGCTGCCGGAATTCTCGGCGCTCGAAAACGTCATGCTGCCGCAGATGATCCGGGGCCTGAAGAAGTCCGAAACCGTGAAGCGCGCCAGTGAAATCCTGGGCTATCTCGGTCTCGGCGACCGTCTGAAGCACCGGCCGGCCGAACTCTCCGGCGGCGAGCAGCAGCGGGTCGCGATCGCGCGCGCGGTCGCCAACGCCCCGCACGCGCTGCTCGCGGACGAGCCGACCGGCAATCTTGATCCGCACACCGCCGATCACGTGTTCCAGGCGCTGATGCAGCTCGTGAAGGCAACGCAGGTCGCGGTGCTGATCGCGACCCACAATATGGAGCTCGCGGGCCGGATGGACCGCCGCGTCTCGATCGTCGACGGCCAGATCGTCGAGTTGGAGTAGCGAGCTCAGCCGTCATTGCGAGCCAACGGGTCCGCGCGAGGCGCGGCCCGATGACAGGCTCCGCGAAGCAATCCAGGGCCGCACATGCGACTCTGAATTGTTTCGTCGCATCGCTCCTCGCAATGACGGCTGGTTCGGAGCTACGGGGTAATCACCGTCATCTTGAACGGTCCAGCATTGGCGGCGGCGTGTTCGACCGCTTCATTGGCGTGGTCAAGATCAAAACTGGTCGCCTCGAACTGGTTGATATCAAGCAATCCCGATCGGATCAGCGCGGACAGGCGATGCGCCGCGTCCGGCGGATACATCCAGGCGCCGTGAATGCTGATGCAGTTGCGCATGATCCAGGGATAGGGCAGGTCCAGTCCCACGCCGCCGAGCATGCCGACGCCGCCCATCAGCACGGCCCGCCCGTAGGGTCGCACGGCCATGATCGCGGCGCGTGCCGCGGTCGCCGGTGCCGATGGCGGCAGGATATCCATCACGCAATCGATTGGGCCGCCTGCGGCGCGTTTCATCCGTTCACGATCGTCGGCCTCATTGCCGGATAGCGTCACGGTGCGGACGCGATTGCCGAAACGACGCGCGAGGTCGGCAAGCACTGCCTCGTTGCGGCCGGGCGCGACGACCAGGCCTGCACCCATTGCAAGCGCGACTGCGACCGCCGCGCTGCCGAAATTGCCGGTGGCCCCGCTCACCAGCACCGTCTCGCCCGGCGCGAGATGCGCGGCGAGAAAGCCGCCATACGGCACGAGCAGTGTGCCGAGCGCGCACCATTGCACGGCGGCTTTCTTGTCGAGAGCGCCGATCGGCTTTGCGTTCTCGGTCGGCACCCGCATCTGCTCGGCGAAGGAGCCGTCGCGGAAATATTGCTGCAGCTTCATGCCGCCGGCATCGCGCGCGCTCCAGGCCTGCAGCGTGATGTCTGGCGTGATCACATCGTCGCGGGAGCGCACTGTTGGGTCGCAGAACACCCAGTCGCCGACGGCGAGACGGGTGGCGTCGGGGCCGAGCGCGCGGACGCGGCCAATCCCGCCCGGGCCGGGGATCACGGGCAGGTCCAGTGCGTATTTCCGTTCGCCGCTGAACACCTCGTTGGCATAGGACAGCACGCGGGTGGCGACGATGTCGACGATGACCTCGCCGGTGCCGAGCACCGGCTCAGGCACTGTTTCGATCGAGAGGGGCGAACCGAAGGCTTTCAGGATTGCAGCTTTCATGGGTATCGATCTCCGTTGACGGATGCCCATACTGGCGGTCTATTCCGGGCCCGGAAGGCCTGGTATTATCCTAGGATTATCAGACCCTCCCTGGGCTCTTTGAGGATCCGTCATGGCCGACGCCCGTCGCATTGAATTCGGAGATTTCCTGCGCTCCCGCCGCGCCAAGTTGACGCCGAAATCGGTCGGGCTGCCGATCGGGCGCCGACGCCGCACTGCCGGGCTGCGCCGCGAGGAGGTCGCCGAGCTCGCGGGGATTGGCGTCGATTGGTACATCCGCCTGGAGCAGGGCCGCACCGTCAATCCATCAGTGACCACCATCGATGCGCTGGCACGCGCGCTGAAACTGTCCAAGGCCGAGCACGCGCATCTGCGCATGCTCGCGCGCGAGGCAGACGTCCGCGCCTTTGCCATCGAAACCGTCCCGGAGACGATCCGGCGCATGCTCGATGGGCTCAATCAGCCCGCCTACATCACCGGCCGCCGCTGGGACGTGCTCGCCTGGAATGAAGCGGCGGAGGAGGTGTTCGGCTTCGGGCGGCTGCGAGAAGAGGATCGCAACGTGCTGCTTCTGATGTTCACCAATCCGCGCACGCGAAAGCTGTTCGGCAGCTCATGGAGTGAAGAAGCAAAGCGCATGGTGGCGCAGTTTCGCGCCACTCATGATGTCTGGGCCGGCGATCCCGCCTTCAACGCGTTGCTTGCGCGTCTGCGCGAGGGCAGTAGCGAATTTGCCCGCTGGTGGGGCGCCCATGAGGTGCGCGGCGCGGCCGCCGGCCGCAAGACCCTGAGCCATCCGAAGAAGGGCGTGGTGCAGTTCGAATATGCGAGCTTCCAGGCCAATGACGATCCGGCGCTCAAGCTTGTGATCTACACGCCGGTCTGACGCGCGAGGGGACTGGGACGAAATTTTCGTCGCGTTCTGCGCTTGATTGATCAACATAGCTTCAGAGAACCGTTGCTCTCTGCGCTGGTACGGCGCGCCAAGCTTGTATGACGCTCTGGGCTGCATTGCGGCTGATCATCTCAAACTCGACGCAAAGCTTTCGCAGGCACGGATTATCTGCGTGCGGAATCTGGCGAACGATCATTGTTGTGACGAGCAAGCGCCGCCAGCACGTATCAATGCGTGGAAGAATCGTGACCCGCGCCACCGACGAGCCATATTGCGCGCGACGATCTGCGGCTGATCAAGACGCGACCGCTTGAAAGTGCAGCTGATTTGCAGAGCAAGTCGCGAAACTTAGAAAAGTCCTAAAGAGACAATTTTTTCAGCACAAGCTGCATGCAACTTGGCAGTCGGAGCGATTAGCGCAGGAGCGATCTGAGTTGTTTCGCGTGGCGGAGTGACTCGGAGAGTGTTGACTTTGGAGCGTAAAGGTACGGAGTTCGATGATGAAGAGAGTTCTCCTTGCGGCAATCGGATTGAGTGTGCTCGCCGCGTCGGCGCCCGCGCGCGCAGCCGATCTTGCGGCCAAACCCTACACCAAGGCGCCACCTGCCGTACTGATCAGGGTCTATGATTGGAGCGGCTTCTACGGCGGTTTCAACGCCGGCGGCGGCTCAAGCCGCAACTGCTGGACGCTGACGAGAAATGCCGGCGTTCCCGTAAATCCGGCGGCGGGCCGCGAAGGTTGCACCGGTGCCGGGGGCGCTGCGGTCGGCGGCCAGATCGGCTATCGTTATCAAATGGCCAACTGGGTGTTCGGCGTCGAAGCGCAAGGCGACTGGGCCGGTTTCAAGGGCACCCGTCGAGACCTCGTGCTGCCCGGCCTGTCCGACCGTTCGCGCCTCAACGGCTTCGGCCTGTTCACCGGCCAGGTCGGGTACGCTTTCAACAACGTGCTGGGTTACATCAAGGGCGGCGCTGCGGTGGCCGGCGATCGTTACGACGTGCTCAACGCTGCGGGTGCAGTGGTTGATACCGCCAAGGCCACGCGCTGGGGCGGTACCGTGGGCGCCGGCGTCGAATACGGTTTTGCACCGAACTGGTCCGTCGGTGTCGAATACGATCACCTCTTCCTCGGCAACAAGAACTTGAACTTCACGAATGCCGCGGGGGCTACCACGATGATGCGCAACATCAGCGGGGATGCGGACATCGGACTGGTTCGGATCAACTACAAGTTCGGCGGACCGATGATGAAGTTCTGATCTCGGTGGGTAGACGCAAGGGGCCCGGCATTGTGCCGCGGGTTTTGTTCGCCGATATAGGCCGCGTCGCGCTTAATAGGCGCGACCGTGCCGCCGATGGTGCCGAACCGCTGCGTCGCCGATATCGGCGCCGGCGAAATAGGGATTGATCACGCACAGCGCAGCGCGGCCTGATGCCGTCATGTTGCACTGGGGCAGTGAGGTGTAGCGACACTCAAAGTATGTGACCGGGCCAAAGACCTGCAGGCAGACCGGATAGTTCGGGTCGTAGGTCTGGGCTTCGATCGGCGCAGCTGCGAGCAGCGACCCGGCTGCGAGGATTGTCGAAACAAAAATGCGCATCAGAGCCTCCTGCGGCTGTAGCGACAGCAGCAGTGCTGCTTGCTTTGGTCAATTCACGATCGCGCGGATGTGATCATCGCGGATTGTTTCGAAATGTGGCCGCGGGCGGTCAGCGACAGCCGTTGGGACTCGGCGCGACCGGCGCGCGGACGTGCGGGGAAGCGACGCGTACGATCGTGATACGCACGATGATCAACGCTCTCGCATCCTGCTTAACGTCATCGATGTGGCGAGCGTGACGGCCGGAACTGCTGTGCCGGAAGCGATTCTGCTGATGAAGTCGCGCGTAACGATCCTTCAAAATGTCTTCACATGCATTGCAAGGTTTCGCCGCAATTCGCATGAGTTCCTTCTGTGTAGCTGCGCGTGGAACTGTGTAGCTGCGCGCGGAACCGCTGCAAAATACGCGAGTTCCGGAAGTATCTGCTTGCACAATATTAATTTGCGTCAACCGAGCGGCCTTTCCGAGGTGGTGTTGCGCTCGAGTTACAGCAATTCTCGCTCACGCTGTTAAGACGCGCGTGGCCAGGGGGCCATCTAAAGGAATCAAACTCGAGATGAACAAGAACTTCTTCTTTGTGACTGCGAGCATCGTTGCGCTTGGCGTGGCGGCGCCTGCGTTCGGCGCGGATCTCGCCGCACGCCACCAGATGTACACCAAGGCGCCGCCGGCTGTGGCTGCCATCTACGACTGGAGCGGCTTCTACATCGGCGGCAACGGCGGCTGGGGTAACAGCCATAATTCGTGGGACTTCGTTGGCGTTGGACCGGAAGGCTCTCACGATGGCAGCGGCGGCACTGTCGGTGGCCAGATCGGCTATCGCTGGCAGATGGGCCAGTTCGTGTTCGGCCTTGAAGGTCAGGGCAACTGGGCCGACTTCAAAGGCTCGAATGTTAGCCTGCAGTTCCCGGGCTTCACCAACCAGACCAAGACCGACGCGTTCGGCT
>Ga0070738_10005442_pt1 | contig 14110 bp, 11 predicted proteins | sample Coa_R2_2_FD_66446 | JGI IMG/M metagenome (GOLD analysis project Ga0070738, IMG submission 66446) | Surface soil microbial communities from Centralia Pennsylvania, which are recovering from an underground coalmine fire - Coalmine... | ecosystem: Environmental > Terrestrial > Soil > Unclassified ... | reverse complement strand
CCGCCTTTTTTGAGGATCTAAAGTCACTGAATTGCCTGCTACCGCACCAGACGCCGCGCGCGACAGAACATATTGCGGACATCATCGGCTTGATTGAGAAGCTAATCGCGCGCGGGATTGCGTACCGGGCGGCGGACGGGTCGGTATATTTCAGCATTCAAAAATACCGCGATGCCGGCTTGCAGTATGGCAAGCTGGTAAAACTGAACTTCGAGCAGATGCGCGTCGGCGAACGGGTCAAGAGCGACGAATACGCGAAAGAATCGGTTGCGGATTTCGCGTTGTGGAAAGCCCGAGTGGCCGAAGACGGGTCGGTGTATTGGCCGAGTCCATGGGGTGAGGGCAGGCCTGGCTGGCACATCGAGTGCAGCGCGATGAGCATGAAATTGCTGGGGGCCAGCTTTGATCTTCATCTTGGCGGCGAGGATCTGGCCTTCCCGCACCACGAAGATGAAATCGCCCAAAGCGAAGGCGCCGCGGTCCAGGAACCGGGAAAGGCCTTCGTTAAATATTGGGTGCATGCAGCGCACCTCATGGTGGAAGGCAAAAAGATGGCCAAGTCGCTAGGCAATTTCTTTACCCTGCGCGATTTGCTCGCAAAAGGCTATTCCGGCCGCGAGGTTAGATTTCTTCTGCTCCAGGCGCATTACCGCGAAACGTTCAATTTTACGCTCGACGGTTTGCAGGCAGCCCGCTCCTCGCTCACCCGCATCGAGGAATGCCTCTCAAAGCTGCGGGACCTGGCCGGGGCGACAAAAGCCGCTCCCCAACCCGACCTCGCAAAAAGCATTTCTGAAACGCTGGACGAGGATTTGAACATCTCGGCAGCGTGGGGAGCGCTTTTCCAAGGGATCACAGACCTGAATCGCCAGCTTGCGGGCGGAGGGCTGGACCCAACAAGCGCCGCGGCGGCGCTGGCATCATGGGAGCAAGCCGACGCGATCTTTGGGGTCGGTTCTTCAACGGATTTGGAAGTCCCCGAGGAAATCACGGCTCTGGTCGAGGCGCGTCAAGCGGCTCGCAAAGCGCGCGATTTCAAACGCGCGGACGCAATTCGCGACGAACTCAAAGCCAAGGGTTGGGTCATTGACGACACACCGAAGGGGCCGCGCGCCAAGCGAGCCTGAGGCGCCAAGATGAGCGGGCTCTTTATCACGTTCGAAGGGAGCGAAGGCAGCGGCAAATCCACGCAGGCGGCGCGGTTGGCTGAGCGATTGAAATCTCTTGGCCGGCGCGTGCAGACCTTGCGTGAACCGGGCGGAACTCCCATTGGCGAAGAGATCCGCCACACCCTCAAGCACAGCCAGAATAACCAGGCGATGACGGCTGAGACCGAACTGCTGCTAATGAACGCAAGCCGGGCTCAACTGGTGAGGGAGATCATCCGGCCGGCCCTCGATCGCGGAGAAATTGTTCTGTGCGACCGGTTCTTCGATTCCACGATCGCCTACCAGGGACACGGCCGCCAACTGGACCTGAAACAAGTCGAGGCGATTATCCGATTCGCCGTCGGCCAGACGGTTCCGGACCTGACGCTTTTGTTGGAAGTGCCGGAGAAAATCAGTGTGGCGCGGCTGACCGCCAGGCGGTCGGGACAAGCTGTCGTGCGCGACAGAATCGAGGAGGCCGACGCGGAATTTTTCAAAAGAGTTGCGCAAGGTTACCACGCCTTGGCCCAAATGGAGCCAGGCCGCATCAAGAGGATCGATGCTTCCGGCCCCGAGCCCGAAGTCGAGTCGCGAATCTGGGAGGTTGTTCGTCCGCTGGTTTGAAGTCAAACGAGGCCATGGAGTCTTCGCAAGCGCCGCGGGCCCTTCTTATTGCAAAATCACGCCGGCCCGGCGTAACTCACTGAGAGCATTACTCACGTCGTTAGGGTGCAGGTTTACTCCCCGGCTCGCATGCGAAAGCAGATGTACCTTGAAACCGAGTTGGGCCGCATCCAGCGCGGTGAACTTGACACAGTAATCAGTAGCCAGGCCGCATAGGTAAATCTCCGAAATGCCTTTGGACTTAAGCCACTGGTCCAACCCGGTCGAACGCCGGTGCCCATTATCAAAGAACCCGCTGTAGCTATCGATGCTCGGGTCAGTGCCTTTCTGAAAAACTTTTACGATCGAGTTCCGGTCCAGGCTCGCGGCCAACTCGGCCCCAGGCGAGTTTTGAACGCAATGCACCGGCCAGAGCGTCTGTGGAAGGCCGTTTAGATCCACGGTTTCATATAGCTTCTTTCCGGGGTGATTGACGGCGAAGCTGCCGTGATTCGGCGGATGCCAATCCTGGGTAGCCGCCACGCAAGAGAACTGCGACTGCATCGGGTTGATTAAGGGAATGATCTCATCTCCGCCGGGCACGGCAAGGGCTCCACCGGGTAGGAAATCGTTCTGAACATCAACAATGATCAAAGCGGTCACGAGCTCAAAACTCACATCTGCGCCGGGCGCCAGTCCAGCACCTTCAATTGGACTGAACGGCGGCCGTTAAACTCATTAATTTCGGGTATGAACGCCAGGTCATAGCGGCCCTCCGGGCAGGCTTCTTTCGCACCACCCCACCAAAGGGCCTCTCGTGTCGTCGAGCCATCCGTGACCCACATCTTCAGGTGCTGTTTATCGGAGCCAATGCGTTGGGAGGGACGCTCGTGACTCAAATTCCGCGCGAACAAATGCACCGGTGGATTACCCTGCCCGGTCGGATGCAGTCTATCCAATGCGCCAAGAGACTCAATCGTCACATCTGGTAAGATGACCTCGGCATCCAGACGCAATGAAGGGCAGAGCTGCTCGGCATTGAGGCTGGTCCGCGCCAGTTCGTTCAGCCGTGAACGCAGGTCATCGATCCTGGCCCGGTCCACCGCGAGCCCGGCCGCCAGGGCGTGGCCGCCGTGGCGAACCAAAAGGTCGCCGCACTGCCGCAAAGCCGCGGCAAGATCAAAACCGGGAATGCTGCGGCCGGATCCACGCCAGACTTGTCCCTCGCCACCCACAATGATTGCCGGGCGATTGAACTGGCGCAGAACCCGGGCAGCGACGATTCCCACTATGCCGACGTGCCACGGGGTATCCCCTTCGACAATGACATAATCCTTTTCGGGAACAAACCGGCCCTGAACCTGCCGAATGACCTGATCGGAAATCTCGCGCTCGAGCTTCTGACGATCCGCATTGTGCTGCTCCAATTTTTGGGCGCGTGTAACCGCTTCGGGAACGTCCCTCGAGAGCAACAGCCGCAACGATTCTTCCGCGGTTTCCATGCGGCCGGCTGCATTGAGCCTGGGTCCCAGCTGAAAGCCGACCTCGTACACGCCGATGGGGCGGGCGCAGCGTGAAACCCGCATCAGGCCAATCAGGCCCGGGCGCGTCGTGCGATTCAGCCGCTCGAGCCCGCACGAAACCAGGATCCGATTCTCGCCGACCAGTGGCACAAGGTCAGCTATGGTGCCCAATGCCACCAGGTCGAGCAGGGGCCGGACATCGAATGACGCGATTGGTTCCAGATCGGCCTGGCGCGCCCGTTTGACAAGGGCGTGGGCCAATTTGAAAGCAACGCCGACGGAGCAAAGGGGCGCCATGTCGCCAACTGGACAGAGTAACGGGTTGACCAAGGCCAGCGCCTGCGGCGCGGGGTCAGATACCTGGTGATGATCCACCACGATGACATCGACGCCCTGCTGGCGCAGTCGTTCAATACACGACGAGGCGCTGGACCCGCAGTCCACGGCAATCAACAAACGGGCCGCCGCTTTGCTCAAACAACGTTCAACGGAATCGGCCGTCAGCCCGTAACCCTCGTCGAGCCGGTGCGGCAGGTAAAATTCGACGCGCCACCCGAGGTCGCGAAGGAATTCAAAAAGGACAGCCGTGGCTGTTACGCCGTCCACATCGTAATCGCCGAAGATGACAACCAACTCAGCTTGAGCGCGGGCTTGCAGGAGCCGATCGACGGCCGCAGCCATGCCCGGCAACACAAACGGATCCGAGAGGTTCTTCAGCCGCGGCTCCAGAAAGCAGCTGATGTTTTGCGCCAGATTAAGGTTTCGATTCACCAGGCACTGGGCCAGCAGGGCGGAGATTTTGAGCTGTTGGCACAAATCCTCGCACACGGACGGCTGCGCAATGGCAGGAGACCATCGAAACTTCATTCGCGCGCCACTTTGAACTCCCCAAGCCACCGGGTCGAGCCTGCATTCAGCGCGTTCACGGCGAGGTCACATGGAAATCCCGCACGCTGCGCACGCTGCCATCAGGCGTTCCATCCAGAATAGCCTGCACCTGGTACGCCCCGGCCTCGGCCGGAATATTCAAACTCAGTTTCTGCTCGAGAGTGCCAAATGCCGAGACGGCCGCTTTGACCTTTTGTTCCTCGAGCACCCTGGCCCCGTTCAAAAGCCGCAATCGCAGTTTGCCCTTCCAGTTACGATCGGTGTCGTTGAGCAAAATCAGGCCAAACTGCTTGTTACCCGGCGGGCACGTCTCCGCCCAATCATCAATCACCACCGCGACAGGAGCAAAGGCGTCCCGGACGTACTTATAAAACTCAGGCTCCCATTGGAGGGATGCCACATCGAGCCAATGGTCGCTGGTCTGGCCGGAGGGCCGGGAATAGCCCAAGGCCGTAAAATGCATTACCGCGGCAGCCTGGCGGCGGCAGCGCCAAAACTCGGTTTCCGCGGCGAGGTAGCGCGCGTACAGATGACGACGCTGCGCGACGGTCGCGTTCGGACCCAGTAGGTTTTCGTATAGCTTTTGCGTCAGCGTCGTGGGCGTGCCGTCCCGGTTGAGCCAAAGCCACCCGTATTCGTTGATAATAACCGGCGAGTCGCCCGGGTTTGGAAGAGCGTTGCCCTGCGGCACCGGCTTCTCGGTTCCAAGGTTGGCCAACTTGTAGTTGGCGTCTTGAAAATGATAGGGGTGCGACTCAAAAACATCCACGGCTACTCGCGGTGTGCCGTAACTGTTGTCCCATGGCCGGCGGGATAAATCCAAACCTCGGACTTTGCTTACTGCCAGTCCGGTCTCGGTCGAGGAGGTTTCATTGCTGGCATCCCAAATCACGACCGAAGGATGGTTCCAACGCTCGCGAATCCATTCACCGTATTCCAGCTCCAGTTCGGCGCTTTTCAGTTCAGGGGGCCACTTAGACCAGCCCGGGCCTCCATACCAGACAGGAAATTCGTCCTGGATCAGGATGCCTGTCTCATCGGCAATGGCATACCAGTTTTCAGGCGCGAGCCCGATGCAGTAACGCAGGCAATTCCAATGCATCTCTTTCATTTTCCGGTGCAACTGCCGAACCCAATCGGTCTGCCACGGCAACGAACCGCATTCGGAGTCCTCGAAAAAGCGGTAAAGGGTAATATTGCTGCCGCGCATGAAATACGGCTTACCATTCAGCAAAGCCATCCGGGTTTTCGGATCAAACCGGAAGCTGCGCATGCCAAAGCGCGTCTCGAATCTGTCCCCTGACGTTGTGACTTCAAGCCGGTAGAGAAACGGATCCTCAGGCGACCATAAGTGAGAGCCCGCCATGGGAATGACGACTGAGGTGATTTGGTTCTTTCCCTTGCCCAGGACAAAATCCCCGGTCGTATGCCGGGAAACAACCCTGCCGGTCCCGGCCTCGCGGATTGTGAAGGACAAGTCGGTTTTCGCTTCCGAGTCCCCATGGGCGAGCTCGGTTTGCACCCGAACGGTGCCTGATTCCGGGTCGGGCGCCACCTGCACATTCACGATGCTGGGGGTGCCGGAAAGGTTTAATTCCACCGAATCGAAAATGCCCGGGATGTACCGCGTCTTTTCAAAATCGAATCCGTTGGGCGACGCAGGCCCAACGGCATCACGATCGGCTCCAACACGGATCAAGAGTTCGTTTTCGCCGCTGCGCAAGGCATCGCGAACGTCAAATTGGCCCGAAGTGAAGCTCGGCAAATGATCTCCCATGAGCTTGCCATTGACGAAAACCCGGGTCCCAAACATGGCCTTGCCGACCTTGAGGGTCGCAACGGCGGGGACCGGAGTGGCCAGGTTGAAGGTTCTTCGATACCAAAAAGCATCACGTCGAGGATCTTTCTGCGAAACAGAGTTGCGGTCGCTGACGATTGGGCCCGGTTCGACGAACGCCGGCCGGGCCAGCGATACCAACCCAGGTACCGGCACCGTTCGCTCGAAGTTTGAAGGAACCCGGCCCATGCCGCCTTCGGCGACCTGCCAAACACCGTCCAGCGTAACAATCGTTCTAGACTGACCAGCTTGCGCCGAAAAAAACGAGCCGATTAAGAGGATGAGAACAGAAAGACTCAGCCGTAGCATAAATGTGCCTGATCGAATTGTTGCGCCGCGCCAATCCCAAGGTCAAGAGTGTATAATGTGGATTGTACCTTTGTTATACACTACATAATACTCACTTATATAGTCTCCACTCGAACAGAACACCCAAGGGTAAAATCCGGTTGCGCGAATCCAAGCCGGCCGTGGATAATTGAATATTCATGCGATCAGCAGGCAAACAGAGCAGTACACCGTTGAATGGCACGCCCGCGGCGGAACATGTGATTGATGAAGCGCTGGTCTCGCGATTGCTGGCCGAGCAACATCCGGACCTTGCCAGCCTGCCGCTGAGCAAAGCGGACGCCGGATGGGATAATGAACTGTTTCGGCTCGGAGACCGGCTTGCGGTGCGACTGCCTCGCCGAGCGCTCGCAGCCCGGCTGATTGAGCATGAACAGCGCTGGCTCCCCATTATAGCGCCTGCGCTGCCACTCCCAGTCCCCGCGCCGTATCGTAAAGGAATGCCGTCACATGGTTATCCCTGGTGCTGGAGCGTCGTGCCATGGCTCGATGGCGTCGGCGCGGATACCTGTGAACCGGACCCGGCGCAAGCGCAAGAGTTGGGCAAATTCCTGAGCGAACTCCATGTGCCCGCTCCTGCGGACGCGCCGACCAACCCGTTCCGGGGCGTTCCCTTGAAGGAGCGCGCAACTTCAGTCATGGGGGCGATGGAAAGATTAGCGAGCAGGACGGAGCTGATCCCAAAGCGAATCCGCGAAACATGGAACGAAGCGCTTTCGGCGCCCGTGGCGACCCAGCGGGTTTGGGTGCACGGAGATTTGCACCCGCGAAACGTGCTGGTTCGGGATGGAGTCATCAGCGGAGTGATTGATTGGGGAGATGTCAACGCGGGAGATGCCGCGACGGATTTAGCCTCGAGCTGGATGCTATTCGAATGCCCGTCGGCGCGGGATGCCCTGGCGGCGGCATACGGCAAAGGCGACCCGGCAGCCTGGGCCAGGGCCAAAGGATGGGCCGTGCTGTTTGGGATTATGTTTCTCGAAACGGGATTAGTGGACCACCCGCGGCACGCAGAGATTGGAGCTCGAATATTGCGACGCGTCTTGGATTAGGGCACCCTAAGGCGTCAAGTGGCCAGCACGACCATCCGCGGCTGATCTTCGGGAATTACAATAACCAACGTTCCTGACCCAGTCGGACGTGTGCTAAATCATCCTGTGACCACTTTGGTGGCGAGCGGGTTGCTACATGACCTTTCCTGTCGTCAGAAAAATCCATAAAATCTATAGGCGTCAAGGCGATGGTGGATAGCCTATGGCGGGGACATAGCCGGAGTGCCATGTCAATTGCCAAAGTCCGGGCAATGGAACCAGCGCCACGTGCCCATCAACGAAACTAACATTGACCGCGCCAGGCAGTAATTTCCCCGGGTAGTTGCGAGGAATCGTACTTGGGCGGTTTCCGTGGCGTGGAATAGCGCTGTACATCGTCGCGAGCACAGCCTCCGGGCCTCGCGCATTGCCGTCAACTATGGACGGCGGTACGTTGGAGGCCTGTGGAGCCTGTTCCCAATATTCCCCATCGGTAAGCACCGGAGTTTGAGCGGGTTTTGTGACGCGGCTTTCAGAACCAAAAAAGTTGCCGGCGAATGAGCCGTTATCCAGCCATGTAACAGCCTCCAAGCCACCATTCCACAGGAATGGTCCTTTATCGACGACCCATTCATTCAGCGAGAACCCGCCGGCTCGGAACTGCGGCAAAACGTCCTGTGGGCTTACGTCCCATTTGCTAAGATCACTCCCCCCTATGCTCGGCCCACCATTAACGGTCCAAAAGAAATCCGAAGAATACCAAGCCTGGTCGACTCTGCCAATTGAGTCGGTAGGAAAAGCGGGGTCGATTCGTAGCGGTGCCCTGGGGCAAATCCAGTTCTCATTGGTCAATCCTAGATGCTTCACCCAATACCTGACCGCCATCGGACCTGCCAAATTGTCGCCGCCATCGTCCATGCAGGCCAACCGATAGCCCAACCCGATCTGGTGCTCGTTGTTCATGCAGGCGACTTGCTGAGCCTTATCCTTGGCCCGAGACAAGACCGGAAGTAGCAGCGCCGCCAAAATGGCGATAACGGCGATAACGACCAGCAGCTCGATTAAAGTAAAAGCGTCCCCAGCTGAGTTGGGGCATCCTCGGCGGCCCCAAAGGCCTAATGACTCTCGTTCTCTAAACAGCGGTAACGCCTTGACCATTGGTCCAACTCTGTCAGTTCCGCTCATTAAATAGCATTTGGCCTGATCGAGTACGGCGGATAAGCCTTGTTGTCGCTCACGTACATGCTCAGAGCGACGGTTTGTTGGTGAAGATTGTTTTTGCAAAAAGCCGCATCGGCGGCGTCTCTCGCCCGTGACAGCGCGGGCAGCAAAAGCACAGCCAGAATGGCGATAATGGCAATGACCACCAGCAGCTCAATCAAGGTGAACTCAGCCCTTGCCATGCTTACGCGCATCTGCCAACGCGCCTCCGCTCGACTGCCTGCGAGCTTCCTCTTCATGGCTATCAAGGACACTAAGCCTTTCCCGACACTCTGTCGATACCTTTTATTGTCTTGTCTGCGTCGCGTCCTACACCGCCGAACGCTGGCAATCACCGAGGCTTCTGAGAATGGCGGAGTTAATCATACCCGGAAAAGAGGTAGGCAACTGGATTAGCCCATATTAGGCTCGCCAAAAATCAGATTCTTTTATCTGGAACAACGCGGTTTGAACAAGCGGCTGACAACGAGAAAGTTTGTAGAAAGCCGACCTCAAAGGACCCCGGATGGATTCCTTGGACCCAGGTTGCCTATTACTGTTGCTGAGCTGCGAATTTTTCATACGCAGCCTGCTTGAACGCTGGAAGCGCCTGGCCGCCGTTGCCAGGAAATCCGGCATGCTGAACCATCCAGACCAGAATCAATCCGCGTTGAGCGTCAATTTCCATGTTCGTGGCGTAAGCTCCGCCGTGCCCGAACCTCTTGCCATCGGTGCTCCAACCAAAACCGTAACTGTCACGCAAGGCCTCAGCGGTTTGTTTGCTGGTCATCATGCGGACCGCCTCCTGCGAAAGATACCGTTTGCCGTCCAGAACGCCGCCTTTGAGAATCATCCGGCAAAAAAGGGCAACATCGCGCGCGGTCGAGAAAAGTCCGCCAGCAGGCATCGGCTGGCGCCTCCGATCATTGAGGGGGTATTGGAGTTGAGTGATGGGGATTTCCTCAAGGCCGGTGTTGTTGGACCCAGGCTTGTAGGAATGAGCCAGCCGCTTGAGTTGCGAGGGGGAAGGCCAGAAAGTCGTATCGACCATTCCAAGCTGCTTGAAGAGGCGCTGTTCCATGAACTGCTCGTAAGGCATGCCCGAGACAACTTCGATTATCCGGCCGGCCGTGTTGATGCCGGCATTGCTGTACTGGTATTTGGTGCCCGGCTCGAATTCCAGGGGCGTCATTGCATAACTGCGTACGGCGTCGCGCAACCGCAGTTGATCGAGCGTCGGTTCCTCGATCGGCGATTTGAAGGGCAATCCGCTCGTATGGCTCAGGATTTCACGAACCAGAATCGGATGCGCCGGTTTTCTGAGCAGGACATGCTGGGAATCCCGTTCCACAACCACCATCTGGCCTTTGAACTCGGGCAGATATTTTTCAACAGGATCGCCTATGTTTACTTTGCCTTCGTCAACCAGCATCATCAATGCTGCGGCAGTCATCGCCTTGCTTTGCGAGGCGATCCAAAACATGCAGTCCGATTGCATGACTTTGAGGTTGGCTACGTCCGCATAACCCACTGTCTCAAGATCCAGAACGCGATCGCGCGAGGCCACGAGCACGACGGCTCCCGCCAGTTCATGCCCTTTAACGTAAGGCTCCAATACCGGCGCGAGCACTGGCGGCACCTCGCTCGAGAATGCGGCGCGGGAAGACAGGGCAATCAAAAGGCAAAAAACCGGCGAGGCAAGTCGTTTCATTTTTAAGACAGCCCGGCCGATGACTGCCGTTTTGCAGAACGCCGGCCGGGTTCAAACAACTAACGGCTTTTCGAGGGATATCAACGCCAAACCGCGCAGGCGATTTTCTTTGAGCGTCACAACCACGGCGCTGAACCCTTCGATTCGGCCCAAACCTCGGCGGGTCCAGTAGAAGTCTGCCCGGCGAGAGTGTCGTTGGACATTGCCCAGTTGCCCCGTCGCCCAAACCCGCACGTAACCGAATTAGTTGGGAACAAAAGACCACAGATGGACGCGGATAAACACTGATAAAAAATCAACCCAACGGTGTTCGCACGGTCTCAGGCACCGTGTATAGAACCTGGTACGGCTTGGAACCTATTCTTCGGCCTCAAAATCTGTGTTTATCCGAGTTCATCCGTGGTTTTACATGCGGATTGGGGCGTCGCTTGACCGCTGGAATCGACAAAGCCATCTTTTGCGCATGCCCGGCACACCCAAAACCGTCCAGCAATATCTTTCTTCTCTGCCACAGGATCGGCGTGAAGCAATCAACGCGGTCAGGAAAGTAATACTCAAGAACCTGCCGAAGGGGTACGAGGAACAAATCAGCTACGGCATGATCGGGTATGTCGTCCCGCACAGCTTGTACCCGGCGGGATACCATTGCGACCCCAGGCAACCTCTGCCGATGGCCAATCTGGGATCAAAAAAGAACCACCTGTCGCTGCATCTGATGACGGTTTACGGCGATGCGGCAACCGAAAAATGGTTTCGCAATGCCTGGACTGCCACCGGAAAGAAACTCGACATGGGCAAGGCGTGCGTCCGGTTCAAAAAGGCTGAAGACATTCCGCTTGAAGTCCTCGGAGAACTCATCGCTCGAGTTCCGGTCGATAAATACGTTGCCCGGGTTGAAAAAATTTTGTCCGACAGAAAGCCTCGCAAACGCGCCTGAGTCGCGGCTGATGGCCCGCTATTGCCGACGGCGCCATGGGATTTTGGGCGGTTCAGGCAATCCCTGGGCCCTGAGGGCGGTGCGAAAATGCATTTTCGCAACCTTCGCCAGATTGTCCGCCCCGTATTTTTCCACAAACTGTTTCGCCGCAGCATCGACGGCAGCCGAAGCGCCCTTGGGGAAAACCATCTCGTACTTTTTGCCCAGCGCATCAAGGCGCGTCACAAATTCGTTGCGAGCCAGGATGGAGGCGGCAGCCACGGCAAGGTCCTCCTCGGCCTTATGCTTTTGAATCAGCTCGATTTCTCTGCCAAGGCTCATGAGAGCCGTTGCGATGACGTCCTTGCTATGAGCGAACTGATCGCTAATGGCGCGGACCGGGGTCGGGTTCATTTGGTACTTGAGCAGCATCAGGTTTTCGATGACCCGGGCGTGCCCCCAGGCGAGCATGGAATTGACGCTGCGCATTTTGTGAAACAGGCGGTTATAAGCCTCGTTGCCAATCGGCACGACCGTGCTCACGCAACCAGGGGTCTTGCGGATCAGTTCGGCCAATTCCTTGATCCGTTTATCCCCTGAAATGTCTTTGGAATCGCGGATCCCCGAATCTTTCCAGGCTCTCACGACGGTTTCATTGACATAAACCCCCGCAACGCACAGGGGACCGAAGAAATCGCCTTTGCCGCTTTCATCGACACCCAGCCTCGGCAGCAGCAACTCCGGGTTAAGCACCGTTTCGTACCCAACCCGAGCTTCCTTGAGAATCTCCGGTTCGAGCACGAATTCGACGAAATCCTGGGTGCCTTTGCCTTGCACCACCAGCTTGCCGCTTTCGTAAAAAACCACGTTGGTTTTTTCTTTCTCCCCGGCGTAGCGCGCATAGGGCACTTCGCGGAATCGGTAGCCATGGTCTGCCAGCCAGGTTCGGAGTGTCTCAGCCTGGGCATTGGACAGCTTGCAAGTATAGGATGTCAGTGGCGCCACAACTCGGACCAAGGTTAAGATCTTGCGGGGTGGATGAAAAGCCCGGGCGCGCCTTTTCAGGCTTGGACTTCGCCTCACGTTCGGTCCGCGAAACAAATCGTCCCTCAATTTGTTGCTTTGCCTTGGAAGCATTTTCGCGTTCCTTTTGCGTGCAATGCAACAACTAGTGCCGCTCCTGCTCAATTGGTACGCGTGCAATGCGCGGGACCTGCCGTGGCGGCGCACAACAGATCCTTACGGGATTTGGGTCTCCGAAATCATGCTCCAACAGACCCAGGTCAAAACGGTGATCGGCTATTGGGAGCGATGGATGGACCGGCTGCCAACAATCGCGTCGCTGGCCAAGGCGCGTCCGCAAACAATTCATAAGCTTTGGGAAGGGCTTGGCTATTACAGCCGTGTTCGCAACATGCAAGCGGCCGGCCGGCTGATTGTAAAAGAACACCAAGGCTGTTTTCCTTCTGATTTCAACGACGTCTTAGAGTTGCCCGGGATTGGGCGTTACACTGCGGGGGCTATCTGCAGCATCGCTTTTAACCAACCCACGCCGATCGTGGACGGCAATGTTACCCGCGTGCTCGCCCGTATTTTCGGGATTCATGGCAATCCCAGGGACAAAGCGGTCAATGAACGTTTGTGGGGATTGGCCGAAGAGCTGGTAAAGGAGGCAGACCAAATTTCCGCTTTGCCGAACGCGCCAGCACGTGTCCGCACATGCTCGTCTCTGAACCAGTCACTCATGGAATTGGGCGCCACGATGTGCACGCCCCGGCAACCGAACTGCAACGACTGTCCCGCGACTTCTATATGTGTGGCGCGGCGCGACGCCATAACCCATTTGCTGCCGCAGGTTGCTGCTCGCCCGGCCATCACCCGCCGCAGATTCTTTGCCTTTGTGGCCCGCCACGCCGATCAATTCCTGGTTCGGCAACGCCCCGCCGGAGTGGTTAACGCGAACTTGTGGGAGTTTCCAAATATCGAAGTGCACAATGTCCGCGCCGACGCCGGCCAGGCGTGCCGGCAACTGCTCGGGTTAACGGGACGGGTCACACACCTGGCTACGATCCACCATTCCATCACCCGATATCGCATCCGGCTCGAGGTTTTTGCGGCTGCTGCGCCCCGAGCACAAGCGAAGCCTGTTCAGGGTGATTGGCTGAAACTCGCGCAATTGCGTAAATTACCTTTCGCTAGCGCTCACAAAAAGGTCCTTCAGCGTATCGCCGCAGCTCAACCAGCCTCGCCTTCCGCGGAACGTCTACCGTCCCGTGCCCGGGTTTGCCCAAGTTAAAATTATCGACAATCCCGGCGAATGGGCTTAATAGAACAATATGATTAAGAACCATCTCCCTGCCGCGTTCCTGCAGGCCCGGCTCTTAATCCTACTCAATTCCAATCCCATTCAATTCTCATGAAAAACAAGATGTCCCGACGTTCGGCCCTGCGCACCGTCACAGGTGGAACCGTGGCCGCGGTTGCCGCGGCGAGTTTGTCTCACCGTTTGCAAGCCGCTGACGAAGCGCTTGGGTCCAAGCTCAAATACCGCATCAATCATTCGGTTTGCAAATGGTGTTACGGAAGCATTCCACTTGAGGAATTTTGCCAGGCCGGCAAGAAGATTGGGCTGCAGTCGGTTGAATTGCTTGAAGTGCAGGATTTCCCGACGCTTAAAAAGCATGACCTGGTCTGCGCAATGGTCAGCGGAGTCCCGGGCGGGATTACCAACGGTCTCAACCGGGTCGAGAATCATGACAAGATCGTGCAGTTCTTTGAGCACACATGTCCCATCGTGGCCGAACATGGGTATCCGAACATTATCTGTTTCTCCGGAAATCGAGCGGGGATGAGCAACGAACAGGGGCTGGAGAACTGCGCCATTGGTCTCAAACGGATCGCCCCA
>Ga0070738_10005440_pt1 | contig 14120 bp, 12 predicted proteins | sample Coa_R2_2_FD_66446 | JGI IMG/M metagenome (GOLD analysis project Ga0070738, IMG submission 66446) | Surface soil microbial communities from Centralia Pennsylvania, which are recovering from an underground coalmine fire - Coalmine... | ecosystem: Environmental > Terrestrial > Soil > Unclassified ... | reverse complement strand
GCAGCCAAACTTGATTCCCCACTCGGCAGCCGTTCAAATCGTCGCGCTTGGGGAATACCTCCAGCGTTGCGGCATTTCCTTCGGTGTCGAGAGCATCTTCCGGTAGCAATGCTGAGGCCATGCGCCGCGCCTTGGCTGCCGCGATCGGCTCGGCGAAGAATACCCACAAATGCCACCCCGCACCGCTTCGGCTTCTTTCGAGATAAGCCGGGATGCCGGCGCTCCAGAATTGCCGATAGGTTGTGAGCGCTACAGCGGTTGGATGCACAAGTGGCGCGGCGTGATCGCCTCCGCCGTCGAAGTCAACAACTACCCATCGTGTCGTTGCGTCCGGCGCGGGGCTATAACTGCCGATCCGCCAGCGCCCAGCCTGTGATGTTTGCCCCCTTTTGCGTGCGGTGTGCCAGGGAGCCGGAATTCTGGGTCCGCCGAGATGAGCCTGGAGCAAATGATGCAGGGCATCATCGCCATCCACTGGACATGCGGACGCATCCCACGGCGGTTTGAAGGCCACAAGGTCGGTGCGGGAAAAAAAGTATCTCAAAAGCAAGTCAACGGCGGCGTCTATCGGTGGTACGTGACGAAATGTCCGCCAATCAAATAGCCCATAGTTCGTTCTGTCGGGCGATGTCTTGCTTTGGGCGAGATGGTGCCGTGGATACCAGACACATGCGATCTTCTTGTCGTTGCTCCGGCAGCCATCGGATCGCTGGCAGACATAACAGGGCGCGTCCGCAGTGGCCAGGGTCCATTCCGCTGGCGGAGCCGCTAGCGTTGCGGTCATTTGCCGTCCTCCGCCTCGCTGAATAGCGGGGACTGCCGGGCTTGCCCTTGTGTAGGCAGTGTCGCCGGGTCGATGCCGCGCCGCAACAGTTCAGCTTTGCCAACCCATTGACCCGCGCCGCGCGGATTTTCACCGCAATCGAGACACTGCTCCTTGACGTGCGCTCCCTTGACGCCATCGCGTCTTGTGAACGGGACGCGCACGAATTGCCGATTCGGGTGGGAGCAACGCCCCTTGTCAATTTCGCTATTGAAGCCCATAATGAGACAAACCAATGTTGCCACGGTTGTCCTTCGCCGCCCCGGTTTCACGGACCGGTGGCGCCACGTCTATTGTTCTGTCTTCACATTTCCTTCACACGGCCGCTGGCAGCGGCGCGGATTACCGCGAAAGCCCTGTCGCTCAAACACCCGCAGTAGATCTTTGACGAGGTTTCGCTCGGCTGTCAGTTGTGATAGTCGTTGTCGCAGCGCTGCCGGGTCCGGCAGTTGCGTCATGATCGTTGATTCGTTTGCCTGCATGGACCTGCGCCCTCCTCGACGGCCAATCATCGCCCTTGTTTCAGGCTACATAACTTACAATAACTTGTATGTGTGTATTTGTAATATTACATGTAATGTCACATCAGTTCGTAACCATTCTCGTGCTTTTTCAGTTTCCCAGTTTTAATCAATTGGCCAAGACGTTGACGAACGTAGTCATAGTCGCGCCCTATCTTGCGCGCGATCGCGTAGCCCTGTAGTGGACCATGCTGGAGAGTTTTCAGAATTGCCGAATCCGTTGGATTGAGACGCTTTGACGGTAGTGGACTGGATGCTTTTTCTTGTGATGGAACTGGAGATGTTTCTAATTCCTGCCGTGCCCGCAGTCTGCCTATAACTGTTCTCGCCGCGCGTGCGCCGTCTACACTTCGCGAATCGCCAGCATGAAGAAATTCCAGCAGTCCCGTGGAGTCGATGGGCGGGTTCTGCTTCTCGCACAATGCCGCCACGATCGGCGTGTACAGCTCGATGGCTGCGATAATCTGGCGGCCTTCTTCACGCGCGGCTTGATAGCACGGATTGCCGGTTCTCACAACGACTTCGGGCTGAAAGCCGCCAAAGTTCAACCAAGCAGTATAGGCGGCGTCAAGAGCAGCGATAGCGTCGGGAGGATTTGGTTTTGAGGTGGTTTCTAACTTGACTTTCAAGACGTTCCTTTTCATAATGCCTCTACCATTTCCACTCACTTCCACACAAAGCGTCAAACTTGGCAACTCCACTTGCCGGTGGCACGGTTAGTAGAGTTCCTCTTCTATGTGAACTTCCTGCCGGACTGGCGGAAGATTGACCGCGATATGGACAGTATAAACAAAAAAAAGATTACAGCTTTTGGCCAGTCTCCTCAGTGTTGATTTGTCGATTGAGGCTGCGAATTTTTCCCAGCGCTTCCTCACCCAATTCCAACATTCCCGAGGCGTATGCCGACAGGACGCACTCCTCTATCCCCACGCGTGTCGAACGGAGCAGGGCCAGTAACTCAAGCAGCATTTTGAATTCCTTGTCTGCCTCACGGTCATTCGGCGGACTTCTATCCCCCGTTAGGGCGCACACGACACGCAGGGCGTCTAAGTCCTCGGAAAGGCAATTCTTCGCGCTCTCCGCCGTCGTTGGAATACCATCTTCCCAAACCAGTGTCACGAGGACGCCGACATTTTCCGCATTCGCGCGGAAGACGACGCGGTGCGAACCATTGAGGGAGTCCGCGACAATTTCCGACTCTGGATAGCGTTCCCGCAAAAAATCGAAGCGCGTCCAATCCACCAGTAGAACGAGGCTTTCGTCCTCCGCGCCCTTTAGGATGCCCACCTTGGTAATCGTGTCAGCTTCGGTCGGAAAGACATTGGCGGGCACGTCGATACATCCCAACACGCGCAGAGGTTGGAAGTCATCGCCGCGTGGCAGGACATCCTGAAAGGGGAGCGTGCGATAATTCTCTTCCTTCGGCACGTGGCGCAACTGCTCCTGTTCCTCGACGGTGAGACGAGCAAGAAACCGGCCGTCCGAGGCCCAGCCGGTTTCCGCAGCTGTCGGCAGCAACCGACAGCTGCGCGCCTCCCCTCCTCGCTCGATCATTTTGACAACCTTCTCGACCGGCTTGTTCTCCATCAGCCTTAACGCCGCCCGACGCTCTTCCTTCTCCTCTCCTCCTGCCGATGCTCCTTCGGCGAGTTCAACGAGCGCCCTACGAAAAGGCAAATGCGCAACCCGCTGCGCTTTTGCTTCGTCCAGCAGGGGCATATCCTTGGCGATTTTCATGTACGCCTGGGCGGTTCGCAGCGCAAAATCGCAATGGGTTTCAATCCACGGAATCCACTGGCCATGCGGCACTTCTTCCTTTGCTTCGAGGAGTAGCCGTCCTGCTTCTAAAGCGTGTTGCAAGCCATCGCGAAGGGCCTGGCTGCATCGCTTGTGTGCGTCGTTGATGTGCTCAGCAAGAACCTTGAGAGGGCCGGCGAGTAGCGGTCCACTCTGTCTCTCGGATACCTTTGCTTTCATTTTGGCTTACTCTTCGTCTCCACTTTGATTGCCTTACGAATACGCCGGCCTCGCACGCCGACGCCTCACGTTTCATGGACTCTGAACTTCGCCATGCACGCGGACCATGCGCGGACCGCGACCACACAGCGAATGATTTGTTTTGATCGGTTAGGCAGTTGTCGTGTGCGCTTTCGCGCGTCGCCGGCGGCTTGTCTCGCCGCGCTCAATCCACTCCATGAGCCACGCCCCCGTGGTCCAGAGCCGCCCGGCCCTCCGGCTTGTGCGTAATCGCCCCAATCGCGCCTCTCTTGGCAAACACGACGGGGGCAGCGCCAACAAGGCGGTAGCCTGTTCCAGCACCATGACGGATTTGGGATGGATGATGGGTATCCCCGCCGTAGCGGTCGATGGCGTGGGATCATCGCGGATGCGATCGATCACGATGACACCCCCTCTTCTACGGGGATGCCGCGCGAGCGCGCGAATGCTTCAATCGTCGTTCGCAGCCATCGACGTTGACATCCAATCTTGATGGGAGCCGGCAGGACGCCGGTTTCGCCCCAACGGATGACACTCGTTTGGCTCGTTCCAAGCAACCGGGCAATCTCACCGGAGCGGATGTACTTCCCTTGGCTTTTCGACATAAGGATGCTTCTTCCTGTGGCCTTTGCACGCTTCCGTGTGTCCATTGGAACTCTCGCACAAAGACGCATCAGATCCAATGTGACTTTTCCAGGAATCTCAAAAAAAATTCCAATCCGGATAATTCTCACTTTTGCTGGTAGCTATTTTGATACTCTGTTTGTCTCTTTTTGTTACGTAACCTGTTACGTAAACAACCGCCCGGCAACCGTCTGGCAACCAGACGATAACCGGGCGGCACAAAAAGAGGCTTGATTTTCAGCTACTTTGCATTAGCCTGATAACTGAGTTACCGTGGCGACAATTATTTCAAGTACGCCAATCCCGAGCCGGAGCGAGCGCCCATCGCGTAGGATAAGCAGATAAAACACACTACCAGCCCGCAGCGCTAGCAAGGAATGTCCTTGCTGGCGCTGCGGGCTGGTGATTTTTCCTGCAAAAAAACTCGCATGCGCGATAAGGTCGTGCCTCTCGCCGGTACTTGTAATAGGGAGGACTTGCCGCATGAGCGACGCGCCAGCGACTCGGCTCAGTCTCCTGGTCCGTCTGTGCGATGCCCGTGATGACGATGCCTGGTCGCAATTCGTGGAGATTTACGCCCCGCTCGTCTACGGCTACGCGCGCAAACACGGACTCCAGGACGCCGACGCCGCCGACCTCACCCAGGATGTGCTGCAAGCGGTATCCGGGGCAATTCGCCGACTCGACTACGATCCGCGGCGCGGCTCGTTCCGCGGCTGGTTGTTCACGGTTGTGCGGAACAAGCTGCGCAACTTCGTCGCCGCGCAGAAGCGCCCCGGACGCGCAACGGGCGACACGGATGCTCAGCACTTGCTGAACGAGCTGCCTGCCCGTGAAGAGGATCAATCGGCCTGGTGGGATGAGGAGTATGAGCGGCGCGTTTTCGCCTGGGCGTCGGAGCAGGTGCGCAGCCACTTTTCCGAATCAACGTGGCAGGCGTTCTGGCAAACCGCTGTGGAGGGTAAGACCGGCCCGCAGGCGGCGCGCGAGCTGCGCATGAGCGTTGCAGCTGTCTATCTCGCCAAGGGCCGCGTGATGGCTCGTTTGAAGGAAATCATCCGCGAAACGCTCGATGAATCCATGTAGCAGGAATTTGCATACAAGCCCGGAGCGCCCGCGACGGGAGATGGGAGAAAGAACCATGAAGCGCTTCTTGACGTGGTTGTTCTGGGTGGGATTGTATGTTTTGCTACCGCTTATTGTCCTCATTAAGTTGGTATGGGTGCTTATTTGGCTGGGAATCATCGTTGTCCTGGTCTATCTCTTTCATCCGGATCACCGCCGCCGACTCGGGGCCAAGTGTCGGTCTTTGTTTCTCCACATACGGGGCCATCTCCGCCGGCTCTGGGACAGCGCCCGACCTTTCCTACGCCGTATTCGACGCCGCTTGGGTAAGATTCTGATCCTTATCGTTCTTTTCATTCAGTCGCTGCTTTCTCGACTGCTTGAGGCAATAGATCGTCTTCTCCGGTTGCTCCGGTCGAAGTTCCCGGAGGCTCGCTTGGAGTCTTGCCCGCCGCTTGACAGCCTGAAAGATCTCCTGGCCGATCGTCTTCCGGCAGGAGATCACGCCAAGGTCGCCGCGCATCTGGATGAATGCTCCGCCTGCCAATATCGCGTGGAAGGGCTAACGGCAGGTCAACGGTCCTGGCCTGGGATGGCGCGGAAGCTGAGTGAGTTCCCCGCTGCTCCCGAGCCAGCCCTACGGAATGTCATGAAGAAGCTGAAAGAGAGCATTGACCTCGTGACGAGTGACGAGCCGGTTTTCACCGGCGATCTCCCCTTGAACTTCCTCAGTCCTCCGGACAAGCCGGGGCAGCTCGGCCGGCTGGAGCGCTATGAGGTGCTGGAAGAGATTGGACGCGGCGGCATGGGCGTGGTGCTGAAAGCGTTCGATCCATCACTGCATCGTGTGGTCGCCATCAAGGTGCTGGCTCCGCAGTTGGCTACGAGCGGCGTGGCCCGCAAGCGCTTCCTGCGCGAGGCCAAGGCCGCCGCCGCCGTGACGCACGATCACATCGTCACCATTCATGCCGTGGAGGAGTTCAACGGTTTGCCCTACCTGGTAATGCAGTACGTCGCGGGACAATCGCTGCAAGACCGTATCGATAAGGACGGCCCGCTCGAATTGACCGACATCCTTCGCATCGGCATGCAAACGGCCTCCGGGTTGGCGGCGGCCCACGCGCACGGCATCGTTCACCGCGACATCAAGCCGGCCAACATTCTGCTTGAGGAAGGCGTGCAGCGTGTCCGCATCACCGATTTCGGGCTGGCGCGGGCGATGGACGATGCCAGTCTCACGCAGAGCGGCTTCGTCGCCGGCTCGCCCTTGTACATGGCCCCGGAGCAGGCGCGCGGCGAAGCGCTGGATCACCGCGCCGATTTATTCAGCCTGGGCAGCGTGCTCTATACGATGTGTACCGGCCGGCCGCCGTTCCGCGCCGCGAACACACTGGGCGTGCTCCGCCGTGTCTCTGAAGATGTCCCGCGTCCCATCCGTGAGACCAATCCGGAGATCCCGGAGTGGCTCGCAGAGATCGTGATAAAACTGATGGCAAAAGATCCGACCGAGCGCTTCCAGTCCGCCGCGGAGGTTGAGGAAATACTCGGCAGAAACTTAGCACAACTCCAGCATGCGGCCTGGGTGCCGCCGCCGCGCGCGCCGGCGCCCCCGATCCCGGCCGATTTGCCGACGAGCGTGACTATCTGTCCTTCCTGCGGCGCGAGCTTGCAAGTGCCCGAACGGATGGTAGGCAGCATCCTGCATTGTCCCGAGTGCGGCAAGCCGTTCCACGTCGAGGAGGGGTCCGAAGTGATCCAGGTGGCGCGACCGGCGCACTGGCCTCTCGGAAAGCACCCGCATCGCAGGCTGCGATTCTGGCACAGGGGGTGTGCCATCGTTGTCTTCGCAGGATTGCTTTTCCTGTTCTTGTTCGCCCTCTCGATCGTAATCTACCAAGCGGGTGAAGCGCATCGGGGACCACCCCACCCGATAACTGGGGCTGTGAAAACCTCTGATCGGCCACAGAAGAAGTGAGACATTTGCCCCTCTCTTGCTCTTGACAGCCAATCGCGACCATTGAGAATGGGTTGTTAGGGCGCATTCGCGCCAACGAGCAGAGAGGGGCCAAACGTGAAACGTTTTTCTCCCGTCCTCAGTCTGTCCTTGCTGATCCTTGTTCCTTCGCTTGTGCCGGCGGATGACGGCGTCAAGGAATCACTTCCCCAGCTCGAAAAAGCATTCGCGGACTATTCCGGATCGTATCTAATCTTCGCGGCCAAGGACATGCCCGAAGGCGTTTATCACGATCGCATGCCGGCGTTGAACGACGACGGCCGAATTCGCGCGGCCCGGATTGCTTTGCGCGAAATCCGCAAATTGCCGCCGCGCTATCTGGAAAAAATGGGACTCAAGGCCGTCGGCATTTTCGCTTCGTGCGTGTCGAACCAGGGAGACGGCTTTCGCCCTTACGACGAGCGGTTGAAGGGCTATCGCTATTTCGGCATTTACAACGGCAAAAACGCCCTCGCCGCCGCCTACTATAGCGACACTCAACTGCCATCAACGTTGCATCACGAAATCTTCCACCACGTCGATGCAACGCTTCACGGCCAAACGAAATTCACGGTCAACTTCGTGCGCGATGAGCGCTTCCAGGCGGCGGTTTCCGGCGCGGAGCGTTATGCGGCGCTTCGTCTCTTGGAGGCAGATTTGGCCGCGCTACGGAAACTCCGAAAAGGGCATGTGCTTGAGAACGCAGTCAGCGGCTATGCCGAGAAAAGCGTGGGCGAAGACAAGGCCGAGACGGCCCGCTACCTGATGACGACGCTGCCCGATGCGCTCGTGCAAATGGCCACGCGCCCGGAATTGGCCGGCAGCCAGCGGATGCTGCACGTCCTGCACAAGTATGGGCAAGCAATCCCTGAGGGGCCGGATGCAGCGTGGTTTGTATCCGTTGCTCTGGGGCGCAGTGGTCCGCTCGCGCCGCTCACTCCCGTCGGCCTACCCGAAGCGAAACCGAGAACTGGCGGCGGCAGCGGGCGATGAACGGACGCCATCAAGGCAGCGAAGGCGAGGAAATCGAGCGGCGGTTCGGCTTCCGTTCGCGAAACTCGGACCATTCGATGCCCAGCTCGAACAAGAGCTGTTTGACCACATCGGTGAAAAACACGTCCTCGTCGAAGACTTTCAGCTCGCGGATTGCCTGAACACGCCGTCGGCTGTCGGCCAGCATATCGACGGCCGGCATCTTGAACGTGTGGATAACGCGGCGCAGCGCCTCAATCGTTGCTTTGCGGTCGAGCTCCATGTAGAGCTTGGCCACCTGCATGTAAAAACTGTGATGGGCGCGTTCATCGACGCTGATAAGGCTCAACAGCTTTGACAGGGCCGGATCGCCGACCGGCTCGTTCTCCACACAGTGGCGGAGATTGCGGTAGTGCAGGAAGGTGGCCAACTCCTGCGTCATACCGTAGAGGACCATGCCGATGGGGCTATCCTGCGGCAAGTTCCACTGGTATTGGCTAACCAGCGTTTCCACCTCGCGTAGTTGATCCTCGGTGCGGTGACCGGATGCGGTGAGCCAATCGCCCATAGCCATGGAGTGCTTGGCTTCCTCGTATCCCCAGTTGGCGTGAAACCACTGCCGGCCCCGGCTGTGGCGCAAGAGCGGCCAGGCTTTCTCGATGTAATCGGGCAAATACAACTCGACGGTGCAGAATGTCTCCAGCACGTCGGCGATGGCAGGGTTCAGTTTGGGATTGACCTTGTCCCAGGGAATGTCATCGCGGATCGACCAGCGGCGTTTTTTCTCGGCTTTGTCGAAGAATTCACGAAACAGACGATAATACGCCTCTTCTAGCCCGGTGGTGTCCTGTTGCCGGGTAGGGAGCATAGATACGGTCCTCCATCGCGAAGAAGCGGCGGGGGCCTTTCCCCTGCCATCCTGAAGCCACCCAAGACATTCAAGTCCCGCCCATTGTTGCTGAGTCTCAGTCCATGAGAATCTTTCACACTACGGCGAAGCCTCTGGAGTTTATCCGCGCCGAGGAAAACTGTCAAAAGTTTTGCGGGGACAATTGCAAAACCTGAGAAGCCGGAAGCGTTAGCGATGGTATGCCCGGTGTTGCTGCTTCCCGGCAGCACGGCGTGGCCGCTTATTCCGCTACGCTCCGTGCGCGGCTCGAATTCCGATGGCTTACATCCGCGTGCTCAGCTCCACGCTTGATCTTTTCTCTTTCGGAAAGATCGGGCAAAATCGGATTCTTTCCCCAACCCGAACGGGACGAAAGTGTGTGCCCATTCCAATCATGGAGGATCCGGCTATGACGAGGAAAGCAATTCTGATATTTGGTCTGATTAGTGTGATCGGCGGAATCCATCTGGCGACGCTGCGCGAAGGACAGGAATGGGGCGATGATTTCAGTCTCTACATCGCTCATGCCCGCAACATCGCCGAGGGGCGTCCTTACGCGGATACGGGCTATATCTATAATCCGGCGAATCCCACTTTATCGCCGCGCACCTATCCGCCGATTTTTCCGCTCCTGCTCGTGCCGGTGTACCTCCTCTTCGGCATGAATCTAACGGCCATGAAAGTGTTCGTTGTGTTGCTGTTCATGGCCATGCTCGGCGTGCTCGCTTTGCTCTTTCAGAGACGATTGCCCTTGCCCTACGTTCTCGGGTGTTTAGCGGTATTTGCCCTGAATCCTTTCGTGTGGCAGCAGAAGGACCGTCTGTTGTCCGAGACGCCGTTTATGCTGTTTGCCTACTTGGCCTTGCTGCTTGCGGAGAAAGCGATGCAAGAATCGAGGAAGAAACGGGCGATCTTTTTGGGGCTGGCCGCCGGAGCGGCCGCTTATTTGGCCTTCGGCACGCGGACGATTGGAGTGGTGATCGTCCCCAGTATTCTGGCCAGTGATTGGCTGCGGCAGCGCAGGCTTTTCTCCTCAATCAACCTGGCGATCGGGGCGGCATTCCTGACCGGCGTGGCGGCGCAGAAGTGCTTGCTTGTGGTAGAGGGAAGCTATTTGGATCAGCTCGTCTTCGATCCGGGTCTGTATGCTCGGATCGCGATGTCCCTGGGGTTAGCGCTGGGGCAATTTTTCGACAACGGCTACAGCAATGCGGTCCGGCTGATCTTGTTCGCCTGCTTGCTTGGACCCGCGAGCTGGGCGGTGCTGGCGCGGTCGCCCGGCCGCTTGTCTTCTTGCGAGTTTTTTGCCCTCTTTAATTTCGCTATTCTCGTGTTTTGGCCGGCTGCTGAGTACGGTCAGCGGTTCCTCCTGCCCATCCTACCCGTGTTTTTCCTGTGGGTCGCCGAAGGACTGCACCGTCTCGAATCGACTTCGCTTCGACGTTTGGAAAAGCCGGCGGCCGCGGCATTGACGTTGGCGGTGCTTCTTTCCTACGCCGGTTGGTTCAGCCGCAAAGATACCGGCCCGATTCGCGATGGCGTCAGCGCGCCGGAGGCTGTCGCGCTGTTCGATTGGGTGCAGAATCAGACGAATCCACATGACGTCTTTCTCTTCCAGAAACCCAGAGCGTTTGCCTTATACACCGGCAGACCCGCCCTGGCGCATCGCACGGCGGACGATCATTATCGCCTGGCCCATACGCTCCAGAAGCACGGTGCCACGCATATCGTGGTGTATCATTCGTCGCCCATGCCGCTTTTTCAAAAGAGCGGCCGCTTGGTGGAGACGTTCATCGCCGAGAATCCATCGGGTTTCACGCAGGTCTACGAGAACGAAGGCTTTCGCGTCTATCGCATCCGCGAAGGAGCGCTCGCCTCGATAAAAGTTGCCAATCGGTCTCCCGGTCCCGAAATTAACTCTGACGGACAACACGCCACCGTCCCGTAGCGCCGCACGCGGCGCGACGGGATGATAAGAAAGAGATAAGGGACACATGAAATACGTCATTGTCATCCCGGATGGCTGCGCGGATGAGCCTCAGGAAGTGCTGGGCGGCAAGACGCCGTTGCAAGCGGCCAATAAGCCGAACATGGACCGCATCGCTCAGCAAGGCGTGGTGGGCCGCTCGAACAACGTGCCGCAACCACTGACGCCCGCCAGCGATGTGGCGACGTTGAGCCTTTTCGGCTACGATCCGCTCGTCGTGTACACCGGCCGAGCGCCTCTGGAGACGGCGGCAATGGGCATTCCGCTCGGGTCCGAAGACTGGGCCATTCGCTGCAATCTCGTCCACATCGAGAACGAGTGCATGCGCGACTTCACGGCCGGCCATATCACCAGCGAGGAAGGCCGGCCGTTGATCGAGGCCCTGCAAAAAGAGCTTGGAGGAGATAAAGGAGCGAATGGGGCACGGCTGGAATTTCATGCCGGGGTCAGCTATCGCAACATCCTCGTCTATCGTCCCGCCCCCGGGACGACCGCTCCTTTCTCGGACCAAACGAAAACGCAGCCGCCGCACGATGTGCCGGATCGCCCTATCGCCGATCATCTGCCCAAAGGCCCCGGAAGCGATCTGTTAAGGAGCTTGATGGAACGCAGCCGGACGATTCTTCGCGATCATCCGGTGAACGAAAGGCGACGCCAGCAGCATAAGCGCGACGCGACGCAGATCTGGCTATGGGGCCAGGGGCGAGCGCCGTCGTTAAAACCGTTCGCGGATGTGTACGGCAAGCGCGGGGCGATCATCAGCGCCGTCGATCTGGTCCGCGGCGTCGGCGTCTTGCTGGGCTGGCAGCGCATCGATGTGCCGGGGGCGACGGGCTATCTCGATACGGATTACGCCGCCAAGGGCCGCGCCGCCGTCGCCGCATTGCCACACTACGATTTGGTGTGCGTCCACGTCGAAGCGCCGGACGAGGCATCGCACGAAGGCAAGCCGGACGAGAAGGTCAAGGCTCTGGAACAGATTGATCGACATATCGTCGGTCCACTTCTAGAGGCATTGCCCAAGCATGGCGATTGGCGTATTCTCGTTTCACCCGATCACCGCACGCCGCTGCGAACGCGCGCCCACGCTTACGGCATGGTGCCGTTCGCCTTCGCCGGCACCGGCGTGGCCAGCAAGGGGCAGCCTTCTTACGATGAAGCTATCGCGGAGAAAAGCGATCTTGAATTTGAAAAAGGGCATGATTTGATGCAGCGATTTCTAGGGTGATACCGCCTTCGCCAGCCCGAAGAACCAGGCGAGCGGGGATGCGTAAGCGCCCCGAGTGCTTCCCCTTCTCGGGGCGCTTACGCATCCCCGCACGCTTGATCCTGCGAGCAGGTAGGCGAAACACTTATTTATCCGGCTTCTTGGGCGCTCCCGGGGCCGGGGGCTGGTATCGCAATAACAAATCACCGCTTTGCCGTGCGTTCGGCTGCAAGCTGCCGAGCACGACCGCGACAGTGGTCTTCAGCGGTTCTTCGAGTCTCGGATCGGCATACATGTCCGCGAGGGCGCGCATTTGAGCGTGTGTTAAGAGCGGGCTGAATTGCTGAATGTTACGCACCAGGGCATTGGCGGCGGCGATGCGCACGGCCGTCGTGCGTTTGCCGTCGGCCAGCACGTTGGCCAGCACCGTTTGCGCTTCCTCGCTGCGGATGCGGGCGACGATTTCGATAGCAAAGCCTTGGCCTTTCGGTGTCAGCTTGCTGGGCGAACGCAGAGCCGCGATGACAGAGGGGCCGGCCGGGTCCACGTCGTAGCCGGCGATTTCACCACGTGCCAGGCGGGCCAGGTTCTCGATCGAGTGCTCGGCGTAGTCTTTCAATTCGTTCGCCGACAGCGTTGGGTTGGCCGGATCGTCCAGACGCGACCGGATGAAAGGCCGCAACGCATTGGTATCGAGGGCGATGGTAACGGGAATCACCGTGACGGCCGGATAGAAAGCCGTGTCGCGGCGCAGCTTCACCTCACGGCGGGCGGCTTCACCAAGCAAGAGTTGCCGCTGGCGCGGATCAGCCGGGAGACGGCCCGAATCATCGGTTCGCGGCGGCGCGGCGGTCAGCAAGATGGGCAACTGGCCGGCGAAACGATCGGAGCGGAGCTGTCCCAGCAGCTGGAACAAGCCGGGATTGGGCAGTTCCTCCTCGAAAAGCAGAAGGGCGATGTCGGAGGCCTGCCCCAGTCGCTGCATCATCTCTCGGCCAGTGCTGACGGCGACGGCGTCATAGCCGATGGCAGTGACGACGGCGGCGATCTGATTGCGGAGGTTCTCGTTGAAGTAACCGATCAACACTTTGGGCCGCTGCCGTACTTCCGGCTCGACAGCGACGGCGCGGCGCAGCACCTCGACGACGCGAGTTGTCTCCCGGCTGGCGGCCGAGTTCGGGATTTGCAGCAGCGCTTCCACGGCCGCCATCTGGACCCGGCGATCGGGATAGTACAACGCGCGCACCAAGGGCGCCAGACGTCCGGCCATCGGCCGAAGAGCGCTGATCTCCTTGCGCTCGCCTATGTCGCGCACGGCACCGAGAATCACTGTGAGGCGCTGCTCATCCAACGCGCGTTCCAGCACGGCGTTGACGAGAGCCGGCTGAACCGTCCCGAGCAAATCATGAACCTGCGGGTCCGCACGTTCAAGTGACTTGTCCAGCCCTGCTTTCGATTGCGTTTTGTCGAGGATAAGGCTGAGCAGGACCACTTGAGCCGGGGTGTACGCGGGATCGAGTCTCAGGGCTTGGCCGGCGAACCGCATTCCGTAGTATTCCTCGGCCTTATCGGCATTGATGGTCGGCGCGCCCGGCCAGCCCTCAACCACCTCCTGACCATCCCAGCGCCAGACCGTGACCGCATTCGGATTGGCAAACGTAACGCGGTGCAGATAGTAGTTCTCGGCCAGGCGCGTCAGTTCGAATTTGGCGGGCGGCAGTTTGCCCGGCGGTGTTTCCAGGAAAAAACTGAGCGCCGCCGTGGCTTGACGGCGCACCTCATCCGGTTGTGAGGGCGAATTCGCGAAAAACCAGAGGTTCGGCACAACCTCGCGCCGGATGATGCTTGCGGTGCCGGCCGAATAACGCTTTCGGAAAATGCGGATAAGATCGACCTGCAATTGTGGATTATTGCTATCCAACGCGGCGACCATCGGCGGGATTGTGTCCGGTCCCAATCGCTCCAGCGTGTCGAGGTAGCGGACGCGATCCTCCGGACTCGCCCGGCGCAGCGCGTCAATCAGATAGGGCACGACGACGCC
>Ga0070738_10005435_pt1 | contig 14125 bp, 12 predicted proteins | sample Coa_R2_2_FD_66446 | JGI IMG/M metagenome (GOLD analysis project Ga0070738, IMG submission 66446) | Surface soil microbial communities from Centralia Pennsylvania, which are recovering from an underground coalmine fire - Coalmine... | ecosystem: Environmental > Terrestrial > Soil > Unclassified ... | reverse complement strand
GCCGCTCGACCGCGAAACCGTTGCCGCCCAGATGAGCGGCAATCTCTGCCGTTGCGGCTGTTATCCGCACATCGTGGACGCAATCCTCGAAGCGAGCCGCGGCGCGTGAATCCTTTTCGGTACGTCCGCGTCGAGAGTCCCTCCGCCGCGATGACCGCCGTTGCAACCGAACCGCAGGCGCGTTTCGTCGCGGGGGGCACGAGCATCGTCGATCTGATGAAGATCTACGTCGAGTCGCCGCCGCTGCTGATCGATATCAACGCGTTGCCGCTTGCCGCGATCGAACGCCGCGGCGACCGGATCGAATGCGGAGCACTGGCGCGCTTGAGCGACGTCGCGCGACACGCCGACGTGCGCGCCTTTCTTCCGTTCGTGGCCAGCGCGTTGGAGCAGAGCGCCTCTCCGCAGCTGCGTAACATGGCGACGATCGGCGGAAATTTGCTGCAGCGGACGCGATGTCCGTATTTCCGCGACGTCGCGACGCCGTGCAACAAACGCGTCCCGGGCAGCGGGTGCGCGGCCCTGGAGGGCGAGAACCGGCGGCACGCGGTCCTCGGTACGAGCGAACGCTGCATCGCCGTGCATCCGTCGGATCTCGCGGTTGCCTTGACCGCCCTCGATGCGACGATACACGTGGCGGGAACGGGCGGCAACCGAGAGGGGGCCGTGCGCGATCTGTATCGTCTTCCCGGCGACGCGCCGCACGTCGAGACGACGCTCGAAAACGGCGAGCTGATCGCCGGAGTCGCGCTTCCGCTCTTGCCCTACGGCACGCGCTCGGCGTACGTGAAAGCGCGTGACCGGGCGGAATACGATTTTGCGCTGGCCTCGGCCGCCGTCGCCGTGGACGTCCGCGAGGGGATCGTCGCGCACGCGCGCGTCGCGCTCGGCGGCATCGCGACGATCCCCTGGTGCAGCGCCGAGGCCGAACGCGAACTGACCGGCGCCGCACCGGAGCGCGCGGCCTTCGTCCGCGCCGCCGAAGCGGCCCTTGCCGGCGCGCGCAGCTTCGGAAGCAACGGCTTCAAGATTCCGCTTGCAAAAGCGACGCTCGTGCGCGCGCTCGAACTGGCGACGGCGTGAGCCGGCCGCTCGCCGGCGCGCCGCTCGATCGCGTCGAAGGCCCGGCAAAGGTCACCGGTCAGGCGCTCTATACCGCCGATTACGATCGCGACGCGCTGGCGGCAGTCGTGGTTACCAGCACGATCGCGAGCGGCCGCATCGTCGCCATCGACGACGAGTGCGCGCGCGGCTCGGCCGGCGTCGTCGAGGTAATGACGCATCGCAACGCGCCTCGCGTCGAGGCGCGCAAGGCGTCGCAGCACGGATCGCACCTCTTTCTGCTTCAAGATACCAACGTCGAGTTCGACGGTCAGCCGGTCGCCGTCGCGATAGCGCAGACATTCGAACAGGCGACGCACGCGGCTGCGCTCGTGCGCCTCGAGTATCGGGCACAACGCCCGGAGATGGATCTCGCTGCCGCACCTCGATTCGTGCCGCAGGAGATCTTCGGCGAGCCGGCCGACGGGCGGCGCGGCGATCCGGCAGCGGCGTTGGCCGCCGCACCGGTGAGAATCGATCGCACGTATCGCACGCCGACGGAACATCACAATCCGCTCGAAAGCCACGCGACCATTGCCCGTTGGGACGGCGATCGCCTCACGCTGGTGGATTCTAGCCAATGGGCCTTCGGCGTGCGCGATCGCATTGCGGCAATCTTCGGGCTGCCCGCATCCGGCGTACGCGTGATCGTGCCGTACGTCGGCGGAGGGTTCGGTTCGAAGGGTCAACCGTGGTCGCACGTCGCGCTCGCGGCCATGGCGGCGAAACTCGTGGGGCGTCCGGTAAAGCTCGTCGTGACCCGGCCGCAGATGTTTGCCTGGATCGGTCATCGTCCGCAGACCGAACAACGAATCGCGCTGGGCGCCGAACGCGACGGACGTCTCGTCAGCGTCGTTCACGACGTGCTGAGCGAAACCAGCGTCAGCGACGAATACGTCGAGCCTTGCGGCGTCTTCAGCCGCGATCTTTATCGCGTACCGAACTACGCGATGTCGCATGCGCTGGCGCGGCTGCATATCGCCAAGCCGACGTTTGCGCGCGGGCCGGGCGAATCGACGGGGTCGTTCGCTATGGAGTCGGCGATGGACGAGCTCGCCTACGAACTGGGGATGGACCCGCTCGAGCTGCGCCTGCGCAACTTTTCGGAGCGGGATCCGTACTCCGGCAAACCCTATACGAGCAACCATTTGCGCGAGTGTTACGAGCTCGGCGCTCAGCGCTTCGGCTGGGAGCGGCGCAATCCGCAGCCGCGCTCCACGCGCAACGGCGCGACCTCCATCGGTCTTGGAATGGCCGCCGCTTCGCGAGGTACGTTTCGCAGCGAAGCCCGAGTGCGCATCGCGATGCACGAGGACGGTACGGTCGTCCTGCAATCCGGAACGATCGAGATGGGCTGCGGCTCGCCGACGGTCTACGCGCAGCTTGCCGCCGAGATCCTCGAGATTCCGTTCGAGCGAGTGCGTTTCGAGTTCGGCGACACGGAACTTCCGTATGCGCCGCTGGCAGCGGGCTCGCAGACCTCGGGCAGCGTCGGCTCGGCAGTCGTGGTTGCTTCGCGCCGGCTGCGCGACGAACTGTCGTCGCGCGGCGGCCGCGTTCCAAGCGGCGGCATCGCGCTCGACGTGACCGAAGGTCCGGGTGACGAAGAAGAGCGCTTCGCAATGCAGACCTTCGGCGCGCAGTTTGCCGAGGTCGAAGTGGATTGCGACCTGGGCGCCGTGCGAGTCACTCGGTTCGTCGGTGCCTTCGATTGCGGCCGCATCCTCAACGCGAAGACGGCTCGCAGCCAGCTGCTCGGCGGCATCGTCTGGGGCATCAGCATGGCGCTCTTCGAAAAGACGCGCTACGACCTGCGCACCGGACGGATTACCAACGCAAATCTGGCTGAATATCTCGTGCCGACCAACGCCGACGTTCCGGTTCCGGAGATCGTCGTGCTGGAAAACGACGACGTTCACGTCAATCCGGCCGGCGTGAAGGGCATCGGCGAGATCGCGATCACCGGCGTCGCCGCGGCGGTCGCCAACGCGGTCTATCACGCGACCGGCGTACGCGTGCGCGAACTGCCGATCGTTGCGGAATCGCTGTTGGATTAGCGCGCATCGCAGGCGACAGCGGCCAAGCGGGCGAAGGTAAAAGCGATGCTCGCCCTTCTTCCGACGAAGTAAAACGAGAGGCGTGGCCGCATTGCGGCGCGCCGCCGCCGTGCTGGCGATCGGCGCGGCGTTGGCAACCTTGCCGCCGCTGCCCGCAGCATCCCAGACGCTCAACGTTCCGGTCGCTTCGGGCATGCGCCCGATTCAAACCGAAACGCTCTTTCACGAGCTCTTCGCCGATTTCTTCAAAGAATCGGACGGCACCACGTACGTGCAGACCGGCGACATTCCCGCGATGTGGCTTCGCGATTCGGCGGCGCAGACGTTGCCGTACGTCCGGTTCGCGAACGCGTTTCCGGCGTTGCGCGCCCCGTTCTCCGGCGTCGTGGAGCGCGACGCAAAGAATATTCTAGTGGATCCCTACGCGGAGGCGTTTTCCGCCGATTATCACGTTTGGGAACGCAAGTGGGAGATCGACTCGTTGTCGTGGCCGGCCTTTTTGGTCTTTTGCTACTATGCAAACACCCACGACCGCGCCGTCTTTACGCCCACGCTGCACTCCGCTATGCAAACCATCGTCACGACGCTGACCTGCGAGCAGCATCACGCGACCTGCAGCCGGTACGTTTGGCCGCAAGCCGTCCCCACGCACGACGCCTTCAATCCCAACACCGGCCTCATTTGGGGCGCGTTTCGTCCATCCGACGATCCCGTCACCTACCGCTTCAATATCCCGCAGAACGCCATGGCGGTGGTGGCGATGCGCCTGCTCGCGCGCTTCGCCCGCGACGCGTTCGGCGATGCGGCGCTGGCGCAGCGGGCTACCTCGCTCGCCGCCTCGGTCCAGACCGCGGTGCTGCGCTACGGCAAAATCTACGATCGCAAGTACGGCTGGATGTACGTCTACGAGACGGACGGTTACGGGCACTACAACCTGATGGACGACGCCAACATCCCGAACCTGACGGCCATGCCGTTCTACGGATGGTGCGGGAGCGCGGATCCGGTCTATCTGGATACGCGGCGGTTTACGCTGAGCTTCGACGACCCGTACTACTTTACGGGCACGTACGCGACGGGCTTGGGAAGCCCGCACACCCCCAAGGGCTGGGTGTGGCCGCTGGGGATTATCGGCGCCGCGCTGACGACCACGAAACGCGAGGAGGTAGAGAGCGCAATCGACATGCTCGACCGCAGCGATACGCTCAACGGTTTGATGCACGAATCGGTCAATCCAAACGACCCGCAGCAGTTCACGCGTCCGGAGTTCGGCTGGGCCAATGCGTTTTGGGCCGATTTGCTCTTTCGCACGGTGGCAGGCTATCCCGCGACGCCGTTGGGCCTCTTGAACACCGTGACGCCCGGCGAGCGGCAGAGCGAAATCCCAACGATCGCACCGGCATGGACGCAGTTGGCGGACCGCGCCGAGCTCGACCGGACGCTGGCGCGCTTGCTGCAACAAGCGCCGCGCACTTGGTGAGCAGTGCGTGGCACGATGCAGCACTGCCGTTATGAATACTTTGCAGGCTTACCCTGGCCTGAATCGAAGCTGATTTTCGTGAAAAGATCGTTGCTGCTTGCATTGGTTTTGACGGCGCTCGCCGCGTGCTCGCTGCGCGAAAGCGCGGTTCCGGTTGCAGGGGGTCCTAGCGGCGGGGCGGCGGCCACCGTCGAACGGTTCGCGCCTGCGGCCGCCGGCGACGTGTACGTCGCAAACTGGTACGACAGCACGGTTACGGCGTACTCTTCCGACGGCAAGTCGAAACTGCGGACGATCGTCAACGGAATCTCGTATCCCAACGCGCTCGCCTTCGATAAGCGCGGCAACCTTTTCGTCGGCAACTACGGAGCGGCGAGCGGCAGCTTCTCGAGCACGGTCTCGGTCTTTGGCCCCGGAAAATCGTCGCCCGCTCGCACGATCGTGCAAGGAATTTATGGTCCGTACGCATTTGCGTTCGAAAAATCCGGCAAGCTTTTCGTCGCGAACTATGGCGGCAGCACCGTAACCGCCTACGGCAACGGATCGAGCAAGCTTTTGGAGACGATCGTCAACGGGATCGACGGACCCGAAGCGCTGGTCTTCGATACCGCGGGCAATCTCTACGTTGCGAACTGGGGCTCGAACAGCGTCGCCGTGTATCCGCCCGGCAAGATCAATCCGCCCGCCAAAATACGGTACGGCATCGGACGGCCCGACGCCCTAGTCTTTGACGCCGCCGGACGTTTGTACGTCGCAAATCGGGCGAAGAACTCGGTAACGATCTATCGCCCCGGTCACCACGTCGCGCCTCGCACGATCACCAACGCCGTGCGCGGGCCGCTGGCCTTGATTTCGACCACCGCCGGCCAGCTCTACGTGCTCAACTTGGTCAACCAGACCGTCTCGATCTATTCCGAAGCGACGCTCGGCCTCGTTCGCGTCATATCTAAAGGTATCGCGTGTCCCAGCGCCATGGCGATGAACGCCTCGGGCATGCTCTACGTGGCCAACACCTGCCCGAGCTCGGTTGCGGTCTACGCTCCCTCCGGCTCCAAACCGTTGCGCACGATCACGAACGGGCTCAACGGTCCGGTGGCCATCGCGATCGCCCCATAACGCTCCGATGAAGGCATCGCGGCCGGCGCGTCTTTTGGCCTTCGTCGCGTTGGCGGCGTGCGCACGCGGCGCGTCGTTCTCGGAGCCTCCGTCGATCCCGAGCACCGCTGCTGCCGCTTCACCGAAGATCGATCACGTCGTCATCATCTTTCAGGAAAATCGGTCGGTCGACGATCTCTTCAACGGCCTGCCGGGGGCCGACACGGTTCGTTACGGCGAAAACTCCAAAGGCAAGCGCGTTGCCTTGCAGCCGATTCCGTTGACGGCGCCGTACGATCTTTCGCATCGACACAGCGCCTTTCTCGACGATTATCGCAGCGGAACGAACGACGGCTTCGACACCGAGCCGTCGTCGTGCGCCGTCGCAACGGTCTGCATCCCCCGCAACGTGCGTGCTTACGGATACGTTCCCCACCACGAGATCGCGCCGTATTTTGCCATGGCGCAGCAGTACGCATTCGGCGATCGGATGTTTCAGACCAATCAGGGCCCAAGCTTCCCGGCGCATCAGTACATCGTGAGCGCAACCTCGACGATTACGAATGGCTCGAGCCTGCGCGCAGCGGAGAATCCGATCCAGGCGGTCGGCTCCGGTGGCGGCTGCGATTCGCCTTCCGGATCGCTCGTGCAGCTCATCGACCCCGCCGGCAACGAGACTCGCAAGATGTATCCCTGCTTCAGCCGCATCTCGCTGATGGAGCTGCTCGAGCGCAAAGGCTTGACGTGGCGGTACTATCAGGCCGCTCCCGGCGCCGGCCTTTGGAACGGTCCCGATGCAATCGTCGGCATCCGCGGCAGCGCTCTCTATCGCGCTGACGTCGTCACGCCGTCGGTGCGCGTGCTCTCGGATATCGCGAACGGCAAACTCGCCAACGTGGTGTGGGTGACTCCCACGGCGCTGGCGTCGGACCACGCACGCGCTACCGATGGTTCGGGCCCGTCGTGGGTCGCCGCGGTGGTCAACGCGATCGGAGAGAGCAAGTACTGGAACGATACCGCGATCTTCGTCACGTGGGACGATTGGGGCGGCTGGTACGACCACGTTCCGCCGCCGGTCTACAACTCGTACGAGCTGGGGTTTCGCGTGCCGTTGATCGTGATCTCGCCGTATGCTAAGGCGCACTACGTCTCCCACGCGCAGCACGAGTTTGGGAGCATCCTGAAGTTCACGGAAGAGATTTTTGGCCTGCCCTCGCTGCACGCCACCGACGTTCGCGCGGACGATCTTTTCGATTGCTTCGACTTCTCGGCGCCTCCCCGAAAGTTCAAGCGCATTCCCGCACCCGATGGGCCGAGCTACTTCCTGCACCAGCCGTCGAAGGAACCGGACGATTCGTAAGGGTGCCCTACGTGTGCCGCTCGGGACCGTCGCCGTAGCGGCCTTGACGGCGTGCGTGATGCGCGGCAGCGTCCCGTACGCAGCGATCGGCTCCGCCGACGCGCCCGCTCGCGGGTCGAGCGGTTATCGGACGATCTATGACTTCGGCGAGGACGCCAAGTACGAAGACGGCCGCACGCCCGCGTCGGACTTGCTCTTTGTCAACGGTAAACTCTACGGTACGACACAGTACGGCGGGCTGAGCGGCGCTCAATGTCCGGTGGGCTGCGGGACCGTCTATGAAGCCGGCACGTCAGGAAGCGAACGCGTCGTCTACCGCTTCAAAGGCGGTAGCGACGGCGCGTGGCCGCTGGGCCGTCTCGCCGCGGCCGGCGGCGTTTTGTACGGAACGGCCAGCGGCGGCGGTTCCAAGGGTTGCGCGGGTGGTTGCGGCGTCCTTTTCTCGATCGACGCCACGGGAAAAGAAACGGTTCTCCATCGCTTTACCGGACGAACGGACGGCGCGAATCCGGTCGCCGGCCTGCTGCGCGTGGGAACGTCGTTTTACGGCACGACGGAGTTTGGAGGAACCACGACGCGGTTGTGCTCGCACGGATGCGGGACGGTTTTTAAGCTCTCGTCCGCAACGGAGAGCATCCTCTACCGCTTTCGGGGCGGCACCGACGGACGACAACCGGTCGCGCCGCTGATTTCGTACGGCGGCCGTTTCTACGGTACGACGCAGTACGGTGGAACGCAGACGGACTTCTGCGAAACGGGCTGCGGCGTCGCATTCACGATCGGGACGGCCGGCGGCGAGAAAACGCTGGGACCGTTCGTGTATGCCAAGTCCGCGCCGGGGCCGGCGTATCCGGCCGCCTCCCTAACCGTGATGAACGGCCTGCTCTACGGAACGACGCTCGGAGGCGGGACTCTCGGCGACGGCACCGTTTTTAGCATCGCTCCCTCATCGGGGGCCGTCCGCGTGATCCACAGCTTCGTCTGTTGCGAGAGCCAAAACGACGGCGCCTATCCGGTCGCGCCGCTCCTCCGGCTGGGAAGCACGCTTTACGGCAGCACGCGCAGCGGCGGCTCGAGCGGTAGGGGCACGATTTTTGCGGTCACGGCTTCGGCAAAGGAGAGCATCATTTACAATTTCCTGGGCGCGCCCGACGGCGCCGAGCCGGAGGCTGGGCTCGTCGACGTTTCCGGGGACTTGTACGGTACGGCGGCCGGCGGCGGCACGCGCTCCGAAGGCTCGATCTTTCGCCTGCCACCCTAACGAAGCAACCAAGGAGCTGCTCGGGCCGACGAGAACGACCGCACTCTTGCTGTTGCTTTATAAGGAGGTAGCATGAAACCTCAAGCGCTCCTGACGCTCGGCGCCGTTGCTCTCGCAATCGGTCTCGTTGCGTCCCCGGTGGCCACGACCGCACAAATGGCGGCGCCGGCGCCCACGATGGTCCCGATGAGTAAGCCGGACTTTTCCTCAATGATGTTTATGACCGGTACGTGGAATTGCACGCAGATGCTGCGGGGCAAGACTCGTCCCGACACGGCCACGACGACGATCGATAAGGACGGAATGTGGATGATCACCCAAGACGTCGCGCCGCCCTTCGATCAATACCGTACGTTTGCCGTGAACGGCACGAGCTGGATGACGTACGATCCGACCATCAAGCAATGGGTAACCGTCGGCATCGACAACACCGGCGGCTACGGCATCACCTCGACCCCCGGCTGGCAGGGTAACACGATGACCGCGACGACCAAGGGCCTCGACGGCAGCGTCGTGACCGACGTGACGACGAAGGTGAGCGACACCGAAACGAACGACGTTCAGACCGCGACCGACGCCCAGGGAAAGGTCACCAAAGCCACGATCCACTGCACCAAGACCGCGAGCTAAAAACGCCCGCGCGACCGGCGTAGCAATTTATCGGCGCGCCGGTCGCGCGACAAGCTCGTAAGCGGCTCCGGCAAGCACGATCGCCGACATGACGAGCAGCGTTACCCATCCGTAGTTGAAGACGGCGCGTCCGCTGTCCAATGGACTTGGCCATGCAATATCGGCGAGCATGAGGCCGAGGTAGACGGCCGCGCCGACCGTTACCGGTAGACCCCACGCGCCGAGCGTGAAGGGGCCGCTGGGGCGCCAACCTCGCAGGCGTGCAATGAGCGCGCCCAGCACCGTAAGGAAAAAGGCCAGATAGATGCCCGACGTCGCGAACGACACGAGCGCGTAGAGCGCGTTGACGTGCGCCGGGTACTCGAACCAAAGGACGCGGACCGGCTTGGACGGATTGATCAGTACTAAGAGCAGGAAGAGAAACGGAACCACCGTTCCGACGAGAATCGCGTTGGCAGGCGTGCGGTGCCGCGCCGAAACGGCCCGAAGTCGCGCGCTCCCCGGCAGCGCGCCGTCCCGCGCGAGCGCGAACGCGACGCGAGCGCCCGCGCCTTGCACGGCGGTGCCGCAACTAAAGAACGCCACGATCACCATCAGCAGAAAGAATTGCCCCAGCCATACCGGCAGCGCGCGGAGAATCGTATCGATGCCTCCGCTAACGACGCCGCCAATTCCCGAGGCGGGCGTCGCCAGCAATAGGCCGAGAACCAAGACGAACGACGCGATGCCGCCGTAGAGCAGTGCGCGACGCATCGCCTTGGGCACCTGCCGCGCGGCTTCGAGCGTCTCCTCGGAGATATCGCCTGCCGATTCGAATCCGTAAAAAATGTACACGTTGGCCAGTACGGCGACCAGCGCGGCCGCGGTCCACCAATGCCCGCCGAAATTGAGGCCCAGCGGATTGTGCCGGGCGGTTTCGACGCCCTGCGTCGTAAAGATGAAGCCCAGCTTTTGGTGAAATGCGAAGATCGCGAGGGCGATAAAGACGCCGAACGTTCCGATGCTCTCCACGTAGACGCCGAAGCGCGCGACGTAGCCCATGATTCGCGCACCGATCCAGTTCAACAATCCCGAGAGCGCGACGATCGAGCCGGCCACCGCAAAGATCGTAACGTGACTCCCGGGATCGAAACGCGTCTTTAGCCAGTCGTTTGCGATCGCCGTGACGTAGCCGACGGCACCGGAATCCACCGACGCAACGGTTGCGAGCAGTGCGAAGCCGTAGATCCAGCCGATGTACCAGCCGTAACGCGGCCCGACCGTATACTTTCCGTACTGGTAGAGCGCCCCCGAGAGCGGATACTCGCTGGCGAGCTCCCCGAAGACCAAGGCGACGAGCATCATGGCCATCACCACGACGGGAATGGTCCAGATGTATCGCGGACCGCCCGTGCCTAGGCCGAGCGTATACAGCGAATAGATTCCGACCATCGGACTCAGGTAGCTGAAGGCGACGGAAAAGTTGTCGAACAGCGAGAGCACGCGGGCCAGCTCGGGCCGATAGCCCAGTACCGCTAAGCGATCGTCCTCGCGCATTTGCGCGAGACGTTCAAGCGCACGACACAACGTGCCTTTTGCGTACCGCGGCGCCTCTCGAAGGTATAGCAAAGCGCTCAAAGAACCGTCGTTTCCGATGCATCGGTACCTTGCAGAGTTTCTCGCGGCCGGTGGACGCTCCCTAACCTGATCTATCTCGACGAGGAGTCGGTTCGCGCGCGGTTGAGCTGGGATGCGCTCATCCCCGCGATGGAGCGCGCGCTGGCCGATTTCTCGCGCGGTTCGGTGATCCAGCCGGTTCGAACGATCGTTCCCATCGAAGAGCGGCGGCGATATTTAGGCATCATGCCGGCAGTCGCAGGCGATGTGATGGGCGTAAAGTTCGTGACGTTCTATCCCGTCAACGCCGAGCGCGACTTGCCGACGCACAACGCGACGATCCTTCTCTATAGCACTGACACTGGGCAGCCGCTGGCGGCGATGGACGGACGGCTCATTACCGAGATGCGGACCGCTGCGGTATCGGCCGCCATCACGAAGTATCTCGCGCCCCCGGCCAGCCGCATTCTGGCGATCCTCGGCAGCGGCGTGCAGGCAGGCTCGCATCTCGCGGCGCTCTCGCACGTATGCGCGTTTGACGAAGTGCGCGTCTGGAGCCGCACGGCAGCCAACGCTCGCAGTTTCGCGGCCCGGCACGGCGCGGTTGCCTGCGAATCGGCGGAAGCGGCCGTTCGCGGCGCCGACGTGATCGTCACCGCGACGGCGGCGTCGGAGCCGGTGCTGCGCGGCGCGTGGCTCAAGCCCGGCGCGCACGTCAACGCGGTCGGTTCGGCGCGTCCGGATTGGAGGGAACTCGACGACGAAGCGATGTCCAACGTCGTGCTGGTGGATTCGCGTGAAGCCGCCGCCAAGGAAGCAGGCGACGTCATCGTGGCGAACGCGCAAATCTATGCCGAGATCGGCGAGATCTTTGCCGGCATGAAGCCCGTGCCGGCCGATGTCACAACCGTTTTTAAGTCGCTGGGTCTCGCGGTGGAGGATATCGCCGCCGCGCGGCTGGTCGTAGAAAGCAGGAACGGCGATGTGCCGAAACATCAAAACGCTCCATAATTTTTCACCACCGGCCACCGAAGCGGAGGTCCGTGCGTCGGCGATTCAGTTCGTTCGAAAGCTTAGCGGATTTTCGCGGCCGTCGAAGGCAAACGAGGCGGCCTTCGATCGCGCCGTCGACAGCGTAGCGGCCGCGGCCAACGAGTTGCTCGCGTCGCTCGTGACCAACGCGCCGCCGCGCGATCGTGAAGCGGAGGCGGCAAAGGCGCGCGCGCGATCGAAAGAGAGGTTTGGCACGCGTTCGAGTGCGGTAATTTGAGAGAGCAAAGTAAAGCTAGAGGTTAGTCCAATGGCCTAGGTTGCCGGAGAGCCGCACGACCGTGCGGCTCTCCTTTTTGCGGGACGGGTAAAGCCCGCTCCGTGAGGAAGCAACCGCGGACATGAAATCCTCTGCGTTCCGTATGGCCGCCGCGGTGCTCTTGTGCGGCGCGATCTCAATGGTTTGCGGCTGTTCGGGTTCCTCGGGCAGCGGCGGCAGCTACGGCTCGGGTGACCCGGCGCTTGCGGCCGCCAATCCCGGCGGCGGCCCGATCGACCCCTTTCTCACCAACGGACAGGCGGTTCTTGCGGCATTGGACGCGATCGGCCGGCGCTCGGGCGGTCCGCTTCGGATAACGTCCATCTCGGCCGACCGCATCAACGGTTTGACGGTGGACGCTCAGGAGCCGGCGCACCATATCAACGTGGATCGCTACGTCGTCGCCCCCGACGGCACGTTGAGCGGTCCCGCACCGGTGAAGCTGATGTCGCTCAACGGCGGTCCCATCACTGCCCAGAGCGTCGACGCACGCGCTTTCGATCCTCATGCAATCGCCTTTGCCAAGCTCACGCAAACGGCTCGTCAGGCGATCGCCAAGTCCGGCTATCCCGACGCGCGCGTCACCGAATGGGACTTCGAAGGGCTCGGACCGGACGATCGGCGGTTCATCTATCTCGAATCGGCCCGCGCGCGGCCGTCGGTCGAAGTGACGCCGCAGCTGAACATCGTCAGGGTCGGCTTTTGAGGACGTTGCGCTACGCGCTTCTCGGCGCGGTCTGGTTGTTGGCGCTGGCAGCGGCCGCCTCAGACGATCCCGGCCGGATCGACGCGTACGTCACGCCGTACTACGATTCGTCCGGTCCGGTCGTCAACGTCGGCAAGTACAGCTCCGGCTTGGCTTCGACAAATCCCGCGGCCTTCGTCGCGACCATCCGGCGGATGAAGCAAGATTGGAACGCGCTGACTTTCGTCGAGCTTTACGTCGGCGCGATCCGCCTTTACGATTTGGGCTATCGCAATGAGGCGACGTATTGGTTCTATTCCGCGCAATATAAAGGGCGCCAGTTCGGCTTAATGCTGGACCAGAAGAAGATCGGCGGGATGGGTTCGCCCGCATTCGAGCTGTATCACGCCCAAGACGCTTTCTTCGAGTTGGCGGGCCCCAAGATCAACGGCTTCGCCTATGGAAACGTCGACGCGCTCGTTTCGATTCTCCATCGCGTGCAGTCGGGAAACCGCGACGTGGAAAACTTGCGCGGCGCCTACCCGGGCGTGGCGTTCGTCCCGCCGTCGGAGTGGGCCGGCATCAACGCCGGTCTCAACAAAAGCATGGGCGAGTTTGCCGCTTCGGTGACCAAGCAGAAATCGCAGATCGAAAAGGAGCGCGCCGCAAACGGCACCGCCGCAAAGTTCTCGTCGCTGAGGAGCCGGCCGTTCCCCGGCGGCCTATAGATCGGTGAGAACCGCAGCGTTCGCCCTCCTCGCAGGCGTTCTCGCGGGCTGCGGCGCGGCCGCCGCACCGAACGGCGTAACGGGCGTCATGCCGGCGTCCCGCGAGAGCAGCGGAAACATTTACTGGAACAAGCGAGACGTGCGCTTGACCTATCCATCAAGTTCGCACGGCCGGGCAGTTTTGACGTACTGGGCTCCAAACGGGTACTACACCGATGGACCAACGTGCAAGCATGGAGGCTTGGTTAAGGCGACGGCCCATCGAAGCTGGGGGAATCCGTCAGGCTATATGCACGTGGTTTACTGGTTCGAGGCGCGTACACGTGGTCCCGATCGCTGCGGCTTCAGCGCGATACTGCTCGGAACCGGAAGCCCGCCGATCGCACCTATTGCGCTGCGCGTGGTCCGCTGAGCTCCGGGCCGATGCCCCACGCAGCGCAGCCCGTCTCCGTTAGCATCCAAGCAGTGTGGGGATAAGCCGATCCATGAACGCGTTTGAAATCTTCAAAGATAAGCCGTTTGGCCTCGGCGGCGTGCCGTTCGGCAACGAGTTCGCATACGTCACCGATGAGGACGCATACGCTACGATCGAAGCAGCATGGAACGCCGGCGTCCGTTACTACGACACGTCACCCTGGTACGGATTGGGACTCGCCGAGCGGCGCCTGGGCGCCTTTTTGCACAGACAAACGCGCAGCGAGTACCTGTTATCGTCAAAGGTCGGTAAGCTGCTCACGGCGTCGCGCGACAACAACGCAAAGCAATATTTTCCCTTTACGCCTTCGCCGAACAATCTGCGCTACGACTACACCGCCGACGGCGT
>Ga0070738_10005432_pt1 | contig 14127 bp, 13 predicted proteins | sample Coa_R2_2_FD_66446 | JGI IMG/M metagenome (GOLD analysis project Ga0070738, IMG submission 66446) | Surface soil microbial communities from Centralia Pennsylvania, which are recovering from an underground coalmine fire - Coalmine... | ecosystem: Environmental > Terrestrial > Soil > Unclassified ... | reverse complement strand
CATCGCCAAACCAGGTTCTATTACTCCACACACTCAGTTTGAAGGTGAAGTATACGTCCTCACAGAAAAAGAAGGTGGTCGTAAAACACCATTTTTCCCAGGCTATCGTCCTCAGTTCTACGTACGGACAACTGATGTGACTGGCACCATCAAAACCTTCACAGCTGACGATGGCAGTGCAGCAGAAATGGTCATGCCCGGTGACCGTATCAAAATGACAGTGGAGCTCATCAACCCAATTGCGATTGAGCAAGGAATGCGCTTCGCTATTCGTGAAGGTGGACGCACTATCGGTGCTGGTGTTGTTGCCAAAATCGTCAAATAGCACCTTTTTCACATAAACCATAGAGCAGAGATGGTATAATACGTCTCTGCTTTTTTCGCCGAATAGCCAATAATCAATTGTTAGTAGTTAGTAGTCAAAAAATATTCACTAATAACTAACAACCACTTCTTATTAACTAACAACTCGTCAGAACCAGGAAAACTTAACAATGGCAACGCTACAGCAGCAAAAGATCAGAATTCGCTTACAAGCTTTTGACCGACGTTTGCTAGACACATCTTGTGAAAAGATTGTAGACACAGCTAATCGTACGAATGCGACAGCAATAGGACCAATTCCTTTGCCAACAAAACGCCGGATCTACTGTGTATTGCGATCGCCTCACGTAGATAAGGATTCCCGAGAACACTTTGAAACCCGTACTCATCGCCGGATTATTGACATTTACCAGCCTTCTTCTAAAACAATTGATGCACTGATGAAACTAGACTTACCATCAGGTGTAGATATTGAAGTAAAACTGTAATTGGTCGTTAGTTATAAATAACAAAGAACAAATGGAAAATGACAACTAACACCTAACACCTAACAATGCCCAGAGAAATGCATCTCAGGGCTTTTTAGTAGTAGGACAAAATGATAGAATTTAACTAGAGTACGGGAAAAGCAAAGAAGAAGAAATTTTAAAGGTTAAATTTATACCAAGGTAACAATGACATTCTCTTCTAAAATTGCAGTTCGAGAACTACCTCTGTTCCCGTTGCCAGAAGTAGTTCTATTTCCCACAAGACCATTGCCCCTGCACATCTTTGAACCTCGCTACCGAATCATGATGAACACGATTTTGGAAAGCGATCGCAGGTTTGGCGTCTTGATGGTAGATCCAGCAACAAGCACGATTGCTAACGTGGGTTGCTGTGCTGAAATTATTCATCACCAACGGTTACCAGATGACCGTCTGAAGATGTGGACTTTGGGACAGCAAAGGTTTCGTGTCTTGGAGTATGTTCGAGAAAAGCCATATCGTGTTGGCTTGGTTGAGTGGATTGAAGATCACGCACCAGCTAAAGATTTACGGCCCTTAGCAACAGAGGTGGAACAACTTCTACGAGATGTCGTCCGTCTCTCAGCTAAGTTAACAGAACAAGAAATTGAACTGCCAGAGGATTTGCCCGATTTGCCAGTGGAGTTGTCTTACTGGGTCGCGAGCAATCTCTATGGTGTTGCTGTAGAACAGCAGACATTGTTAGAAATGCAAGATACTGCTGCTCGCTTAGAAAGAGAAGCAGAAATTTTGACTTCTACTCGTAATCACTTAGCAGCTCGTACTGTTCTGAAAGATACATTCAATCAAAAGTCATGAGGCCAGAGCCAGGAGTGAGGAATAAATCGAACAACTCCTAACTCCTAACTCCTAACTAATCTTTAAGACATTGTAGCTGCCAAAGATCTTCAGTATTTCCGTATAAGTAGTTAATTCTGCTAAAGCAGACTGCATATGAGGCTCGTGGACATCTGCTTCTGCATCAATGAAAAATAAGTATTCTCCAAGCGATCGCTTTGTTGGGCGAGACTCGATGCGGCTAAGATTAATATTTAACTGAGCAAACACTTGCATCGGTTGAACTAGAGCACCTGGTACATTGGCAGGAACACTAAATGCTAGTGAGGTGTGGGTAGTGCTTGATTGAGAGGTTTGGTTAGCTTCGCTCAATTCACCCTGACTGACCACCCAAAAACGGGTACAGTTTTCCGGATAATCATTAATATTGGTTGCCAAGATTGGTAGGTTGTAGAGTTCTGCTGCTCTTTTGGATGAAATCGTTGCTGCAGTAGATTCATTCTCTAGTTTCAGGAGAGCCTCCGTTGTGGAGTTACAGGGAATGATCTGTACATTGTTGAGAAACTGCTCCAACCATCTTTGACATTGTGCTAAGGCTTGCGGGTGAGAATAAACGATTTTGATGTCTTCTAAGCTGGCAGCACAAGAAATCAATGTATGAGCAATAGGCAGTACTAAAGCTAACTGAATTTGCAAACTATCTAGCTGCCACATTGTATCCAAGGTTATAGTTACACTACCTTCAATAGAATTTTCTGCTGGTACAACAGCTAACAGTGCTTGACCTTGGGCAACAGCTTTTAGTGTTTGAGCAATACTAGGATAGGGGCATAGGAGAGCTTCCGAGCCTCCTTTGTTTCTCAACCAATCGCGATAAAAAATAGCTGCTTGTTCTGCATAAGTACCAGTAGGTCCTAAGTGTGCAATTTGTAGGGTCATTGTCAGTTTGATTTGTAATCGAAAGATTGATCTTTACTGTTCAGTTGCCATGAGAGCAAATAACCCTCTAACGGCACTGGCTTGCCAACACCCTGCCATCTATAGTTTTTCTTGCTGAGGTTAGTGAAGAATATCCCTCAAGTATAAGTAGTAGACGAAAATTAAGCTAACTATGTTAAGGAATATAAAACGCTTCTTTTCTGCCTATGCTCTATGTCCAATCTTCACAAATAATCCTTTATTCTCAATTAATAAATTAAAAAATTATAGAATTATAAAGCAAATGTATTCATCTGCTCATGTTTACCCGGTTTACTGCATCTCAAACTGTTGAAATCGCCATTTCAGAGCAGCCGATTCCGATTCAGCACTATTTACGACAGCCCCAACGCTTGGTTAGTGCTCTGGTTGATCCTAGTCGCGTTCAGCAACTTTCTGAGGAAGTTTTTCGCTTGAAAATGCGTCCACTGAATTTTATGTCACTCAGTATTCAGCCTGCTGTAGACATGAGAGTTTGGGCAGAGTCCAATGGAATGATTTATGTGCAATCAATAGGCTGTGAAATCCTGGGTATGGATTATATTAATCAACGATTTGGTTTGAATTTAATAGGTTATTTATCTCCTTACCAGTTAAGTAATAGTACGCATCTTAAAGGAAAAGCTGATCTAGAAGTGCAGGTTGATCTGCCACCACCATTCTCCTTTACACCCAAGTCAATTTTAGAAGCTACTGGCAATGGTTTATTAAAGAGTATCTTGGTAACAATTAAGCAAAGATTGCTACACCATCTTTTGGCAGACTATTACCGTTGGGTAGAAACCCAGACAAAACAGACCACTGCTGATAGTGAAACAGGGGAGTTACCAATACTCAATCTTGAATGATCCTACTTAATGAAGGATCATTCAACAGTCAACTGTTGACTGTTAACTGTTGATTGAATCTGGCATGGACGAAAAGATTTACGATGTAAGCGTGAGGCACCATGATGTTGCAGTGCTAGTAGATGCTTTTGACTCCCATAACCCTTATTTTTTCCCAAGTCATACATGGGGTACTTAGAAGCAAAACGAAGTACTAAATCATCTCGCCAAACTTTAGCAACAATACTAGCTGAGGCAATCGCAAGCGATCGCTCGTCACCTTTAATGATTGTTTGTTGTGGCAGTGATAGGTCTTTGATCGACTGATTGCCATCAACCAAGCACAGAGCAGGCTGTACCTTTAGCTTGAGAACAGCCCGCTTCATTGCTAGTAATGATGCTTGCAAGATATTTATCTCGTCAATTTCAGCAGTTGAAGCAAAACCGATTTTCCAGTCTATCGCCAATGCACAAATTTGCTGCGCTAGCTGAGTTCTCCTTTTAGGAGACAGTTGTTTGCTGTCTTTGATTTTGGCTGCTATCAATTCCGGTAAAGCATGCTCTGGTAAGATAACTGCTGCCGCTACTACAGGACCAAACAAAGCACCTCTCCCGACTTCATCCACACCTGCAACTAGTCCTTGAATACCTGACAGTGTGGACAACTCTAGCCAACTTGCTTCCTTGAAAGGTGTTAGCGACTCGACAACAGCAATCACTTGCTCTGTCTCTACCATAGATTTTGTTAAGTATCAGATGTGGACGTATCTGTTTCTAGAGCAGAGGAACGACGACGACGACGACGGTTAACAGCAGATGTGCTATTTTCACTGTCATCTGGCATCATCACTAACTCTGATACCTCAGTTGCGGCTTTCGTCAAAGGTTCCCTTGGTGTTACAAATAAGGGCTCAACTGTTGCTTCATGTGCTTCACTGTTTGCAGGTGCGGTCTCAACTGATTCTGAAGTTGATGCAATTGGTGTAGTCGGAGCTTGCCCAGGCAGAGTCACATTAATAATGACAGACTTAGGATTTTTCACCTCTCGGTTTAAATGTACCAAAGGAGAAACTCCCATGAGAGCATAAATGTCCTGTTCTTCGGGTGACATTTCTACAGTGACAATCTCCGGTGGTTCTACCACTGGTTTTACTGGCTCTAACTTAGTGGCTTTACTACGTTCTACTTTCTCAGTCCAAGGAATTTTGTTAACACTAGGTGAGGTGATCTCTTCCCGTGCTCCTAGTTCCTCTTCAGCATCAATTTCCAAGTCTGGCTCGTTCACATAATTTAGTGAATTATTAACAAGCCTTGGCTCATCTTTACCATTTGCTCCATTTATCCCGATCCGACGACTCTGGCGAGTACGACGCTTTCTACTATCGCCCAGTTCGTGATAGCTAGGATGATTGATCAAATTGAGAGCGTTATAGTCTGTGTCTGTATCGTATCCTTCCCCAAATTGCTCGTATGTTTCCCTTGTTTCCTTTGGTTCTGCTATACGGGTCACTGGCAAACGTGGTTCTCTTTGCGGTACAGGAGTAAAGCGTTCTGGTAGTTCTGCTGGTATTGGTAATCTATTTTCCGTTTCTCCCGGCAAATGAACAATGTGCCCTAAACCGCCACAACTCGGGCATGTTTGACCGAACAATTCGTAAATGTTTTGACCTTGACGCTTGCGGGTCAGTTCTACCAAGCCTAGTTCAGTCAGTTGAGCAATCTGAGGACGCGCCTTGTCGGCTTTGAGTGCTTTAGTAAAATGTTCTAGAACGTGCAGCTGATCACGACGCGATTCCATATCAATGAAATCCACGACAATGACCCCAGCAATATTGCGCAATCGCAATTGACGAGCAATTTCTGTTGCAGCTTCACAGTTAGTCCAAAGCACAGTTTCACGAGCTGTTGCTGATCGTGTAAAGGAGCCAGAGTTAACGTCTATCACCGTCAATGCTTCCGTTGGCTCAATGATAATGTAGCCTCCAGAAGGCAAATCTACCCTGGGTTTGAGTGCTTCGCGAATAGCAGCATTAATGCGGAAGTATTCCAAAATCGGCTGGCGATCGCGATGATGATCAATCAGCAACCCTTGTGGTGTTTGTCCTCCACTCCAGTTCTGCAAATACTGCTTCACCCGCTTCAATCCTGTGCTGGAATCGACAACAATCCGATTCACATCTGCACCATACATATCGCGCAGCACGCGTTGAATAAAATCATCGTCTCGATTCAGCAGTGCTGGAGCACGAGTTGATTGTGCTTCTTGCTGGATCGCCTCCCATTGCTTTTGCAGCGCTTCTAAATCTTCGATGATTGCTTCTTCCGGCTTGCCCTCAGCTTCAGTGCGAACTAACAGACCCATTCCCGCAGGTTTGATCAGAATTGCAAGTGCACGTAGGCGATTCCGCTCGCTTTCGCTTTTAATCCGGCGCGATAAGTTTACACCTCGTCCATAAGGCATCAATACTACATAACGCCCAGGCAAGGTAATATTACCCGTGAGCCTTGGTCCCTTAGTACCTGTTGGCTCTTTCATCACCTGCACCAAGACTTTTTGCTGCGGTGTTAACAATTCTGTGATTGCCGCTGCTGTGCGCTTAAGCCTGAGTGGTCCTAAATCAGTGACATGGATAAAGCCGTTACGCTCTGGATCTCCTATATTAACAAAAGCCGCATCTATCCCAGGTAAGACATTCTCTACGACTCCCAAGTAAATATCACCGATTTGGTGATGACCTGTGGCTACAACGAGTTCTTGTATTTGATCTTCAGAAAAAACGGCAGCTATTTGATGCTGCTCCGCGATAATAATTTGTTTTGGCATTCAATTTCCTCAAAAATTAGCAGCACTAAGCTAGCTTGAGGGCTTATTATTCCTTTCACCCCTCCAAGCCCTAAACGGCGCTGCTGGTCATAACAATTGTGAATCAAGGAGCTAATGACACTGTAATTGCGTTTGCACGCCTGATTTTTACAGAACGGCTACATAATATTTAAGCAATTAAATCATCTATCCTCGATTAATTTTTGATGCAATACCCTCTCCAAAGAAAGCCCTGAGTTAACTTTTGACTCAATACACTTGATTTGAAAGCAAGCGAGTTGAGTTGTTAAGAAGAAGAGATTACTTCTTTTTTCATCCTCTGGATCATCCTTGAGGTTCGACTTAGCGCTTAAGCCAGACCGTTTCCGGCTCCACTCAGTAACTTCAAGGCACTCATAGAAGTGTGGATCGGGCAACGAACAATTGTTTTCCAAAGCATAGAATCCGAGAAGCCGACGAAGCCTATTGTTGGTAACTGATTCACAAAAATAGCTATGAAGAAAGAGTGTTCTTGTTTCTGCCTCAGTTTATCTGGGATAAAATCCTAGAAGTTGCACTCTAATACCTTTGCTTTAAAGCCCTGAGTACCAGGGTAGTGAATCAGCTCAATCAATGCAGCGCCAGAAAATTTCTCTTCATCCTATTCTAACGCAACCTTGTTAAAAATCAATTCCCATGCTCTACAACCTAAGGTCATTAGCTAGCCAACTGACCTTTAAGAATTAAACACCCAAAAATAGCCGATTGCGATGGATGTGCAGGAGATGAAATTCTGCACTTGCCACTTGCTCTAGCATAAACAGGATTTGTTCAGGACGCAATACCTTGCCATCATTGCGACAGCTACCCACATAGCGCAGGACAACTACTGAGTCTTCTGAGCGATCTTTGTTTGTCAGTAGTTCGATAAATTCCAACTCAAACAAGCGATCGCGCAGATTTACCAATTGAGTCCTGTTTGACTTGTTGGTTTGCTCCCACCAAATCTCATCTTTTCGCTTAATTGTATCAATCCACTCTTGCCATTGTGCAGTTGTTGTATCTCCAGAATAAGCTACGGTTATCAAATACTCTGCTGATTCCAATATTTGGGTGGCAGCAGGAGCTTTTAAATCCAGATTTTCCACGTTATATATAGGTATATCTGGTGGTAATACCAAAGCTAATTGATGTCGAAAAACCTCCACATCAACTACTAGTGTTAACTCAAAATCGGCAATTTCACCACTGCTGGTAGCACCCAATGACAAAGCATTTGCTATTGAAATGCGAGGAGTCGGGTGAAATCCGCCAGTAAAAGCAATAGGCAATCCTGCTCGCCGTAAAGCTCTATCAAATAGACGCATTAAATCTAAGTGGCTGACCAAAGCCATATTGGCTTGCTTGCCAAACTGAATACGGAGCCGTTGTGCTTTAGTGGTGTTTGGTACAAACTCACCTGCAAACTTTGGTATTGGTGGTGGTTCAATGACTACATTATGCCCAAAATCCGTCCCACAAACTCCACAATGAGAACAACCTTCAAAAGAGCAATCTGGTACAATTGCCGCTTCTAGAGCACGTTCCAAGTCTTCCTTCAACCACTTTTTGTCAATCCCTGTGTCAATGTGGTCCCAAGGGAGAGGGAGGTCGAGCAAGGAAGAGTTAGGAATGGAGGAAGTGATTGTGAGTTCTTGCTCTGTTCCACTCTCCTGTTGTTCTACGCTCCCATTTTTGATGAAATTCCATTCGCCGTTTTCGACTTGGCGGTATTTCCAGTCCAAGCCAGCTTCGGCGATCGCGACTCCCCAGGCTGAGAAAGCCTTATCTAAACTGTCGTACCAGGAATCCATCCCAGCACCCAATTCCCAAGCACGACGCAAGACTGCAGCAAGAGTGCGATCGCCTCGACCAATAAAGTCTTCCATTGCTGATATACGGACGTCGGTGAAATTCACCTTGACTCCTCTCATCTTGCGAAATGCTTGCCGTAATAACTCTTGCTTGCGCTCAAACTCGGCTGTAGATACTGAGTGCCATTGAAATGGGGTATGGGGTTTGGGCGTAAAGTTAGAAATTGTTAAGTTAAATGAGAGCGGTTTTCTGCCTTTTGTTCGGCATTCACGTTGTAACCAACTTACTGTTTCCGCAATGCCCAAGACATCAGCATCAGTTTCACCTGGTAAACCGATCATAAAATACAACTTAATTTTATCCCACCCTTGCTCCCAGGCTGTTTTCACCCCCCTGAGCAATTCTTCATTTGTCAAACCCTTATTGACGATGTCTCGCATCCGTTGGGTTCCTGCTTCTGGGGCAAAAGTCAATCCACCTTGCCGCATCCCACCTAGGATATTGGCAATATTTTCATCAAACCTATCTACCCTTTGGCTAGGTAAAGAAAGGGTAATATTTTCATTTTTTAAACGATTTTTAATTTCCATCCCTACCGCTGGTAGAGACAAATAGTCGGAACAGCTTAAGGATAGCAGAGAAAACTCATTGTATCCAGTTTCTCTCATTCCCTTTTCAATTGCTTCCACCACCTTTTGAGGTTCTACATCTCGTGCTGGTCGTGTAAGCATTCCAGGTTGACAGAAGCGACAGCCGCGAGTACAGCCACGACGAATTTCAATCGTCAAGCGGTCATGCACTGTCTGCATATAAGGTACCAGCCCAATGGAATATGCTGGTATTGGTGTTGCTACCCGCCGGAGAATGCGTTTTGGAACATCGGAGCGGTTAGGATGAACACCACCACTACTGGCCATATCGTAAAATTGAGGAACATATACCCCTGGGATTTGTGCCAAGTCCAGTAATAATTCTTGGCGACTTAACCCAGCTTTTTTGCCCTCTTCTAAAACTAAGCCAATTTCTGGTAGCAGTTCCTCACCATCTCCTAAGGCAAAAAAGTCGAAGAAATCAGCATACGGTTCTGGATTAGATGTTGCTGTTTGCCCACCAGCAAAAATCAAGGGATATAAAGGAGATTCCCTTTCCCTTGTCTCCCCTATTTCTTGCCTTTCCCGCCACGTCAATGGAATACCAGCCAAGTCTAACATTTCTAAAATGTTAGTTGCGCCTAGTTCATAACTCAGACTAAAGCCTAAGATGTCAAATTCTATCAGTGATTTTTTTGACTCTACAGCAAACAGTGGCGTTTTCGTTAATCGTAGTTTTGCTGCCAAATCTGGTCCAGGTAGGTACGCGCGATCGCATAACTGACGTGGTTGGGCATTTAAGATGTTATAGAGGATGATATGTCCTAAATTGGATGCGCCAACCTCGTATACTTCCGGATATGTTAATACCCAGCGTATGGCTACCGTATCCCAAGGCTTATGTACTGCTAGGAACTCGTTACCTGTGTAACGAGCTGGTTTTAAAATATCCGATGTGATTAATTTTTCTACTGCAACAGTCACGTTCGCTATCTTTTAGCTACTTTTGATTATAGCTACCCACCTCCTACCTTAGCATTGATTAGGACGTTCCTCCCCTAAAGTGGTAATATTTTCTTATAGTTCTGTCTCTATGTTCGCTACGCTACTAGTGTAGACACTTCCATGGAGAGCTTTCTTGCCGCATCAAATGCAGCTCGGTTCTCAAAAATCTCGAAGACTTTATCAAGTTGTGTCAGTTCAAAAATAATCCTGAGTGAAGGAGAAATAGAGCAAAGGCTAAAGCGCCATTTTAAGTTCTGGGCTACTTTAAGCGCTGAGATCAAAGCCATTAAGCCTGCACTGTCTAAAAATTCTATTGCTTCCAAATCTACGAGTAAAACAGTGCTTCCGCCTCGTGTCAATACTGCTGTCAGGTCCCGCTCGAATTCTAGGGAATTAGCAGCATTTATGCTACCTTGAGGACGAATAATTGTAATCGTTGGATCATCGTTTAGGACTGCCAGCATTGTTATATCCTTTTCCAGAGATTAAACTTTAATAGTTTTAGATGTATTTGACCATAAACTTTTTTCTCTGGCATCGCCCATTTGTCCTATGCCTCTTAGCCAACTCTTTACTTTTATTAAGTCTATGTTTAAGATTGTCAATGCTACCCAAACAACCGTATTTTAATATACATTTTTTCTTGATATATTAAAAAATAATAGCAAAGAAGCTTTATATCCCTGATAGGTTTCCTGTGATCTAGATCACTAAACACTGTTGTGTGGATCATGTTTAACACCAAGCTTCCGCTTAGATAATTGATATCTACGGTTATGGTAGGTTGATTTTTTATGAGAACTAGGTATGTTATACGTCAATTGGTAGAAAAAGCTCTTGATATTAAAAAGTTAACTCCTGAAATTGAAAACGAAATCAATACTGAATTGACGCAAATGGGTTACATTTCAGATGTAGACTATGAAGCCTTAGAACTCTTAATGGCAGAAATGGATGCAGGACGGATTCAGTTAGTTCCGACTTTTGGATACTTGTATTGATTGCTCAAAGTAAGCTAATTTAAATAACTTGGCTCAAATAGTAAAGTGTAACAGATTGTTATTATTCATACCATACAAGTATATTTTTATACTTCTCAGTCTCCCTGATAGCCTCAGCATACCTAATGTTTGTTAATACATTATATTAGCTATTAGCAAAAAAATACAACTACAAACTTATTACTGGCATCTAATATTTAAAGCATTAATGATATTCAAGTTACAGATTTTCATACGCTTTCATACATAAAAAAGAAAAAGTAAGAACATCTGCATTCATTTAGCTTTCCTAGCCCTTGCGGGATTGCCAAACTTGATAAATAAATTTATTAAGTTGATTTTTGACTACTGAAGCAGTTTCAGGTTGTGGTTCCTTTCCTAAAACTTGACTCAATAGTGGCATAACTTCAGTATCTAGGGCTAGTCTAAATCTCTCCACAGACCAAAGCAGGTCAGATGCATCTCGCAAGTCAGTAACGAGGGGTGGTTCTTGACTAAAAGTAACCAGCACTAGAGGACGTACCCAGCATAACTGACGGGAAACAACAACCTGAATGACTTCTGAATACAGCCACTCGTCACCATGCTCTAAGGAGACAATTTGTCCTGGTTGAAAGTTAAGGTTTATGTTCATGATAGTTCGACTTGCATTAATTGCAACATATTGATAATATGTCTATCAATTTTAAAACTTGAGTGTCATCCTCTAAAAAGAGCAATGATATACACTTGAGAGTACCTTTGACAAAAGTAAATTAACACTTTTGCAAGGGTTTGACACAATTGCAGCAATCAATCACTGTCTGCAAAAATTTGTCTTGTCCCAGTATTTAAGTTGATCATGTTATAGAATGGGTAAATAACTGTTAAGCTATCGCTGAGCAGAGACTCCGTTGTAGTAAACAAACTAGAAAAGAGCAAAGAGCCGTGTCTGTCGAAACCCTTGAGAAGCGTTCCACATCCCGTAAGCTAGCGCCTCAGTATCGCGTTTTGCTCCATAATGACAGCTACAATTCTATGGAGTATGTGGTGGAGGTATTACTGACCACAATACCGAGCCTCACCCAGCCTCAAGCTGTTAGTATCATGATGGAAGCCCACACGAACGGGATAGCCCTAGTGATTACTTGTGCTCAGGAACATGCTGAGTTTTATTGTGAGACTTTAAAAAATCATGGTTTAACTAGCACGATTGAACCTGAGGAATAAGTAATATGGGTGTCATAACAGCCAATTGCTAACTGCTCTCGTGCAATTAGCAAACGGTGTTCAGCTGTTTAGCACTCTATATGAAAATCAACCTTCAGATCCTGGCTCAGTCCCCTGTCCTCCTCAGACTGGGTTGTTTTATTCTAATATTATTAATACTATGGCTGCCTGTAGCCTTACCTATATATGTGTTGGTAAATGATGCCAACTTAGTAAGCATCGTGACAATGGTGCTGCTGTATGTAGAGTTTATTCTCTTACTACAAGTATGGGGTAAGTATGTATACAGGCAACCCCAGCTTTTACAGCATTATGGCTTAGGTAGAACTCAACAAAATGCTGTGGATTTGCTACGTGGCTTGGCTATTGGTACCATCAGTGTACTAATATTATTTGGATTGGAGGGAACATTTGGTTGGCTGGTGTGGCAACAACCCCAATCTCATGCGTCCCTTGAAAAAGTGATTTTAGAAGGTTTAATAGTCAGTTTGGGCATTGGTTTTGCCGAAGAATTATTATTCCGTGGTTGGTTATTAGATGAGTTACAGCGCGATTACAAATTCTCTAAGGCTCTTTGGTTAGATGCGATAATATTTGCGATCTCGCACTTTATCAAGCCTTTAGAGGCAATTATTCATACACTACCCCAATTTCCTGCTTTATTATTACTAGGCTTAACGCAGGTATGGGGAAAACACTGGCGTAGAGGTCGCTTGGGTTTACCAATTGGTCTACATGGTGGTTTAGTGTGGGCATACTACATTATTAATGTTGGAAAATTAATCCAATATTCTGGTCAGGCTCCGGATTGGATCACTGGTGTCAATAACAATCCTCTAGCAGGAATCATGGGGTTGGTATTTTTGAGTGGATTAGCCTTGTGGATGAGAAGTCGCTTCACCACTGTCCAAACTCTCTAGTCGAGAGTATCACTAGCAGTATTTCTTTACAAAAAGTCATAATTAGGTAAGACTAAGATAAAGTCCTTTTAGTGTTTGTTCACAGCAAGCATTGTCAATCTCATGCAACTGAACAAAAGTGCATCTCAACTTTCCCTTGCCCCGCTACTGTTAATTGCACCTTTTTTTCTGTGGGGAACGGCAATGGTGGCAATGAAAGGAGTTATTCCTCACACGACGCCATTATTTATGGCAGGAATACGTTTAGTACCGGCAGGAATGCTCATCTTGATCGGAGCAGCATTTATGGGTAGACCCCAACCAAAAGGTTGGGATGCATGGCTGTGGATTATCTTATTTGCCTTGGTCGATGGGGCACTATTTCAAGGCTTCTTGGCAGAGGGATTAGTGAGAACAACGGCTGGTTTAGGTTCTGTCATGATTGACTCTCAACCATTGGCTGTTGCACTGCTTTCATTGTGGCTATTTCAGGAACATATTGGACTTTGGGGATGGCTAGGACTAGCAGTGGGAGTCCTCGGTATTAGTTTGATTGGTTTACCCGATGAGTTGATTCTGGGTTTTATTTCAAGTTCTACGTCTTCTCCTCCTCACTCCTTTTTAGAAAGCGGTGAGTGGTTGATGCTGTTAGCAGCGCTGAGTATGGCAGTGGGAACAGTCATGATCCGGTTTGTCAGCCGCTATGCTGATCCTGTAACTGCTACTGGATGGCATATGATTTTAGGTGGATTGCCTTTGTGGGGAATTTCCTCAGTTGCCGAATCTCAGCAGTGGACAAATCTTGTTTCCTCCGACTGGATAGCGTTGGCATATGCCACAGTATTCGGAAGTGCGATCGCGTATGGTTTATTTTTCTACTTTGCCTCTAGTGGTAATCTCACTAGTTTGAGTTCCTTAACTTTCCTCACACCTGTATTTGCCTTAATTTTTGGTAACTTGCTGCTTCACGAAGTCCTAAGTCCAGTGCAGTGGGTAGGAGTCAGCCTAACTTTAGTTAGCATTTATCTCATTAATCAGCGTGAGAACTTGTCAGGAAAAACCAAGACAAATGCTGCTGAACAATCTACTACACAGCGGCAGCCAGAGTTGGAACCCTCAACGCAGAAGTTAAAGCCTGTCACTGTACCTGTTAGAGAATCGGAACCAGAGGTTTTGCCTCGACTCTAGGCTCGGCATGAGACATGGATTTGACACTCCCACGGCTGTTAAACTTTCGCTACGCTTAGTTTAACGAAAAGCCGTGGGATTCTTGACTCATTGGGGTTCTAGTGAACTTACCCTCATCAAGCATCTTGACCGTATGCCCTACGGC
>Ga0070738_10005431_pt1 | contig 14135 bp, 13 predicted proteins | sample Coa_R2_2_FD_66446 | JGI IMG/M metagenome (GOLD analysis project Ga0070738, IMG submission 66446) | Surface soil microbial communities from Centralia Pennsylvania, which are recovering from an underground coalmine fire - Coalmine... | ecosystem: Environmental > Terrestrial > Soil > Unclassified ... | reverse complement strand
AATCTTTGCCTTCTCACTTAAGAACACAAGCTTTAACGTTTCCCGAAAATCAAAGTTGGATAGAAAAGATTGTCGATTTTTGATGACTTCAAAATGTAGTGTCTTTAATGATCTGAGCTTCAATATAGTCTTTAAAGACGGTTGGAGAGAGCTTGCTCTCTGTGATCTGGTCGTTTCGTAGCTGCTGCTTGATCTCATCTGGGATAGTGGCATAAGGAGTCAAGGCTGTTTCAATTTCTTCTATTGAATTGATAGGGTTGCCATAATCGTCTCCAAGGATCAGCACGTTTGCTAATTCTTCCAATTCCTCTAATTCTTCCTCTGAAGCAAAGTCGTTCAATTTGATTCTTTTGAGAATCCTGAGATCAAAGACCTGAGCAAAAAATGTTGCACCACTTGAACTGGCTGCGCGATCAAATCCAACAGCGACTTGGTGATCTGGGTTGAGAGGAACCAAAGCGTATCTACTCATGACTTAAAAAAGAAGATAACTCTATCTGATAATAGGTACAAGTCAGTAATGCAATTATCAGGAAAAAGATTGAGATCTATTATTTTTAAGTGAAAATACTCGAAAAAAATCTAGACCCCATATAGCACCCATTTGTACCCTAAGCAGGGGGTATTTTTTTGAAAAAAACATAAAAGACTTTTAAGGTATATATGACACCTATTTATACCCCAAGCAAGAATTAAACATTTATTTATTTAGTAATAAAATCTGTCATTCTGCAAGAGCAGTTGAAAGTTTTTCAGTTAAACAATGTTTAACTACAGAACGTTTGACTGGCTTTTGATGATTTTTTTATTCCCATAACACTAAAAGCTTATCCATTCTCTCACTCTTTCTTGACAGCGGCTTGACGTGAATCTTAGCAGGAATTTTTATTTATGGATAGGTTTTAAGTCGTTCTCGTACTTGCAAAAGCGCTTTACTACCTGATAACCTCTTAAATCTCTAGAAGAACTTATTAAATAGATAGTTTGACTAGCATGATTTACACTTGACAAATACGAATGCTTTTTTTGCCAAATCCAGTTTTTCTAAATCCAAATGGCTCTGCTCAACAGTACAGTTTCTCAATACCTCAACAAAATTTATGATTATCGGACTGACGAACCAAAAGGGGGGCGCAGGCAAAACGACAGTATCTGGGCATTTGGCTTACTGGCTGAGTAAGCGTGGCTCGGTGATGGTTGTGGATGCAGATGCACAGCAAAGCAGCACCAACTGGATGAAAGACTTACAGCTACCTTGTAAAACGATGATAGACCCGGATGATTTATTTGATGAACTGCCGGGGCTGGCAGAACAATATGATGCGGTGATGGTGGATGGACCTGGTAGCTTAAGCGAGACAACCAAAGCAATTTTGTCTCGATGTGACTTAGCACTAGTACCCTGTAAACCGGCAGGACTGGATATGCACAGTACTTCCAAGATGCTGAGAATCTTACGCCAAGCAAGAGAATTACGTGGAGGGATGCCGCATGTGGGTTTGTTTCTCAATCAGGCAAAAAAAGGAACTGTGTTGCTTAAGGATGCTCAAAGGGCATTAGCCCAAAAGAATACGGGGTTTCCTTTGCTAAAAACTTTTATTTACGACCTGCAAGTGATTGCTGATGCACCAGGGCAAGGAACCACTGTTTGGGGACTATCAGGGGCAATGGCTAAACGTGCAGCACAAGATTTTGAGGCACTTTTTCAAGAAGCATTGGAGATAGCCAATGGTAAAAAATAGAAGGCTGGTAGAAGATTTTATCTTTAGGGATGAGGAAAATCAAACCAAAACCTCTATGTCCCTTAACTTGATTGTTCTACCAAAAGAAGAGCTACGGTATTACATTGATCCGGAAGAAGTAGAAAAGATTGTTGCATCGGCTAGAAAAAATGGCATTCTTGAACCCCTTTTGGTGCGTCCTATTCCTGATAGTGACAAGCATGAGGTTGTCGCCGGGGCAAAGCGCTATAGATCTGCTCAGATTCTTGGTCTTGAGGAAGTTCCAGTCGTTATTCGCTCTCTAAACGATGAAGAAGCCCTAGAGATTGCTTTGGTGGAAAACTTTGCCCGTTCTGGACTCAGCGACTTAGAGGAAGCTGATGGAGTTTTGAAACTTTTAGCAATGAAGCTGAAGATTCCATCCGCAGAAGTCCCACCACTGTTGCATCGAATACAAAATCAGCTACGCGAGCGCCTCGCCACCAATAACGTTATTGGTGACCAAACAATTCTGATGGTGCAAGAGGTTCTCACTTCTTTAGGCAATATCAAGCTCGATTCCTTTATCAGTAACCGTTTACCTTTACTGAACCTATCTAATGACATTTTAGAGGTGCTGCGACTTGGGAAGTTGGACACTAGCAAAGCGAAGGTAATAGCAGGAGTTAAAAACGAGGACCTGAGAAAAGAATTGCTGGATTTGGCGATCACTCAAAATTTATCTCTTTCCCAAATCAAACAGAAGATTCAGGAGATTAAAGAGCCAACCACGCTACAGTCTCAATCAGAACCATCTTTAAAAGAGCGTGTTAATGACACCTTCGGGCGCTTCAAGAAAGCTAAGGTTTGGGATGATCCCAACAAAAAAGCTCAGATAGAAAAGTTACTCTCCCAGTTGGAAAACCTGATGAAGGAAGAATGACTTCGCCACCAATAACGTTATTGGTGGCGAAGTCATTCTTTCAAAAGAATTGTATCAGCAGCTTTTATAGAATTGATTCGGAATTAAAGAGATAAGGCTGTGGGAGATGGGATCAGCTTTGCTGCTGGGCTTTGCCCAATCGCATAGAGCATCTGAGAAGAGGATATTTGAGGGTGGTGACCAACTGCTCCTCTTTTTTTGGCATTTCAAGGGTAGGTTTTTCCAAATCTCGAAAATTATTGAGAAAAGTCTCAATTATAGTTGCTAAATTGGAGGGTGCAGACTTAAAGAGTGCTCACTTTGAGGCTGCTAACTTGAAGGGGGCTAACTTGATAAATGTTGACTTTAGGGGTGCTATTAACTTAACTTCTAAGCAAGTTAAGGAAGCCAACAATTGGGAAGAAGTAAAATATAGTGAGGATTTTCGTGCTAAGCTTGGGTTACAAAAAACATCTGCACAGTAGATGTCGATTAACAAATTAAATAGGCTCTTCCCAACTTTTGATACTGTTGGCGAATGTACTACGCATTTGTAAATACAAGTATTACGTAAGCTCAAACCTTTAATCTGTCGTTGGGGCTTTTAGTTGTAATACTTTTGTTTATGCGTTTGTAACACTTTCGCCAACAGTATCACTTTTGGTGATCAACACGGAAACTCGTTTTAAGGCAGTCCTAATGAAACAAATTTCATCGCCAAGTGTCGATTAACAAATTAAATAGGCTCTTGTGCGGTTTTGGTGAACCTACTAGTGGACGTAAATAGAAGGTTCGTATCACCAAGTGCAGCCTATGGCTATAAACCTCATATAGCAACAGTTACAGAGATTGATGCGAAATTTAAGCGCGAGCGTAAAAAGATAAGTTGCACAAATACTTTTTCTAGCGCAGAGACAGTTAAAAAAAAACTTTGCCTAAAATGGAGCTTGGAGTACATAAAAGTATTTGTTTCCAAGTATTATTGCTCCGTCTCGAAACTAAAAAACATTGCCTAAAAGGATATAAACTAGGCAATGTTTAACGGTTGCTAAAAAGTATGCTATGTCTGCTTTCTGGCCTTAGCGTAAGTTCTTGCACGGATGTTACGAGAACCCCTAAACCAATGCTCTTGGGGGTTTGTGATTGTGCGATTGCTCGAAGGTGATGCGACTTTGTTGGCGAATTGGGAATTGGGAATTGGGATCGCCATTCCAAAACCGTTGGAGTGTCGTGATCACTCATGCCAAAAAATAGTTAGGGGATTCTCTGAACTGCTCTGCTAATCGTTGTTGGAGGATGAATTCGGCAAGTGCTAAATCAACTGGAGTTGTAACTTTCAAATTCGTCTCTTCTCCCTGCACAATCTGTACTGGCATTTGGCATTGTTCAAACAAAGTGGCATCATCTGATACTTCCCAACAGAAGCGACGTCCTTCGGCATGACACTGTTGCAGTAGCTTGACTTCAAATCCTTGAGGGGTTTGAGCCGCCCAAAGCTGGCGTCGGTCTGGAGTATGAGTAATTAGATGTGTTTGGGGGTTTACAACTTTAATGGTGTCTTTGACGGGAACAGCACAAATCAGACCCTGACAGTGGAGAATCGCCTCAGCACATCGATCAAACAACTCAGGTGTAGCCAAACACCTAGCCCCATCATGAATTAACACGCGTTCTGCCAATGAGGGTAGAGACTGCAACCCATTATAAACAGAATCCTGGCGGGTTGCTCCTCCGAGAATAAAATGCACTGGCTTGGTCAGCGACAAGTTCGCCACAATTTCTTGGAAATCAATCCAGTCTGAGGACTGACAAATTACGCCTATCCAGTGAATGCGCTCAGAAGCTTCAGCAGCCTTGAGTGTCCAGGCGATTAAAGGTTTATCGAGTAAGGTGAGTAGTAATTTATTTCGATTGCTACCCATCCGACGACCCATTCCGGCAGATGGAATTAGTAAGTACATACACAATTTCCAATATTACAGAACAACGGCGTTTTGTTAAATTGTTGGTTGTAAAATAAATTCTCAGAAATTGGAAGCCGTCAGCAATACTAAGGCATCGGCAGCAATTCCCTCTTCTCGTTGGACGGGACCTAGTTTTTCTGTGGTGGTTGCTTTAATGCTCATCTGCGATAGTTCCAGTTTCAGAATACTTGGAATTAGGGTACACATCGCTTGGGTATAGAGCTTGAGGTTTGGTCGTTTTGCAAGCACTACAGAGTTAGTATTGCTGATTAGCCACCTCTGCTCCCGTCTCAGATGATGCACCTTAAGGGTTGAGCCTAAATAAATTGAACAAACCTTTTTGGGGTTATCGGTCTAGGCAACACTATTAATCGTTATGTATTGAAGGTTTGTTCAATTTATTCCGACGTGAATGCTTAGACAGAAAATCCAGGCCGTCCGCACCTGCCCCTTGGGAGTCAGTGGGCTGATTATTTTGTAGTCAAGGTATTTTGTAAATTCCAAGAGTTTAACAGGTACCTAAGGTACCACTTCACATATACTACGATAATTTTTGCTGTTTTGCAAGCAGTTATTATGCCTTAAGTATAGCTGTATTTAAGTAATTGGACAAAATTAAACCTTAATTCATAGCGCCATTATGCAACGCTCTTTTTGTAGACTCTAGCTTGGGAGTTTTCGGACAAGTCTATCTGCTCAATTATGTTCCACGCTGACAACTGCTGACATACCAGGAGTAATTCTTGACTCATATCCTTTAATACTGTTATGGTCAAAGATAATTTTGACAGGAATACGTTGCACAATTTTGGTGAAGTTGCCAGTGGCATTATCTGGAGGGAGTAGGGCAAACTGAGCACCTGATGCAGGTGAGAAACTATCAACATAACCAATAAAAGTATGATTTCCAAAAGGATCTAGCTTAATTTCCACCTTCTGTCCAGGTTTCATGGCTTTGAGTTGAGTTTCTTTAAAGTTGGCTACTATCCAGTAATCATTCTCTACAATCGACATTAAAGCACCACCCGGCTGGACTCGTTGTCCCACTTCTATAGTTTTGCGTCCAACCCTTCCAGTGCTAGGCGCAAAGATGTTGGTGTAGGAGAGTTGTAAGTTGGCGTCTTTAACAGAGGCTTCGGCTTGGGAGATCGCAGCTTCATCTGCCAGATACTGAGCGCGATTTACCTCTGTTTGTTTTCTACTGGCTGTAGCCTGTTGCAGGCCACCCTTGAAAGAGGCAAGTTTGGCTTGGGCGTTGGTGACGTTTTGTTGAGCCTGTACGAGTTGGGACTGAGCTTTATTGACATTTTGTTTAGCTTGTGATAGTTTAGCTTGGGCTTGCAAAATTCCTTGTAGAGCAGTATTCTTTTGCGCAACAGCAACGTCATAAGTGGCTTTGACAGCATCTAGTTGTTGACGGGCAATAGCACCTTGTTGATAAAGAGTTGTATTACGCCTATAATCTGCTTGTGCTTTCACCAATGAAGCATCTGCCTGAGCGACTTGGGCTTTAGCACTCAATATCCCCGCCTCAGCATCTTTGACGGCTGCTTGTGCATTTGGAATTCCAGTTTGAGCTTCGACGACGGTTGCTTTGGCATTATCGATACTGGCAATAGCTGCTGCCACATCGCCCTGAGCTTGATTCGTCTTGCCAGAAGCCGTGTCTGCTGCTAGCCCAATATTTAATTTGGCTGCAACAGCCTGACGTTTGGCTGATTCTAGAGATGCTTTAGCTTGTAACATTTTTGTCTGTTGATCACGGGGGTCGAGCTTGACGAGCAACTGTCCCTTTTGCACTAATTGGTTGTCGTCTACCTCAATTTCAGAAATCGTGCCATTGATTCGACTACTGACTTGATGAATGTGACCTGAAACGGTTGCATCGTCTGTTTGTTCATGGGTAGAAGTATAGTGCCAGTACTGATAACCGAAGATGACAGTACCAACTACCCCAACTCCTGCTATGGCACGAATCACGCTTTTCGGAATTTTTCTTTTCTGAGGAGGTGGTTCAGGCGCAGTTCTGTTAATGTCGTCTGCCAACTCAAAAGCGTGCTTTGTTTCCTCTTCAGGGTGACGAGCGCTTGTGGTAAGAGAAGAGTCATTGTTTTCTTGAGTTACAGCTACTCTTCCATTGCTAGAGGTTTCGTAAGATTGATCCATAATTTTATAACTTTTATGATTTGTTTTGAGTGAGTTTTGGGTAATTGAGGAATTTAAACAAAGTATTTTGGATGGGTTTGTAGTGAGGACTTTAGTCCTTCCGCAAGCAGAGAAGTGCTTCCTACGAACTCCTCGAGGTTTATGATGACTAGTGAGCCGAAGTGACCGTCCCACCTTTGCCTTTTCCAAGGAAAAATAGCAAGGGCAATGAGCAAAGGAATACGATCCCTACAAACCGAAAGATATCTGCGTAAGACATAACCGCTGCCTGCAAGTTGACTGATTGATCAATTAAGGCGAGTGCTTGCTGATGAGCAGTTTGGGCATCAATTCCACGGCTTTGGAGGGCACCAGTGAGTAAGTCAAGCCGCTGATTTGTTTGCCAATCATAAGGAGTCACATGCTCTACAAGTCTGGCTCGGTGAAAAGCCTCCCGTCGATCTAGTAAAGTGGTAATGATGGCAATCCCAACACCACTGCCTAACTGACGGCTCAGATTGTAGAAGCCTGTCCCGGCTGCAATATCCTGTTTAGGAAGTGGGCCCAAAGTGGCTAGACTTAGGGGGAGATACATTAAAATTGTCGCAACTCCTCGCCAAAGAAGTGGCCAGAATAAATCGTCTGTTCCAGACTGGGGAGTGATGTCTGACAGTTGAAACATCACTAACGCAATGCCAATGACACCACTGCCAATGAGAAATCTGGCGTCGAATTTGCCAGATAGCTTTCCTAGAGCCACCATTGATATTGCGGAAGATAGGGCACTAGGAGCAAGCAACAGTCCTGTCTGCATTGCTGTAAACTGGAGGATGCTTTGGGCAAAAAGCGGTACAGCAAAGAGTGCTCCGTACAATCCCAACCCTAAAATTGCAGAGTAAATACTTCCAGCAGCTAAGGAACGGTGACGCAGTACTCGTAGATCAACAGCCGGGTGTTTGGCAGTCAGTTCACGCCAGATGAACAGTCCGAGACTGACAAAACCAATTACAGTTAAGTTTCTGATGAAACTCGAATCAAACCAGTCATCCCTCTCACCTTCTTCTAGTACAGTTTGCAAACTACCTGCTGTAATGGTCAGAAATGCAATTCCCCACCAATCAACTGATGTTGAACGTTTCTTAGCTGAATGATTGTGATCTTTCGGCAAGAAAAGAAGTGACATGATCACAGCTGCTATCCCAAAGGGAATATTGATAAAGAAGATCCAGCGCCAATTGAGGTTATCGGTGAGATATCCCCCCAAAACAGGTCCAATTGCAGGCCCCGCCATCACCCCAATGCCAAACACCCCTTGGGCTACGCCCTGTTCTTCGGGTGGAAAGGTTTCAAATAGAATTGTCTGCGCTTTGGCAAGCAAGCCACCACCGCATAATCCCTGAAGAACACGTGAAATAATCAGCATCGGCAGATTAAATGACAGACCGCACATCACTGAGGCAATCGTAAAGCCAACTAGTGAGAAGGTAAAGTAGGTCTTCTTGCCAAAGTAATCTCCTAACCATGCTGTTAAAGGAATCAGGATCACGTTGGCGATCGCATAACTCGTCGAAACCCAGCCAATCTCGCTGACGGTTGCTCCCAGACTGGCTTGCATGTCGTTCAAAGCAACGTTGACGATGCTGGTGTCAATCACTTCTAGGATGGCTCCCAAGGAAGCTGTTAGAGCGATCGCCCACTTATGCCAGCTTGGATTTTTTGCTGGAAGACTTGCCAAATTTCTACCCTTTAAAGTTTGGGTCATAGAGTTAGAGAAGAATGGCTTATCTTTGTTGTTGAGGTGTTGATGTCCTGCACAATCACATCAACACATCTTTTTATATAACTTTCGCGGCTATAGCCGAGTGGTACTGAGACAGTTGTGCGACGCAGCATTCCGGAGAGCAGCATCCCTGTAAATAGATCTATCACAACTAATAGATCCGCATCTTTTCTGACGTTCCCTTGTTCAATGCCTTTGTGTAAATAGTCAATCAGCTTTTCACGCAAGGGAAGAGCCGCCTCCCGCAAAATCTGAAGCGCGGCTTCGGGATGTCGTTGAGCTTCCCCAATGAACATCCTGACTAGGGCTTCATGCTCTTCCAGCATATTATTGTAGAGCCAAGCATAGTGCAAAAGGTCAACGTGTAGGTTGCCAGTCCACTCATCTTTGCGGGTAAGGGCTTCCACTTGCAATGCACTTATTTGTTGAACAACAACAGCCAAAAGTTGCTCTTTGCTTTGGAAATGGCGAAATAAAGTGACCTCGTTCACGCCAGCGACACGGGCAATTTCACGAGTTGTGGCTCCGACTATGCCTGAAGCTGCAAAAACTTCTGTGGCAGCTTTTAGTATACGGGCACGAGTTTGTGTGGTTTTTTGATCTGATTTGGTGTTTTTCATAGCAAGCGCTTACTTGCAGTAAATGACATGTCTAAATTAAAGCACAGTTATAAAACGAACGTCCAGTCCTTCAAGAAGATTGGTAAAATACTGATGATTGTGAAAAGGCACGGCATTGCCGTGCCCCTACTAGATGTATCGAATTGCTATTAGTTGTGATATCTGATCAAGACTACAGCATAAGCACTAATTCCCTCTTCTCGTCCAACAGGACCAAGTTTTTCATTAGTAGTTGCTTTGATGCTCACCTGGGATGGCTCAAGTTCTAATACACTGGAGAGGCGATCGCGTATTGTCTGAATATAAGATTTGAGTTTAGGTCGTTCTGCCACGATGACAGAGTCAATATTATTGATTTGCCATCCCCGCTCTCGTATTAACTGATGCACCTTAGTTAACAAAACCAGACTATCAGCACCTGCCCATTGGGGATCGCTAGGTGGAAAGTAATGACCAATGTCTCCCAAGCTAAGGGCTCCCAGTATTGCATCCATGATTGCGTGAGTCAGCACATCAGCATCGCTGTGACCAAGCAAACCCAATTCATGAACGATCTCTACTCCTCCTAAAATTAATGGACGGCCTACAACCAGACGATGAATATCATAGCCGTTGCCAATTCTAATATTCATACATTTACTGCGATTAAATTATGAAACGTCGATTCTGTATTCACCTGAGTAGGGATAGGCATTTGGTACCAGCGTTCAACAGCTTTAGCAAAAACAGTCAACTCAACCATTAATTCCTGATATTGCTTGAGTGTGAGGGACTGAGGACCATCTGAGAGAGCAAGGCTTGGGTTGGGATGAACTTCAATCATCAGAGAGTCTGCTCCCACTGCGATCGCCGCCTTAGACATGGCTGGAACAAACTCACAATAGCCTGTGCCATGGCTGGGATCAACCATAATTGGTAAGTGAGTTAGTGATCGCAACACAGGTATGGCTGCTAAATCGAGAGTATTGCGTGTATATTGTCGATCAAAAGTGCGAATTCCCCGCTCACACAAAATCACATTGGGGTTGCCTGCTGCCAAAATGTACTCAGCTGCCATCAACCATTCTTCAATCGTAGCGGCGAGACCTCGCTTTAACAAAACAGGCTTACCTTGCGCTCCTACTTTTTTAAGCAGAGAGAAATTCTGCATATTGCGAGCACCAACTTGGATAATATCAGCGACAGCGGCAACTTTTTCTAAATCTGCTGTGTCCATCACCTCAGTCACAATACCCAGTCCTGTAACCTGACGAGCTTGGAAAAGCAAGTCCAAGGCACTCTCTCCATGTCCTTGGAAAGCATAGGGAGATGTGCGGGGTTTGTAGGCTCCACCACGTAAAAACTGAGCACCCGCTGCCTTGACCTGCAACGCTGTCTGGATAATCATTTCTTCATTTTCGACTGAGCAGGGTCCAGCGACATGAACTATGGGATGATTGTGACCAAAAGCCACCAATCCATTTGGTGTTTGGACAAAAACTTCTGTAGGTTCTCCGTGGCGGAATTCTCGACTGGCTCGTTTAAAAGGCTTATTAACCCGCAGCACTTGCTCAACAAAGGGACTCAGTTGCTGAATTTCCAGAGGATTGAGAGCCGCTGTATCACCTATTAAACCAATAACTATTTTGTGTGTGCCTACGATTGTTTCTGGTGTGATTTTTCGGTTGCGGAGTTCATTGCTAATATGTTCTAATTCTTCTAGTGGAGTGCTAGATTTCATAATGACAATCATGGATTGTATCTCCCTGATGCGTTAAAAAGTTTTTGCCACACAGCCTAAAGTTTGACTCATAGCCAGAACTTCCTGTCTAGCCCATTGATCTGCAGCAATAATGTCGTCAAGAGTTGGGGTGGAGATGTTATGGAGTTGGTAGCGATCGCAAGCTTGTTCAATCAAACGTGGAATATCAAGAAACTGTATTTTTTCTGCTAAAAAGAGGGCGACAGCCTGTTCATTAGCAGCATTGAGTGCTGCTGGCATACAACCCCCAGTCCGACCAGCCGCATAAGCCAGTTGCATACAGGGATACTTTTGATGGTCTGGAGAACGAAACGTCATCTGCCCCACTTTCACCAAATCCAACTGCTGCCAATCAGTGTAAATGCGCTCAGGCCAAGATAGAGCATATAGCAGTGGTAGACGCATATCAGGCCAGCCCAATTGTGCTAACACAGAAGTGTCTTGCAGTTCAATCAGAGAATGGATAATGCTTTGGGGATGGATCACAATCTCAATCTGGTCATAGTTAACCCCAAACAACCAATGCGCTTCGATAACTTCCAACCCTTTATTCATCAGGGTAGCAGAGTCGATCGTAATTTTGCGACCCATGGACCAATTGGGGTGCTTTAAAGCATCGCTCACACTCACTTGTGATAACTTTTCCACTGGCCAATCTCGGAATGCTCCGCCAGAGGCTGTGAGTAGAATTCGCCGCAAACCACCACTAGGGACTCCTTGTAAACACTGGAAAATTGCCGAATGTTCGGAATCTGCTGGTAATAACTTTACCCCATGCTGCTCTACCAAAGGCAAAACAACTGGGCCACCAGCAATTAAGGTTTCTTTGTTTGCCAAAGCAATGTCTTTGCCTGCTTTAATAGCAGCAATGGTTGGTAGTAGACCAGCACAACCCACAATACCAGTCACCACAACTTCAGCATCACCGTAGTGTGCCACCTCAATCACCCCAGCTTCACCTGCAAGCAAAATTGGTTGAGGGTCAACATCTTTGATTGCTGCTTGTAATTCTGGTAGTTTCTGCGCCTCACCAATAGCAGCGATTTCTGGTTGAAACTCACGAATTTGTTGAGCCAGCAACTCTACATTCCGCAAAGCTGCCAATCCTACAACTCGAAATTGGTGAGGGTATTGAGAGACAATATCCAGGGTTTGTGTACCGATAGACCCTGTTGAGCCGAGAATAGAAATTGCTTTCATTTTAATATAATTCTCTATAATTGGTGTGTTAAATCGTTACGTAATCGGTAACCGGAATTCTTGGTAAAACTTGCTCTACAATGGCTTCAATATTTCTATACAACTGATACTCAGTTCCATCGTTGATGATGGTCAAGTCAGCCATAGCAATTGGACCCCCTTTTTCAATTCTCTCAATTTCCATGAAATCTCTTTCTTCTGCTTCTTTTATTGTTAAAGGTCTTGATGGTCTTAAAGCTAATCGTTCGTACCTTAAATTCTTGGGGGTAAAAATTGCTAAAATGAGTAATTCTTCATCAAATTCTTGTTTGAGAGTTTTATATTCACTGAAACTATATAGACCATCAATAATCACTAGCTGATGCTCTAATAGCTGGGATTTGATAAGTGGCAATGCTATTTGAGCGCAGGCATCCATTCCTTGATTTCTTCTAATTTCTTCTCTGACTATTCGCTCATTTTGTGGTGTTATTGGTAGCGCCCTTTTTTCTACCTCACGAATAATGATTTCCCCAAATCGAATCATTGGAAAACCCTGATTTTTTAGGTAAGCAGCTACCACACTCTTACCTGAACCTGGCATACCAACAATAGCTAGAATTCTCACCATGTATATGCTCCTTGAGAAATTGACAATTAAACTTCATTTGACAGCTGATGCAACCTGAATACTGGAACGTGTAAATTTTGAAATCCATAATTCTAAATCAGAATCGCCAATGGCGATCTTTATTGAGTCAAGAATTTGCTGTGCTTTTGTGCGAGATTGAGTCAAAGCAAGCACGGTAGGCCCAGAACCTGACATCATTGCAGCACATCCGGTGTGCTGGAATTCTTCTTTGAGGCGTTTGACTTGAGGATATGCTGGCAACACCACCCGTTCTAAGTCGTTGTAGAGCAATTGACCGATTTGACTATTATCTTTAGAAGTGATGGCAGACACCATTTTTTCCGAGTCTACTCGCTGCAAATGATTTTTTAGAGTTGGAGCATCTGATAGGTTAAGGTATTGATGACGGAATGTCTGGTAAGCCCAAGCTGTGGAAACTGAAAGACTGCGGTACTTGCCTAACACAACGTACAAATCATCAAGTGTTGGTAGACTTGAGAGATATTCGCCCCGTCCTGTTGCTAGCATTGTACCGCCTACAACACAGAACGGAACATCAGATCCCAGTAAAGACCCTAGGTATTGTAATTGTCTGTCACTCAATTTCAGGTTCCACATTAAATTTAGCCCAACCAAAACTGCTGCAGCATTTGTAGAACCACCCGCGAGTCCTGCTCCTACAGGAATTCGCTTTTGAATTGTAATGTCTACACCATATTTGGCAAAGGGTTCAGGAAATTTTTCTGCCATTAAAGCTGCGGCTTTGTAAGCAAGGTTGCTCTCATCTTGAGGCACTTCCGCATGATTGCAATGCAGAGAGATGGTATCTCCTCCCAGAGGACGTAGATCGATTTGGTCTGCTAAATCAATGCTTTGTAGCACCATCACCAAATCATGGTAGCCATCTGGACGAGAGCGAAGAATTTCTAGGTAGAGATTGATCTTGGCTGAGGCGAGTAGGGAGTAGGAATGCATAGGAGTGGGGGTAGGGGTAATTCGTAATTATGATTGGTGTGGCAGTGGAATTTATTCGATAGTGGTTTTAATGTCGAAGATCTTTTCAATTACATCGGCAACAGCTTTGTCGGGAGTGGAAGCGCCTGAAGTGATGCCTACTACAATTGGACCTGGTGGTAGCCAATTTTCTAGCACTTCTAAGTTGGAGTGCAATTTTTTGTGTTCAATTCGATTTCCAGGCCCGATTCGTTCTGCACTATCGATGTGATAGGAAGGAATTCCCCGGTGGAGTGAGATTTCTTGGAGGTGAGTTGTGTTGGAAGAATTAAAGCCGCCGACCACCACCATCAAGTCTAGCTTTTCTTCTATCAGCTCGAACATTGCATCTTGACGTTCTTGGGTAGCATCACAGATTGTGTTGAAGCTGAGGAAATGATCATTAAGAGCGGCAGGCCCGTACTTACGCATCAGCGTGCGCTCAAATAGTTTCCCTATT
>Ga0070738_10005430_pt1 | contig 14137 bp, 10 predicted proteins | sample Coa_R2_2_FD_66446 | JGI IMG/M metagenome (GOLD analysis project Ga0070738, IMG submission 66446) | Surface soil microbial communities from Centralia Pennsylvania, which are recovering from an underground coalmine fire - Coalmine... | ecosystem: Environmental > Terrestrial > Soil > Unclassified ... | reverse complement strand
TGACAGAGAAGCAGGCATGAGCATATTGTATCTATAAAGATACAATAAGCAAGCAAAAAAACGCGTGTGAAGCTGCTGCTGTTTAAATCAGGTGACTATTTTGTCCTGCACCCTGCCGGCAGGCGAACCCAATTGACGGCCCCTGGTTCATGGAGTCGGCCGGGCGCTCGTATTCAACGCGCCGGTCGATAACCAAAGCCGGAGTAGGCGGGCTCGCCCGGCACAAACGTCTCATCGAACCGGGGCGGCGGCCCGCCGAGCACGTTGGTTTTCTCGGAAACACTGTTTCGTGGGTCGCGCACCGGGCCTCGGAACACACAGTTCTCGACGTTTGCCCCAAGCGGCAAATCCAATTCGTATCTCTCGGCCGGCAGACCTGTCGCAAGGTTGTCCTCGGCGAAAATGCACGCCTGATAAGTGCTCAAGCCGCCCAAATCGTCCACCGCGTTGCGGTTGCCAACAAACGTGCAGTTCTTCACCAGGGCGCGCGAGTTTTGAAATACGGTCAGTACACCTGAATTCGTGAAGGCACATTCGCCGGAACGTTTTGCGACAATATCCTCGCCGAGGTTGGATGCGTTCGCGTTAAAAACGCAATTCACGATCCGGGCAGCGCTCCCTTCCAACAGATCGATGGCCGAGCCGGTCACCTGCGCGCGATTGCGCAGGAATACGCAGTTTTCAATCGTGACCAGCTCCTGGTTGTGACCTTTATGCTGAACGGAGATTCCAGCGCCGCACGGACTGGAGTAGTTGTCCGCGACCACCACGTTTTGGATGACCGGATACGATCGGCCGAAGATTTTGATCCCGCCGCCATCGGTGTAAAAAAACAGGTTCTTGGGAATCGTCTCGTCGGGCTCCATTTGTTTGGTCAATTTGTTGCTGACAAAATTGTTTGCGCCCGTGATTCGGAACCCTCGAAGAACCGTGTTGGAAGTGACTCCATCGCCAAAATAGACAACGTGATTGACGACGGCCGGGTAACCCGGCGCGTTCGACCGGCTCAGCTCGGCGTTCGCTGCGGTCAGGGTGACGTCGCCCACGGCCTCGAGGCGGATGCCGTCATGTGCCCGATTGAACCAGACCAGGGCCTGGCGTTTGCCGCTCGGCCGGTACTGCCCAGCATGCACTTTGACCACCTTGTTGGTGGCATTCTTTGCCGCCAATTCCAAAGCGTCCTGGATATTATCGCCCGGATAAACATGGTAGCCGTCCGGTTTCAGAACGATCGCGCACCTGGCCTGGGCGGCGCAGAAGCAAATAGCCACGACAATCGCCCGCAAAACAAACCGTTCCGGCGTCAACCGCATGCAATGCGCAGGAAGCAGCAGCAGCCTGTGTGACATCAAAAATACTGTGTTGCGGATCGACCCCGAGAGCAATGAGAAATCCGGCCCGCTAAAAGCGGATTGGGACGCTGAAGCGCGCCACCAGCTCATTTCTGAGTGATCAGCCGAAACGCCGGGGACCTACCACATGGCAATGCAGCCTTCGTCGCCCCACTGCTGTGAACCGCAATAGACCTGCATCGTTTGAATCTTCTTCCAGGAAACCGAGCCGTCCAGCAGCCCCACATTGCCGCCCGCAGCTCCAATATCCGCCGAAGAGCGGCCCGGACCGGGGCCGGTCCCCGCGTTCGAAGCATCACTGCCCGTAAGAATCGCGCCCTTGCTCCCGTGCGGAGCAAAGGTCCTGTGATCGGCCCGGGACCAGTCGTTCATATCCGAAAGCAACACGAGCGTGCCGGGGTCAGTGAGTTTTTGAGGCGAAGCCCATCGCGCGGAGCTGCCCAGAACGCCGGGCCATGGAGTATTGGTGTGACCTCCGTGGTAATTGTAGCCGATCACGTAACCGTACCCCAACGCCTCCAGTTGCACGCTTCCGGTCTTGCGAAAAAAATCTCCGAAGCTTGGGCAATGCACCATGCGATCACTCCGGAGGTACTGGACAATCGCGTTGCTGGTCGCGTCGCTGATGATCGGCAGATGATCATCCACTGCCCCGAACGGGGGATTGGCTGCGCCGCTTGGAACCGCCTGCCCGTTATCATCCCCGTACATATGCACGGCGAGTAAAAACTGGCGCTGGCTGTTTTTGCAGCTCACCCGGCGAGCCTTCTCCTTCGCCGAGGTCAAAACGGGCAATAGCAGCGAGGCCAAAAGGGCGATGATCGCAATGACCACCAATAACTCGACCAGGGTAAAACCGCGTCCGCGCGGAAGGGCCCGGGTCTGCCTCGACGGGCCACAGCATTGGACAGACTTTCCCATACAGCGTCGGCCGTGCCGGCCGCAACTTAATTATGTCTCATGTTCCAGCTTAAGCAACCTGTTGAAGGTTCCAAATATGAGAGCGCTGCGGGGCGAACAGGTTCCCGAGCCCCAAAGCTCCGCCGTCAGCGGGGCCATTGCCATGAACACTTTTTGTCATTCCAAAAGCAATATTCGGCGCTGCCTGCGGGCGTTTTCCGCAGCGAAGAAAGTTGAAACTCCAGCCCTGCCCAGGGAGTCTATTGAACATGAAACGGAAGGTGCGCCCTAAATTCATCGTCATTGGAACGGGGGCTGTGGTCCTGCTGATCGGACTGGGATCAACCACGATGCTCAAGAAGGCCAAACCCATTCCTGCGGAGAAGATTGTCACCGTTGACCGGGGCGACATCGCGCGATCGGTGGTTGCCCGGGGCAAGATTGAGCCCCTCTCAAAAGTGGCGGTCAAGTCCAAGGCCAATGGGATCGTCAAAGCGTTGCTGGTGGACGCGGGCGATGCGGTCAAGGAAGGGCAGGTTTTGGCGGAACTGGACAAGGCAGATTTGCAGGCGCAGGTCCGGGAAGCCAAGGCGACGCTGGACGGGGAGCAGGCCAACCTGCAGGCGGCGGTTGCGGCTGAATCCAAAGCTCGAATTGAGGCAGAGAACCCGGAACTGGAGTTTACGCGCCGGGATTACCGGCGTGCCCAGGGGTTGTTCAAAGACAAGATTGCCTCCCAGCAGCAGCTGGACGACGCGGAGAGGGCCTACACGGTTTGCGAGAACCGCCGGCAATTGCTCGAAGCCATTGCGCGCAGCGCGAGCGCCCAGGTCGACCAAGCCCGGGCGAGAGTCGCCGCGGCCATGGCCTCGCTGGATCGGGCGGAAGAAACGCTCAGTTACGCCACCATTCGAGCGCCATTTTCCGGCGTGGTCCTCACCCGGCCCACCGAAGTCGGGGATGCGGTTTCATCAATCCTGAACCTGGGCAGCGCGGCAACTCTGATCATGACGCTCGGCGATGTCAGCAGCGTCTATATCAAAGGAGACGTGGACGAAGCGGATATTGGGAAAGCGAGTTGCGGGCAGACGGTACGGACGCGGGTTGAATCCTTCCCGGGTGAATCGTTTGAAGGCGTCGTAAAGCGGATCGATCCGATGGGAAAAGAACTCAACAACGTCACGACGTTTGAGGTGCGTGTTACGATCTCCAATCCACAGGGGAAACTCCGGGCGAACATGACGGCGAATGCGGAGATTGTACTGGAAGAACACAAGAATGTGCTGCTGGTTCCCGAGGCGGCACTGGTATACGACAAAGACAAGAATGCCTCGGTACAACTGCTGGATGCGACGTCAAAGAGCGGCTGGCGCAAAACGCCACTCAAAATTGGAATTTCGAATGGCCAACGGACCGAGGTCACGGAGGGCGTTCGCGAAGGCGATAAGCTCGTGCTCCCGTGAGCTTGTTTGGCGAAATCCTGGCCCAGACGCTGAGAAACATCTGGGCGCACAAACTCCGCAGTTTGCTGACCATGTTCGGCATCTCGTGGGGAATCGCTTCGATTATCTTCATGATTGCCATCGGCAACGGCTTCAAGCTCGGCTACCGCAACATGCTTTACACGATGGGAACCGACATCGTGATCATGTGGTCGGGGCGCACAACCAAACAGGCGGGCGGGCAGCGCGCCGGCCATGACGTTCGTTTCACCTACGAGGACGTCGGGGCCATTCAATCGGAGTGCTACCTGGTAAAACAGATCACCGCCGAATCTTCCAGCTCATTGCAGGCGCGCAGCAGATTCAATTCGGGTGTGTTCTCGACGCATGGCATTACGCCGGTTTACCAGCAAATACGTTCGATGAAACTCGCGGCGGGACGACATATATCCGAGGCGGATTTAGCCGAAGCGCGGACCGTTTGTATCATTGGGGAAGACGTCAAAAAACAACTTTTCGCCGAACGCAACGCCGTGGGAGCGCAACTGTTCATCAAAGATGTTCCTTTCCTGGTGATCGGGGAGTTGTCGAAAAAGGACCAGAACAATTCGTACAACGGCCTGGATGGGACCAAAATTCTTATTCCGTATTCGGTTATGGAAAGGCATTACCCGGATCCGCGGCCTTTCATTGGGCCTGGACACGTCGACAACCTCATTTTTATGCCTGTCTCGACGGACGAGCATTTGAACGCGGTCAAGCAAGTCAGACGCGTGCTGGGCCGGCGCCACGGTTTTCAACCGGATGATCCGGGCGCGGTGTGGTGCTGGGACACGGTGCAGACGGCGCAAATGGTCAGCCACATTTATGATTCAATGGAACTGTTTTTAAGTTTTCTGGCGTTCATTACCCTTGGGCTGGGGGGAATCGGGGTAATGAACATCATGTTGGTGTCGGTGGCTGAACGGACGCGCGAAATTGGAGTCAAGCAGGCGGTCGGGGCAACTCCGGGCAGGATCCTGTTTGAGTTTTTCCTTGAAGCCATAGCACTGACCATAATTAGCGGCATGGCGGGGCTGGCGGCGGCATGGGTTATTTGCGGGGCTGTCAGCAAAATGCCCCTGCCGACGCTTTTCGCCGGATTGCCGGTGACGCCCGCAACCGCGGCACTCGCGTTTGCTACGCTGGTGCTGGTGGGCGTGGTTTCGGCAATTTATCCCGCCGGCAGGGCGTCGTCTCTTACGCCGGTCGAAGCATTGAGGTACGAATGATCCGGCATATTTTTGCGGAAGCTCTGAGCGCCCTGGGGCATTACAAGCTCCGTTCCGCATTGACCATGCTGAGCATCGTTTGGGGCATTACCTCCTTGATGCTCCTGCTTTCGTACGGCCAGGGATTCGAAGCCGCGTTGACGAAAGCATTTCTTCAAATTGGAAAAGATCTTGTGGTTGTGTTTCCGGGGCAGACGAGCATGCAAGCGGGAGGCGAGCGTTCGGGCCGCCCGATCCCGCTGGAACTGAAAGATGTTCAAGCCATCCAGGAAGGCGTGCCCACCGTCGAAGCGGTTTCGCCCGAAACGCGCAGGTATTGGCCGGTAGTTTACAACGACCGCACCCGCGGCTACGGCGTAAGCGGGGTTTACGCCTGTTTCCAGCGCATCCGCAGCGCCGAATTGGCCGCGGGACGTTACTTCACCGAAGAGGACGTTTTGAACCGGAGACGCGTCGCGGTGATTGGCGAAAATGTGCGCCACGAATTATTCAGCGGCCTTCCAGCGCTCGGCAGCGAAATCAGGATCCAGGGAGTGCGCTTCACCGTCATTGGAGTTCTCGAGAAAAAGACGCAAATCACCAACTATTCCACGCCCGATGACATGACCGTGTTTGTCCCGTTTTCAACCCTGTCCGGCCTGACGGACACGCGCTACATCGAGGACATTGTCATGCTGCCGGCGAGCAACCTCTTTCGCGACCGGATTGTGGCCGACGTGCGGGCGGCCCTCGCAAGGTCGCACGCGTTCAATGTCAACGATACCCGGGCGGTTGAAATCATCGAGTGGAACAAGTTTCTGTCACTCATCTCCAATGTAAGCCTTGGTCTCAAAGTGTTGCTGACGATCATCGGCACGCTCACGTTGAGCATTGGAGCGATTGGAGTGGTCAACATCATGCTTGTATCGGTAGCTGAACGGACGCGGGAAATTGGCGTCTTGAAGGCGCTGGGGGCGCGGCGGCGGCAGATTCTTTCGCAGATCCTCTTTGAGGGGCTTGTCTTGACGGTTAGCGGAGGGGTTCTCGGCTTTTTGCTGGCGGCTCTATTGATCCGGCTCATCGGCTCTCTGCCCTTTCTGGGAGAGATTTTCGAGGACTCTTCCGGCCGGGGCGACATTCATCTGGCCGTGTCCATGTCCGCTCTACTGGTCTCGACCGCAATCTTATCGGCCGTGGGTATTGTGGCCGGAATGATTCCGGCCGTTCGCGCCGCGCGCCTCGACGCGGTGCAGGCAATGCGAAGCGAGTAGCAGCGCAGTTCAAAAAGGGCCGTTCTCCTACATTGCAACCCGTGTTTATTGTTGCCTGCTTCCGGGAAAAACCTAACCTGCCGCGCGATGAAACGAGCATTTCGGGCGTGGCGCGCGCAATTAGGCTTACTTTTGGGCTTTTTGGCAGGAACGATCGGAGCTGCTGAGCCGGCGTTTCGCCCGCCGGCCGTCCCGCTGGTCACTTTCGATCCGTACCTGAGCATCTGGTCGGAAGCGGATCATCTCAACGATGACGTCACACGCCATTGGACCCACCGGGAACATCCGTTGACGAGCCTGATTCGGATTGATGGCGAAGTTTTCCGGCTCATGGGGAACGAGCCAGCTACGGCCGCGCCCTTTCCGCAGGTGAGCGTTTCCGTGCTTCCGACGCGCAGCATTTACGAATTCGATAACGGGAAGGTCCACGTAACGATGACGTTCATGACCCCCGCGCTCCCGGATGACCTGAAAGCCTTTTCATTGCCTTTGAGTTACATCAGCTGGCGGGTCACATCCGTAGACGGCCGGAAGCATGCCGTGGAATTGTATGACAGTGCGGGGTCGCAAATAGTCGTCAACAAGCCGGATGAACAGGTCGAATGGGGCCGGGAAAACACACCGGAAATCATGGCGCTTCGGGTTGGAACGGTTTCCCAAAAGGTCCTTGGATCATCGGGGGATGATCACCGTATCAACTGGGGCTACGCCTATCTGGCGGCGGGGTCCAAGGGAACCCGCGGGGCGATTGGAGCCGCGCACGAACTCATTCGCACTTTCATGGCAACCGGCGCGCCCCCGGATGCCGACGACACTCACATGCCGCGCGCCGCCAACTCGGGCCAACCGACTCTGGCGTTGGTCTTCAGCCTCGGCCAGGTTGACAAATCCCCCACCTTCAGAACCGTAGTCGTCGCCTACGACGAAATCTTCGCCATAAAATATTTCGGAAAGAAACTCCGCCCGTATTGGCGCCTTCCCGGGGCCAGCCCGGCGAAAATGCTTGAACTGGCGCTGCGTGAATATCCGAGATTGGCGCTGCGTTGCTCCGCATTCGATGCAGAGGTGATGAGCGACGCGGCCAAAGTGGGGGGGAAACGGTATGCGACCCTGTGCGCCTTGGCCTATCGCCAGTGCGCGGCCGCATGTGGTTTAGCCGCCGACGAGAACGAGCAACCGCTCTTTTTCACCAAGGAAAACACGAGCAACGGCGATATCGCAACCGTAGACGTTTTCTACCCGATGGACCCGCAGTGGATCCTTTTCAGCCCAACTCTGGCCAAGGCGACGGTCGTGCCCATCCTCAGCTATGCCGACTCGTGGCATTGGAAGTTCCCCAATGCGCCTCATGACCTCGGGACGTATCCCATTGCCAGAGGCACCGACGACGGCGGCGAAGGCATGCCCGTCGAGGAAAGCGGCAACATGCTCCTGCTTTGCGACGCCATCTCGCAGGAGGAAGGCAACGCCCAATTCGTGCGACGGTGGTGGCCCAAGCTCACCCAGTGGGCGCAGTACCTGGAACAGTACGGGCTCGATCCCGAGAACCAGCTATGCACCGATGATTTCATGGGACACCTGGCCCACAACGCAAACCTCTCCGTCAAGGCGATCCTGGGATTAGCCGCCTACGGGGACATGTGCCGGATGCGCGGCGATAAAGCCGGCGCGGATAAATACCGGCGCATGGCAAAGGCCGATGCCGAGCACTGGATGAAGGCGGCCGCAGAAGGCGACCATTACCGATTGGCGTTCGATAAACCCAATACCTGGAGCCAAAAGTACAACCTCGTTTGGGACCGAATCCTGGGACTCAACATCTTCCCGCCCGAGGTCGCCCGCAAGGAAGTGGCCTTCTACAAAACCGTGATGCAGCGGTACGGTGTTCCCTTGGATTCAAGAACGCGCCTCACGAAAACGGATTGGTCGGTTTGGACCGCCACGCTTGCCGAGAATCGGGCCGACTTCGAGGCTCTGATTTCGCCGATCTACGATTACCTCAACGAAACCACAACGCGTGACCCGCTCGCTGATTCCTACGAAACCGATAAAATCAGCAGCGGCGGAATGCACGCTCGGCCGGTCGTGGGCGGGATTTATGTTAAAATGCTCGCGTATCCCGGGCTGTGGAAAAAGTGGGCCAGGCGCGATCGTAACCGAGTAGGCAACTGGGCGAACTTACCCGAGACTCCAAAGGTGAAGCTCACCGAAGTAGTTCCCACGTCGCAAAAGGAAGCCTTTTCGTGGAGTTACACCACTGGGCAACCACCCGAAGGATGGACTCGGCCCGATTTTGACGCGGGCGACTGGAAGCAAGGTCCCGCTGGTTTCGGCACCAAAGACACTCCCGGCGCGATCGTGCGAACCACATGGAACACCGCAGATATTTGGCTACGCAGAGAAGTGACGCTTCCAATCCAGGCGTATCCGAACCTGCAATTTTATGTTTACCACGACGAAGATGTGGAGATCTACGTGAACGGGGAGCCTGCGGCTTCGGAAGACGGTTTCACAACGGGCTATGTTCCCCTGGAAATCAGCGCTCCGGCCCGGGCCCAACTCAAACCGGGCGCTCGAGTGGTGCTGGCCGTTCATTGCCACCAAACCACGGGCGGTCAGAACGTGGATGTCGGGCTGGTAAACGTGAGCGAAACAAAGTAGTGCCGGGAGGACGAAACCAGGAGCACCGTTTCGAAATGAACCCACAGGGTTCACAGCGAGTTGCCGGGCCGTCGTGGCGCAGCGGAGACGCCCGGTAATGCCCCAAAAATTCAGGCCGCACCCGGAACGCGTGCCAGCAAGTGTCGACGGTGTGTGGCGCGGCCGAAAATTTCAATCATCACGCGCGGCGGGGATTTTGCCGTGGAATCTGGCATCCCTGGCGGGATGCAAAATGATTTTTTGGCGGCTTTCCGTGGGTCTGGCGACCCACGGCTACTCGCTGCGAACCCTGCGGGTTCGGATCACGAGGCGAGCCACAAATTGATCCACGCACGCATGCGACGTGAACCCGAAGGATCACACATGAACCCGGCGGGTTCGGGATCGGGCACCAACTTACTTTACCGCCAGGCGAGTTACACGGAGCAATTCCTCAACTGTCGTGTGACCTTGAACGGCTTTGAGGATGCCGTCCTCGAACATGGTTTTCATGCCACGTTCCTGGCCGAGGCGGAGGAATTCCGGCGCGCCCACTCGTTTGAGGATCGGATCGTGGAACCGGTCATCGACCATCATCAGCTCATAGATGCCGATGCGGCCTTTGTAACCGGTCTGGTTACACGCGGCGCAACCTGCGCCCCGCCACAATCTTGGGGGATACCCCGCAGGAGGAGTGATCTTGGAATGCTGAAAAATCTTTTCGGGTTGTTCCACTTCTTCTTTGCAGTGGGGACAAATGGTTCGCACCAACCGCTGGGCGAGCACCCCCAGCAAACTGGCCGGCAACAGGAAGGGATCAACGCCCATGTCAATGAGCCGCGGAATAGCTCCCGCCGCATCGTTGGTGTGGAGAGTCGAAAAGACAAGGTGCCCCGTCAGGGCGGCGCGCACCATCAGTTGCGCGGTTTCGGTGTCACGTGTTTCACCCACCAGGATGATGTCCGGGTCCTGGCGCAATAAAGCCCTCAAACCGCTGCTGAACGTCAACCCGGCTTCCTCGTGAACTTGAGTCTGCCGCACCAGCGGCATCCGGTACTCGATCGGATCCTCGAGCGTGAACGTGCTCACCTCCATCGTGCTCACCTGCTTGAGCACGGCATAAAGAGTCGTGGTTTTGCCGCTGCCGGTCGGGCCGGTGACCAGCACAACCCCGTAAGGTTTGTTCAGCACGTCCCGAAATTGTTCCTCCAGCTCGGGAGTAAATCCCAAGGAGGAGAGGTCCAGGATTTGGCCGCTCGGATCGAGAATACGGGCAACAATGTTTTCGCCGTGACTGGTCGGCAGGCTGGAGACGCGCAGATCCACCTGGCGTCCGCCCACGATAATGGAAGCCCTGCCGTCCTGGGGGATCCGCGTTTCGGCCAGGTCGAGGTCAGCCAGGATCTTCATCCGCGTGGTGACCGCCGATTGCATGGCTTTAGGGATCAGCACGTCCTGGGAAAGCACTCCGTCGATGCGGGTGCGCACCCGCATCATGCGTTCTTCGGGTTCGAAATGAATATCGCTGGCGCGGGTGTTGACCGCGCGCGTGATGATTTGGCGAACCGCGCGAATGACCGGCGCGTCCTCGTCCTTGTTGGCCATGCGGCCGAGGACCTCTTCGAGGGACTGAACCTTTTGCCGGTCTTTTTCCTCGAGGACTTTGTCGATGGATTCACCGAGGGTGTCCGGGGTGTAGTAAAGCTCGAGGCAGTTGAGAATGTCGCGCTCAGGCGCGGTGACCACTTCGATGCCCAACCCGGTGACCTGCCGAAGCGTGTCGACAGCGTTGACATCGAAAGGATCCGCCAGCGCAACGGTCAATGTTCCGTTCCGGCGTGAAACGGGCATGCTGACACATTTGCGCGCAACGTCCAATGGGACCAGCGACAGGACGTTGCGATCGATGGCGGTCTCGTTCAGATTTATCGCGCTGCTGCCCGCCTGCCGCCCGAGGAACTCGGCCAGAGCTTCCGGTGTGATAAATCCCAACTGAACCAGGATTCGGGCCAGAGAACCCCCGTTGCGCTGCTGCTCACGCAAAGCGAGCTGCAGTTGGACATCCATGAGCAAGCCACGGGAAACCAACTGGTCACCGAAAAGGGTTTTTGGCTGTAGTGCGACCATGGCAGCGAAGCTGTCGCCTTTCGTCTTTGGTAACTTATCGATGTGTAATGTAAACGTACACCGTTACGGGGCCGCTCCCGCCGCCGACGCTATATTCGACGCGACCTTTGGTGTCGGAAGCTCCCGGGGCAGCACCTAAAGCGAGGCCATCGATACGGTCATTGAGATCCTTTGCATCGGCCTGGCTGACGTTTAACATCACAGCCTCGATGAGGTAACTGGCATTGGTCGAAGTGGCAACGGTGTTGCCGTCGAGCATATACCCCGCTCCCCCGTTTCCGATGGGACCGGTGCCGTTGCCTTTGACCAACTGAATTACGGCGTTGGTCGGCGATGGGTCTCCGCCGGCGATTCTCGCGGAGAAGGGTTTATCGAGCAGCCCTTCGGGCATCAACACCCCTGTGTCGTAGCCCACATACGTTGTGGTGCTGCCCTGAAATATGTTCGTTTGCCCAAATAGCAATTCAAAGTTGCCATATTTGCCAAAGTGGTCGGCGGCGGCGGTCTTAATGGTTTCGCAGGCCACTGCCGTGGAGTTCACCCGCGCACTGTTGATCGCTTCAAACACGCGCGGGATGAGCATCGAGGCCAGAATAGCGATAACGGCCAGGACGCCTATCATCTCGATGAGCGTGAAGCCAGAACGGGAGGTGAGGGCCGTTCGATGGCCGCGGTAGGTCGGTAATTTCATTTTTGCTCTTTTGCTGTTTGCTGGTCTTTTTTTGTCTGGTTCAGAGGCGCCCATTTTCCAATAACGGCGCGGGCAGCCACCGGGTATCTACCCTATTATGGATATGCGACGGTCCAAAGCAATCCCAATGAGTACTGAAAAATTTCATCCGTACCATTACGGCACGTCCTGAATCACAAACTCAATCGCGACAACAACTTACTTTAGTACGTTTGCACCTCCGGCAGCGGAATTTCCGTACCCTCATGGATAATGTGGGGCGTAACGAAAATTACCAGTTCCTTCTTTTGGTCATACATGAAGGTCCCGGTGAACAGTTTGCCCAGCAGAGGAATGTCGCCCAGGAACGGGACCTTGGTTTCATTCCTTGCCTTTTCTGTCTGAATCAGACCGCCGATGACCACGGTTGTGCCGTCCCGAACCCGGACGATGGTCGAGGCTTGCTTGGTGTCGAGGTCGGGGGCGGTGGTACCGCCGCTTCCGTTGCCCGAGAGCGAGCTTGTGGAATTCGTGCCGCTGCCCGCGTTGCCGCTGGGCTGAACAATCACCGCCTTAAGACTGGTAAGCACCGGTGAGATGTCGAGGGATACCCAGTCATCGGACGAAATTTGCGGGGTGATAGACAAGATTGTGCCGACGGTGATGGAAGTCACCAGGCTCTGCTGCAGCGCGGTCTGCCCGTTGAGCCCCGGAAGAAAGCTCGTGCTCGAGTTAAAGAAAGGCACTTCTTCACCCACTTTGATGAGCGCAGTTTGATTATTCAAAGTGCGCAGTCGCGGGGTGGAAATAACCTGCACGGTGCCCTGCTCTTTCAGGGCGTTGACGGCGGCCTCAGTATTGAAGTTTTGAAAAACCAATGACGACAAGTTGCCCCCGGAGGCAGTCGAAGCGGAGGTGCCGACGACACCGAAGCGGTTAAGGCCTCCGATCGAGGAGTCCAGGAGTTGGGCTCCGCCGTTGGCTACGGGCAGAGTGGCGCCGCCGAAAGCCAAGGTTCCGCTGTATGCTTTGGCGATGTGGACCCAATCGATGCCGAATTGGAACTGGTTGTTGAGGGTCACATCGTACAGGCGCGCCTCGATGTCCACCTGGCGGTGGATGCTCGTGCGCACATTGGTGAGGTAGGCCTCAACGCGCCGCAGCGCGGAGGGCCGGTCGGTGACCTGGATAATGCCGGCGGTTTTGTTGATGGAAAGAGAGGTCTGGCCCGATGGCGTCAGCATGAACTTGAGTTCCTCGACGAGTTCTTTCCAAAAGTCCGTGGTGTTATCGGCCACGACATTGACAGAGGAACTGCCCGAGCTGAACACGCTTCCGCCTCCACCCGAAGTGCCCAAACCACCCCCGAGCCCGCCACCAAGTCCCCCCCCGCCGCCACCGCCGCCGCCGCCGCCAAATCCGCCTCCCATGGTTCCTGAACCCAGGGTCGCCGAATTACGGCCAATTCCGGCCCTGGACAGCCGCAGGTAATCCACGTTGAAGATGCGCGTCTCGGTGGCATGAACGCGGATGAGGCTGCCCTGTTGCTGCCAGGTGCAATCGCTGGCTTCGAGCAACGCGCGCATCATGAGATTCAAAGGCAGATCGCGCACGTCCAGGGTGACGGTTCCGGAAACGTCATTGTCCGGGACGATGTTCAGATTATTGGCTTTGGCGAAGGTAGCCAGGGCTGAGCGCAGGTCCAGGTCGGTGGCCTGGAAGGCGTACACGGTTTTGTTGGTCTCAAGTTCGAGCGGCGGCGCGGGTGGAGGCTGGATGACCACGGGAGCTTCGCGCGGCGGCGGGTTGGCGGCCGGGGCGGCGACCACCGGTTGCGCCGGTGAGGTTACACCGGGTATGTCGCTGAAGGTCGGTTCCTTTTTTGACGCAGCCGACGCAGTGGTGAGGCACGCGCCGGGGATTATTGAGCTGAGTCCGGCAATAACGGCGAGGTGGCTGAGGACCGAACGGCGCAGACAGTGGTGTGTGTTCATAGATTAGGTTCTGTTGTGGTGAATCAAAAAAGAGCTCTTAAGACAATAAAAAACGTGTCGGTCCCCCTCTCCTCCATTGGAGGAGAGGGCCGGGGAGAGGAGGCGCTTTATCGTACGCCCAAGCCCGTTCTGCCTTACCATAGTCCTATCCCTCCTCTCCCTGACCCTCTCCTCCAAACGGAGGAGAGGGAACGGGCCCGCTGGAATTGAAATCACATTTTTATCTGATGCGGCTCGGCCGAGGCGGGTGATTTTCAAGCGCACAGGAATTAGGGGCCGGGCTTGGCCGGCTGGAACGTGGGATTCGGGAGCACCACAGGACCCTTGCTAAGCAAACCGAGCCGTTCCCTCCTGCGGGGGCCTTGAAACCAGACTTCGTCCGATTCGATACGAATGATCTTGAAGCCGGCGATTTCGTCGCCGACCTGGTGAACGGCATTATTGATGACAGCCAACCGGCTGCCGGTCTGGTCCCAAATGGCGTTCAACTT
>Ga0070738_10005427_pt1 | contig 14138 bp, 12 predicted proteins | sample Coa_R2_2_FD_66446 | JGI IMG/M metagenome (GOLD analysis project Ga0070738, IMG submission 66446) | Surface soil microbial communities from Centralia Pennsylvania, which are recovering from an underground coalmine fire - Coalmine... | ecosystem: Environmental > Terrestrial > Soil > Unclassified ... | reverse complement strand
GACGCCACCGCCCAGGTCTGGGATGCCCTCAGCGGCAACCACCTCTACATCTATCGCGGCCACAGCGACACCGTTTTTGATGCCGCCTGGTCTCCCGGCGCTGGCACCCGCATTGTCAGCGGGAGCAGCGACAGTACAGTGCAGATCTGGGAAGCGATCTAAAAGTAGACAATATCCCTCATTGTGGACTATACTGGTTTCAATCCTGAATGGGAGGCTGGTAAAGAGCCTGGCTCCAGTCGCTTCCCAGAGGAAAAGTAGACCATCAAACCCGAAAAAATTACGTCAAAGGCACTGGCCAGACGAGATGATTTCCGTCAGGGAATGTTTCATATAGTCGTAAAGGATGTCGATGTCAAACGATTGTGATGTCTTAATTGTCGGTGGGGGGCCTGCGGGCCTGGCCGCCGCCGAAGCTGCCGCGCGGGGCGGCGCGAAAACGCTGGTCTTGGAGCGGCAGAACGAGATTGGCTACCCGGTGCATACGAGCGGCGGGAGCTGGGTCAGCGATATGCAGGCGCTGGGCATTCCAGAGCATCTTTACCACCCCATCAATAAGGTATTTTTCCTCTCGCCGCAGCGGGAAGTGCCGCTGCTCTATAACCCCGCCGTTGCCTGCGTTCTCGATGTGCGCGGCGTCTACCAGCATCTTGCCGGGCGGGCTGTTGCCGCCGGAGCGACCCTGCGCGTGCGCCATACCGTTGAGCAGACCCTGCTGGAGGATGGTCGTGTGGTAGGCGTGACGGCGAAGAATCATGTGAGCGAGCGTCTCACGCTGCGCGCGCCGGTAACGATCGATGCCAGCGGCTTCTCGCGGCATGTCGGCGTGCGCACAGAGATGGGCAAGGCATTTCATCGCTATGGCTACGGGGCCGAATATGACCTGTACGCGCCGAACTATCCGCAGGATGAACTGTACCTGATTATGGGCAGCAAATACGCGCCGCGCGGCTATGCCTGGGCTTTCCCCAGAGGCAATGGGCGCGTGCGCCTGGGCGTGGGGGTGTTGCACCCCGATAGCGAAGAGGATGCCCGCATCTACCTGGACAGCATCATGCGCGATATACCGCAGCTTGCCACAAGGTTTAAGGGAGCCAGTCCCGTCGAGTACCACACCGGCCTGTTCCCTTCCGAGGGACCGCTGGAGCGGTTCTCCCGCGACGGCTTGCTGCTGGCTGGTGACGCCGGTGGACACGGCTCAACGCTGGTGGGTGAGGGCATTCGCTTTGCCATCTACTCCGGCCAGATGGCGGGGCAGGTCGCCGCCGAAGCGGTCAAAGCGGGGGATGTATCCGCTACTTTCCTGTCGCGCTTTGATCGCAAATGGCGGGCGCGCTTCGGGCGTGATATGGATATCGCCTACATGATTAACAAACACATCGCGCAGTACAGTGATGAGAAATGGGATGACGCGCTCGATCTGATGAAGCGGCTTACGCCCGCGCAGGTGGCGCAGGCGCTGCGCGGCGATTTCAGTGCGGGCCTCGTTATGGGCGTGCTGGCGCGCAATCCCGGCCTCGTCGCCACCGGCGGCAAAAGGTTCCTCGACCGCATGCTGGAACGCATCAACAGGCCAACTCTGCAAGCGGTTGAGGGATGATATGTCCTGGAGGGAATATGCGGCGGGCAATGGGTGTTTCAGTAGGTAGGAAGTAATATCTAATCCTACCTACTGAAGGAGTATTTGCGCCGAACATGCAAACAACAGGTACCTCAGCCGAGACAGAGGAAATCATCAAGATGTATGCCACCACCTGGTGCGGTGATTGCCGCCGGGCCAAACGCTGGTTTGATGCGCAGGGCATCCCCTACGAATATATCAATATCGAAGAGGATGCCGAGGCGGCGGCATTTGTGATGAAGGTCAATGGCGGCATGCGCAGTGTCCCGACCATTATCTTCCCCGATGGTTCCGTTCTCGTCGAGCCTGGCACGCGCGAGCTGGCCGCAAAGTTTGCAAAATAGTCTCAAACGTGCCATAATGATGACGCCCCCGCAATCGTGGGGGCGTCATCTTGTTTCTCGGTCTTTACGCTTCATCCTGATATTCAGGGGATTCTCATTATGCAAGAACACGCACCACGTGATAGCGCGCAGCAGGCGGCGGCAACTGGCGATATGAACCCGGAAGATTTTCGTCGTTATGGACATCAGGTCGTGGACTGGATCGCCGATTATTTAGCCAGCGTCGGCGACTACCCGGTGCTGGCGCAGGTTGCTCCCGGCGACATTCGCCACGCGCTGCCTGCGCAGCCGCCAGAGCAGCCGGAGGCAATGGAGGCCATCCTCTCCGATATTGACCGCGTGCTGATGCCCGGCATTACGCACTGGAACTCGCCGGGTTTCATGGCCTATTTTGGCATCACCGGCTCCGCTCCCGGCATCCTCGGCGAGATGCTTTCCGGCGCGCTGAACATCAACGCCATGCTCTGGCGCACCTCACCTGCGGCAACGGAACTGGAGCAGGTGACGCTTGACTGGCTGCGCCAGATGCTTGGTCTGCCGCGTCCGCTCTTTGGCGTCATCAACGATACCGCATCCTCCGGCGTCCTCTACGCCCTGGCGGCGGCGCGTGAGGCTATTCCTGACCTGCACATTCGCCAGCAGGGCATGTCTGGCCGGGCCGAGGTGCCGCGCCTGCGCTACTACGCTTCGCAGGAGGCGCACTCGTCGGTTGAAAAGGCGGGCATCGTGCTGGGCGTCGGGCAGGCGGGGCTGCGCAAGATTGGCGTCGATAGCGAGTTCCGCATGGATGTGGCTGAGCTTGAGCGCGCCATTGAGGAGGATATCGCCGAGGGCTACCGCCCGTTCGCCGTCGTTGCCACCGTTGGCACCACTTCCACCACCAGCGTTGACCCGGTGCCGCAGATTGCCGATATCTGCGAACGCTATGGCCTCTGGCTGCACGTTGATGGGGCCTATGGCGGTTCTGCTGCCATTGCGCCAGAGATGCGCCCTGTGCTGGCGGGCTGCGAGCGCGCCGATAGTTTAATCGTCAACCCGCACAAATGGCTCTTTACCCCCATCGATTGCAGCGTCTTCTACACACGCAAGCCCGAAGTGGTCAAAGCCGCCTTCAGTCTGGTACCCGAATACCTGCGCAACGCCGAGAGTATGGGCGATGAAGTTCCCAACCTGATGGATTATGGCACCTCGCTGGGCCGCCGCTTCCGCTCGCTCAAGCTCTGGATGGTGATGCGCTACTTTGGCGAGGAGGGCCTGGCCGCCCGCATTCGCGAACACATCCGCCTGGGCCAGCTTGTCGCGCAATGGGTGGACGAAGCGCCGGATTTTGAGCGCATGGCTCCCACGCCGTTCAGCACCGTCTGTTTCCGCGCTCATCCACGCGGGATGGATGACGAGGCCGCGCTGGAAAGCCTGAACGAGCGCATCATGAATCGCATCAACACGACCGGTCATTTCTTCCTTTCCCATACGAAACTGCGTGGCAAATATACCATTCGTATCGCCATCGGCAACCTGCGCACCACTGAACAGGATGTGCGCAATCTCTGGCAAGAATTGCAAGCGGCCCTGAGCGCCGAACTTGCGGCGTGAAGGGGGTGTGGAGGAGCCTCGCATGGGACCAAAGCCGGATTACCTGCGGCTGGTGCATGCCGCCCGTTTTCAGGAGCAGGAGGTGGCTGATACCTATCACCTGCGGCCCTCGTATCCAGCCGAGACCTTTGATATCCTGCTCAGCCTGATGCGCGGCCAGCCGCGCACCCTGCTGGATGTTGGCGCTGGCACCGGAGACATTGCCCGCAAGATGGCTCCCTTTGTCGAGCGGGTCGATGCCGTCGATTTCTCACAGGCCATGATCGCCAGAGGGCGACAATTGCCCGGAGGCGACCATCCTCATCTCAACTGGCTCTACGGGCGCGTCGAGGAAGTCCCGCTTGCCCCGCCCTATGCTCTTGTTACGGCGGGGCAGAGCCTGCACTGGATGGACTGGGAGAAGGTGCTGCCGCGCTTTCGTGCCGCGCTCCATCCAGGCGGCTTTCTGGCCATCGTGAATGTCGAAATCCTCGCCACCCCCTGGAATGACAGACTTATCAAGCTTATCCGCCGTTTCTCGACCAATCCACATTACAGGCCGCTCGACCTGATTAAAGAATTAGAGAATCGCGGCCTCTACCGAAACCAGGGGGAGCAACGCACGGCTCCCGTCGTCTTCAGCCAGTCGCTTGAAGACTACATCGAATCGTTTCATGCTCGCAGCAGCCTTTCGCGTGGCGGCATGGGCCAGGAGAATGCCGCCGCCTTTGATCGTGCCGTAGAACAACTGGTGACTCCCTTTGCCACGACCGGGCAGGTCAGATTACAGATCATCGGCCACGTCGTCTGGGGCAACCCATGCTAGAGCAGGAAGAGAGGAAGAAAGAAATGATGTTACCGCACCTGGGACTTATGGGCCGTCCTGTCTATCTCGATTATAACGCCACCACCCCGGTTGACCCGGTGGTATTCCAGGCAATGCAGCAATGCCTTGCCTATCGGTTTGGTAACCCATCGAGTACCCACCGCTACGGGCAGGACGCTCAGGAACTTATCGCTGTGGCTCGCCAGCAGGTAGCCGATTTGCCGGGTTGCCGGGCCGACGAAATTACGTTTACCGCTGGCGGCTCTGAAAGTGATAACCTTGCCATTCGCGGCGTTGCCCTGGCGCAACAGGCACAGGGGCGAGGCAACCACATCATTACGCAGGTGACAGAACACCCGGCGGTTATCAATGCCTGCCGCGCCCTCGAACGCCTGCACGGCTTTCGCGTCACCTACTTGCCCGTTGATGGGTACGGGCGCGTTGATCCCGCAGATGTTGAGAAGGCTATCGACGAACAGACCATTCTCGTCACCATCATGCATGCCAATAACGAAACCGGCACAGTGCAGCCCATCGCGGAAATCGCCGAAATTGCTCACCGGCATGGCGCGCTCATGCACACCGACGCCGCGCAGTCGGTGGGTAAGCTGCCTGTGCGCGTCGCCGACCTGGGGGTTGATCTGCTCACGATTGCCGGGCATAAACTCTACGCCCCCAAAGGGATTGGCGCGCTCTACATCCGGCGGGGCGTGGAACTGGAGCCGATTATCTATGGTGGCGGGCAGGAAGGCGGACGGCGCGCCGGTACGGAGAACACGCCCTACATGGTCGCGCTGGGGGCCGCCTGCCAACTGGCACAGGAGCGGCTCGCGGAAGACATGCCGCGCATTCAGGACTTGCGCGATCAGCTTCAGGAAATACTGGAGCAGCGCCTGCCCGGTCGCGTCTCGCTCAACGGCCATCCCAGCGAACGCCTGCCCAACACGCTCAACATCAGTATCGCAGGCGTCAGCGGCGAGGCGGTGCTGGCGGCAGCGCCGGAGATTGCCAGTTCCACCGGCTCGGCCTGTCACGAAGGCAATACTGAGCCATCCGCCGTCCTCATGGCGATGGGCCTCTCCCGCGAACGCGCCCTCGGCGCCCTTCGCCTCACCCTCGGTCGCTGGACAGGAGAAATCGATATCGAGTGGGCCGCAAGATTGCTCGCGCGCACGGTGAACAGGCTGAGTTCATGATCTATGAGGAACTAACCCGGACATAGGGACACGTAGCCTCGTTGTGGTAAAATAGAAGAAGGTTCTTGATGATTGTTGACCGGGCGAACAGACGATTTTCGGAAGGCTATCTGGTGAAATGAAATGAGGGAGCCTGAATATGACGATGAGTGAGTCCAGGACGCCAAAATCCGCTCCTCCTGCCCTGGAGAACCCCGAATTGCTGGCCTATCGGGCTGAATTTCCCATCCTGCGCAACAAGACGTATCTGAATAGTTGCTCGCTGGGCGCGCTTTCAGACCGCTCCATGCGCGGGCTGGAGGAGTTCATGCAGATGTGGAATGCATGGGGGGCGCATGCATGGTATGATATCTGGCTGGGTGAGATTGCGAAAGCGAAACAGCAGTTCGCGAAAATTATCGGCGCGCAGCCCCATGAAATCGCCATTGCTCCCAATGTCTCCACCGCGTTAAGCTCCATCGCCGCCTCTCTCGATTACACGAAGCGCAACAAAGTCGTGGTAGGCGATATGGATTTTCCCACCGTTCCCTATCAATGGCTGGTCAAGCAACGCCTGGGCGTCGAAGTCTGCTTTGTGGAGAGTCCAGATCGCATCTATACGCCGCCGGAATTGTTTGAAAGCGCCGTTGACGATAGAACGGCTCTTGTGGCTACCTCGCGCGTCTTTTACACCAGCGGCTATATTCAGGATGTGCGGTCTGTAGCCGATATTGCCCATAAGCATGGCGCGTACATTCTGGTCGATGATTACCAGGGAACCGGCCAGATTCCCATCGATGTCAACGCGCTTGATATCGACTTTCTGGTCTCCGGCTCCCTCAAATGGCTGATGGGCGGCCCCGGCCTGGCCTTTGTCTATGTGCGTGAGGGGCTGATCCCGAAATTGGAGCCAACTATCACGGGCTGGTTTGGTCACAAAGACCAGTTTGATTTTAAGTCGCGCACATTTGAATATCGCACTGATGCCGCGCGCGTTGAGCTTGGCACGCCCGCCGTGCCGACCATCTACACGGCAAACGGCGGCATGGATATTGTGCTGGAAATCAGTGTCGAGCGCATTTGCGAGCGCACGCGCTACCTGACCAATGACCTGATCGCTCGCGCCCGCGAACATGGCTGGAAGGTACGCGCTCCACAGGAACCGGAGCGGCGCAGCTCGATCGTCATGCTGGAAATGGAGCATCCCCATGATGTCGTCGAGGCCCTCATCAGTCGCAACATCATCACCGATTCGCGCCCCGGTTTGTTGCGCATCTCCCCGTATTTTTATAATACGATAGAGGAAAATGCCCTGGTGATTGATGCGATTGCGGAGATACTCGAAGGGAAGAAGTAGCATATCAGTTTTGTGGTCTGGAGGAGGAAACGCATGTATTGTCCGAACTGCCGCGCAGAAGGCGTAGATGATGAACTGTACTGCCGCTTTTGCGGCGCTGAACTCATGGAACATTCGACCAGCCTGGTGCCGCGCAACTCTTATCTGCCTGCCGTCTTGCAGAGTCCCCCGTTATCGCGCGTGGTGGCGGGCGTGGGTGCAGTCGCGGTAGGCGTCGGTCTCGAACTGTTGCGCCGCAGCCTGCTGGCCCGCCTTGAGCGGCCCCCGGCCCCGGTGACAAACGCGCTTCCCACCCTCAACGGGCTGAAGGACCTGCTAATGCCGCAGGAGACGAAAACAAAAACAACAAAGCTCTCGCGCGGCTATGAAATCGAGGAGACGGTGGTCTACATGCGCCGCGTCATCCGGCGCGCTCGTTAGGCCGGCAGCCCGCCTGCCGACCGAGCAACTTTTCTCACCGTCCTGTTAGTCTATCGTTTGAGTATGCCTTATGGCGCTGGTATTGCGTGAAAACGATGTGCGCCGCCTGCTGACCATGCCCGATACCATACGGGTGCTGGAGCAGGCTTTTGGCGCGCTAGCAGAGGGGATGGCGATGAACCGGCCACGTAACCGGCTGGTTATTCAGCGTGGTGTTTTGAATGTGCTGACGGCTGCCGCGCCTACCTTTGGCGTCATGGGCTTCAAAACCTACACCACCTTCCATGAGGGCGTGCGCTACGCGGTCATGCTCTTTAGCTCCCACGATGGCAAACTGCTCTCCATCATCGAGGCGGACTGGCTGGGGCGTATGCGCACGGGCGGCACCAGCGGCCTGGCGACGAAATACCTGGCTCGTTCCGATGCAACCACTGTTGGCCTGATCGGCGCAGGCAGCCAGGCGGCAATGCAGTTGATGGGCGTGTGTGCTGTGCGCTCGATTACCACCGTCTTTGTCTACAGCCGCCGTACTCACGAGCGGGAGGTGTTCTGCGAAGAGATGTCGCGTCTGCTCCACATTCCGGTGCAGCCTGTTGCCTCGGCCCGTGAGGCGGTCGAGCCTGCCGATATCGTGATTACCGCCACAACCTCGCCAGAGCCGGTGCTGCGCGGCGAGTGGCTCAAACCCGGTAGCCACGTCAACGCCATTGGCTCCAACTGGCCTCAGCGGCGCGAAATTGACTTCTCGGCGTTACAACGCAGCTATCTCATCGTTACTGATTCCAGAGAGCAGGCCCGCGCCGAGGCTGGAGACCTGATTATTCCTGCCAGCGAGGGTCTTTTTGACTGGAATCTTGTCTTCGAACTGTCAGATGTTGTCGGCGGGCGGGGTCCGCAACGCGAATTGCCCGATGATATCACGCTGTATAAAGGTCTGGGCATCGCGCTGGAAGATGTTGCGACGGCGGCACACGTCTATAACCAGGCATTAAAGCAAGGCGTGGGGCAGGAACTTCCTCTACTCTTGTAAATGATTGAGGCAAATTTATGGATACGCCGTTACGACAGACGCAGAGCCTACAGACACGCTCTCGCTTTCTTCCTTCCCTTCTATCGTTGCTCTGCCTGCTGCTCCTTCTCGTGATCGGGCTGGCTGCCTGTGCGCCTGATACGGGCATCTTTGGCGGCAACTGGCAGACTACCGGTCTGCAACATGCGCATATCCGTGCGCTGGAAGTCGATCCCAACAATCCGCAGACGCTCTACGCCGGAGATGAGCAAAACGGCGTTTATACCTCGTCCGATGCGGGCGCGCACTGGACGCAGAGCAGCGCCGGTCTGCCCTCACCGGTCTACGTCCACGCTCTCTCGTTCGATAGTAGCGGCAAAAAGCTCTACGCCGCCACCGATGCAGGCATTTTTGTCAGTATCGACGGCGCGCATCAATGGCAGACAGCAGGCAAGATCGGCACAGCTCCTGGCGATCTGCCGACCGATACGTATACCTCACTTGCCTTCGCGGCTAAAGCTCCCTACAGCATCTATGCCGGTACAATGCGGCACGGCGTCTTTGTCAGTAACGATGGCGGCGCAACCTGGGCGGCTGCCAGTACCGGCCTGCCCGCTGGCGCTGCCATTAATGACCTGACGTTTGATAGCATAACGAACCAGCTCTGGGCGGCTACGGCTCAGGGCATCTATCGCTCGGATAACGGGGCAGCAAACTGGCGCGCTCTTAACACCGGCCTGCCCGCCAGTCTCAGCATCAATGCCGTCCAACCGGCTGATGTGGCCGGTGGCCTCAGCGGGCTGGTTTACGCCGCCAGCAATCACGGCGTTTTCCTCTCCCAGGACGGCGGCGCGCACTGGGCTGCCAGCGAGGAATCGCTGCAGGCCATCCATATCTACACCGTGCTGGCCGATTTCCGCAGCACCAACGGCACCACTGCCTACATCGGTACCAACATTGGCGCGTTCCGCAGCGACGATAGCGGCCAGGATTGGGGCAGCATCGCCGCCGGTCTGCCGCGCGGGGAAGCTGTCTACGCGCTGATTATCGGTGGCCTCAACAACTCCCAGCTCTACGCCGCCACCGACGCCGACGGCGTCTACATCTTCCCCGGCACCAGCAATGGTCTCAATATCGGTCACCTCTGGCCCCTCCTGCTCATTGCCGCCCTCTTCATCCTCCTCTACGCCCTCATCAGCCGCACCCGTCGGCGTACCCTCCTGCAGGTCAACAGCCGCTTTGAGCCGCGCGAACCGGAAGAACCCGAAGAGCCTGAAGAAAATGAAATCGGGCCGGAACCGCCGGTCAGAGGCGCGCCGACAAATCAGCCGACAGGCCAGGAACCGCGTGAGGAGACGTAGGTCAGGCGGGGGATTCAGGGAAGATGAGCTATATGGATGAGCAGATCATCAAAGTACCTGGCTAGCCTGATGGTCAAAAGTTTTCATCAGCATGCCCGCTAGCTCGCACTATCTGCTGCGGACTGCATGCTGCTCGCATTATCCCACTGGCCGAAGGTTTTGCTCAAAGCCTTTTTAAGAGCGGCTCAAGTCCAATTTGCAGCATTTTCCGATGTGCTGGCAGCCTCCCGACTGCTGGTCGCGCTGTCATGGCAAAAATCATATCGAGATCAGGGAAACAGGCGAGCAATTGACCGCCAAATCCCAGTGCCCAGAAGGTATGCGGTCTCTGCCATGTAGGAAGATACCAGCAATATCCATAACCTGCTCCCCACTTTGTCGAACTATATGCATGCTGGGATGCCTGCACATACTCTACCGGGATGATCTGCTGCTTTTCCCATCTACCCTGGCGCAGGTAGAGAAGGCCCAGCTTCGCCATTTCTCGTGTTGTCAACTGCAATCCAAAGGCCCCGATGGTGTTTCCCTGCCGGTCAACGCTCCAGAGCCAATCAGTCTGCTCGTTCCACAATCCCCAGGGATGAGGTGCGTCTTCACGCGCCGTTCCGTGTTTCCACGGATATGTTTGCCCTTGCTCGTCGCGCCAGATGCCGAGAGGCTGAAATAGATTGCGCTGCGCAAAATCTGCGAGGGGCATGCCTGCCACACGGGCCAGAATCAAGGCGACCAGGTGGATATCAAGGTCGTCGTAAGAAAAGACCTGGCCGGGCGCATGTGCCAGCGGTCGGCTAAGGATACGTTCGACTGAAGCCGTATGCTCAAGAAAGGTATCAATGTCTCCCAGCAGCGTAAAACCACTGGAGAGGCTTAAGAGATGATGCAAGAGAATGGCTTTCCGATTGCCCTGCTCCCCCAGGCTGGCATATTCAGGAAAAAAAGAGAAGATGGATTGATGGAGCGAGTTGAGTAACTTTTCACGCAATGCGATGCCTACAAGAGCCGAAGTGACACTTTTGGTAAGCGAATTGACGTTATGATAATGGTTCTGGCTCCATCCATGATAGTATTCTTCAAAAATGATGTATCCAGAGCGAACAACGAGGATGCTATGAATTCTGTCGTCTTCTTCAGCGCAGTCCCGCAGGGGCTGAAAGTCTTCAATCTTCATCTGAAACATTGAGGGGTCGGTGGTCCTCCAGGCAGAGGTAGGCCAATATTCTTCCAGGTGTTCCATCGCCAGGCTCTTTTCTATCGTTAAGGTAAAAGGAAAATGCAGAGGGAAATACCTCTTATGCTTCTTTGTTCTCAATGCCTTGCTTCATCAACCACCCGATGATACTGCGAATGTTGTGTTCGTGCGCCCAGGTGTAGTAGGTGCGGTCGACGGCTGCATCTGGCGGTACAACTACATCGAGCGGGTAGTCGATCAGTTGCGAGGCATGTTCGAGTTCTTCGGTTGTGGGCCTGCTGCTGGCGAGCAGGGCGCGACTGCGGCGCTCGATCTCGCGCAGGTAGGCCAGGTTCTCGTCAATCAGGGTGGGGCTGCTGCTGTTGCCGTGCGAGCAGAGGACGCGCAGGGCTTGCAGGGCCTGCAAACGTTCCAGCGTATCGAACATGGGCCGCACGCCTGCGGGGCCTTCAAGACCGGGTATTGGATACTCTACGGCGTCAAAAGCCAATAGCAGGCGCAGTTCGGGAAGCCATGCCGCAATATGATCGGCATGGTGTCCCGGCGCTGGCAGCAGTTCAATGGTCAGATCGCCGCCGTGAATCGTGAGCGGCTGCTTGAAGGTGATCGTGGGCGGGACGAGCGCGACCGAGGCAAAGATGGGATAACGCTGCCGGTAGTCTGCCAGTTCGGCTTTTGCCTCGTCTGAAAGCAGGCGAGTGCGGCAGTAATCGTGAGCAAGAATTGGCGCGGCCTGCGCGCCTGTAAAGTATGCATTGCCCCAGCTGTGATCCCAGTCGGCATGGCTGTTGACGACCAGCGCCTGCCGTCCGACCAGCGCCTCATGAACGCGCTCTTCCTGCATCATCGCCGCCGCGTCTTCCGGGCGCAGCAGCGTATCGAGGACAACCACGTAGCGGTCGGTAATTACCGCGTAAGCATCGACTTCCATGCCGTCAAATTCCCCTTCGGCGGCAAAAAAGCTGCGAAAGACCCGTACCCGATCATCACCGCTCAAATCTGGAATAACGGTCACGCCTTCTGCTTCTGGCATGCGCAGCTTTCCTTTCTCTGATAGTGCAGGAATTGTGGTTCATCGTTGATGATTCCATTCTTTATGGCTATGTTTTACGAGAACGATATGTATCCAGATCATCTATTGTAATGCCCTCGGATGGCACCAGTCGGTAGTGCCTTTCTAAGGAGAGGACGATACCGTTCTCTCCCTCTTCAAACTCAAAGAGTGCAATAAGATCATCTGCCATAGATTGAGCGGCAATGGGTCGACAAATCAGCGAGGGGAATTTATTTGCGCAAAGAGCAAAATCCTGCTCGATCTGGACAATGCCCAATTTATCTCTTGCGCCCTTCGCCTGCACCGGGAAAATGTATTGCACTCCTCGTCTGTCTATACCAATATAAATTTCATCCGTTTCGACTTGCCCGATGTTGCGTACGGTTGTACGCAGATGGCTTTGCAACGAGTAACAGGTCACTCCTGTAAAAATGTCGATCAGGCGATTATAGCGCAACTTTGCCAGGAGAGCCTGTTCATCTCCCAGAGCATACATCGCTATCAAAGCTGGTGTTGCGTCAGGAATCTTTGTTTCGGCCATTAGCTTATTCGGCACAATCTCTGGTACTACCGTTGAGACGAAGCTATAGCGCGCCCATCCCGTCGGTCTGATGATCCAATCCTCGCCCGCAGGCACTTTAGCACGAATAGATTCCGGCAACTGCCCTCGATAGCGGAAGGTATAGGGAATATCGCCAAGATTTTTCGGAAGACTGATGCCAAGTTCCTGAGCAGCACGTACCATATCTTCGCGCTCAAATGGAACTTCGCGTGCGCCTTCCTGATAGTGAGCGAAGAAGACGCGCTCCACAATCTGCTGATATCGATTCAATCTTTGTGAATCTGGCGGCTCTGCCATTATATCCCCCTGTTATGCCTGGCAAATTTCTATAAAAAGCAATAGTAAGAATTTATATCGTTATTGTTCCCGGCCAGCGCAGCACAACGACCTCTTCCCGAAGCTGGCTTCTGGTGGCAGTAGAGAGCCTTGTGCGGAAGAGGTCTATACCCACGACTTCGTAGCCGAGTGAGCGTGCGATTTCGGCGACGAGTTGGCCGGTTGGGATCATCACGCGCAGGTAAGATGCCTGATCTCCGACCACGTAGGCGAGTTGTGCGTTGGGGCGCAGAATTGGCCGGAGCGTCGATAAGTGGCGCGCGATGCCACCAAAATAGAGTTTTGTCACCCGTGCATAGAGTCGCTCGAAGCCGGATGTTTTGCCCAGTTCGATACGTCTGGTCTCTATCTTCCCGGCAATCTGCTGAATCTGCGGGTAACTTGCTATCCAGAGGTCATCGTCATCCTCTTTGTAGACGCCGCGCGTATTGGAGCGCACCAGCCCGCGTTTCAGGGCCTGCAGTTCGGCCCTGTTATGGATAAAGCCGAGCAGTACCGATTCCAGGCGCGTTGTACGGGTGTAATCTTTCTCATTCGGGTATGGAGGAGATGTAATCACTGCGTTCACCGAAGCTGGTTCTATCACCTCCAGTAGTTGCCGTGCGTCCGCTAAGTGGATGTGAGCAGGGATGGCACGCATAGCTCGCACTTTGCTCAGATCAAGCGCCATTGTCTGAACGGCAGCCAGCCATGCAGAGATGACGGGGGCATCTGATTTAGATGGGCCAACGCCCACTTCCGGGCCAAAATGCAGGTTGCTGATTGAGGATACCAGGGCCTTAGCCAGTGCGAGCAACTCATGGCGGCGATACTGCTCATCACTGTATTTTTCCAGACATTCAAGCAACACCAGCGTCTTGTGCAGGGGCAAAGGGCTGATCGAATCCGCGAGCAGAAGCTTTGCGCTCTCCTCTGGTAACGTTCGCAGTGTCTGATGCCCATTCTGGCTAATATCGAAGAATGGAGTGTCCTCTATACCCTCTGCTTTCAGCCTGGCTACAGCTATTTTAGCGATCTGGCGAGCGTGTGCCAGCAAATAATCAGGGTCGGGTTCCCATTCTGTTTTGATCTGACTGGCAAACCAGGCCATTGGATTGGCCTCAACTCCTACGCTGGCTATACCCAGTTTTTTGCATTCAACCAGCACTGTTCCTGTCCCACAGAATGGATCCAGCACGCGCTGGTGCCTGCCAACACCGAAACGCTCAAGGTAGTTACGTACCAGGTGAGGCGGGAAAGATAGGACAAAGCGATACCACTCATGAACAGCGCGATCTTCAGGATAGAGCTTGTTTATCTCACTATTGACTCC
>Ga0070738_10005423_pt1 | contig 14143 bp, 18 predicted proteins | sample Coa_R2_2_FD_66446 | JGI IMG/M metagenome (GOLD analysis project Ga0070738, IMG submission 66446) | Surface soil microbial communities from Centralia Pennsylvania, which are recovering from an underground coalmine fire - Coalmine... | ecosystem: Environmental > Terrestrial > Soil > Unclassified ... | reverse complement strand
CCATATGCTCCGTGGCGAGGCTTGAACATGCCAGCCCCATTCGGGTCTCACGCTTCTGGTGGGGCCGCCCGGGAGTCCAGAAATCGGGCGACCCAGCCAACCACTTGAAATGATTCTGCCAAGTCAGCAGAACCCGCAGCTCCGCCGTTAGGTACGAGCCAACTGAGCCAAAGTTCATAGGTGCGACGCTATTTTTTGTCGCCTCAACCGCCTTGCGCGCGTGGCCAGCCGCTGCGATTGGCCTTGAACAGGATTGCGCAGTGTCCTTTACGTTTTCGGCTCTTAACGATTCTGTCTCTGAAATATTGCTAGGCTCTCCACATCTCGATCAAGGAAGTCCAGGCGCTGCGCGCGCGCCTACAGGCGGCTGGCTTCAGTCTGAAGAGGTCGATCGATGCCGGCGTGTTCGCCGCCAGACGGGCCGAACATGCTCACTGCGTCGAGGCTGTCGCTGAGCACCTCGGTACTCCTCGGCGCGGCTACCGCCCCAGGTCGAACCCGGGAACTGAGCACCTCCGCAGAAATTGACTCCAACAAACTGCTGGAGATCACTCATGAGACGGATTGTTGCGTTCGCTTGCGTTGCCGGAGTTGCGCTCGCCTCCTGCGGTGCCGCGGAAGCCAAGGGATGCATCAAGGGAGCCGTTGCCGGCGGGGTCGCCGGGCACCTGGCCGGTCACGGCAAACTCGGCGCCGCAGCCGGGTGCGCCATCGGCCATCACGAGGCCAACATGGCCGAGTCGAACAAGACCTCGGCGCAGTCGCAGCCCGGACAGAAATAAATGGGCGTCCGGAACGTGGTCGGCGCTTGGTCGAGCGCCGAGCCCGGCAGAACACATCAACGAGAGCTACCGGCCGTACATCTCGCGATTGTCCGCTGGAACTGATGAGCTTGAAGTGGCTTATCGATATGCTTCGTCTCCCCAATCGAAGCGAGTTGTCCAAAGCGGCCTCAGCACAAGTCATCCCCCCTGGCTATGTGGCTGAGGCCGTTTTTCGTCTGAGCCTCCCCTGGGTAGTGGCGATGAAGCGCGACAAGGAACTACCGCTCCTCCCAGAGGACGAGCCGATGACCGAAGAGGACCTTGGCAGTTGGCGCAAGGTTAGCTTTGACGAGATCGATTTGATCGCGCCGTCGATCCGGGAAGTCATCGAACACCACATGCCCGATCTGGTCGAACGTCTACCGCCCGAAGGGGACCTCGTTGTTCAGGTGCAGCGGCGGATCGGAGCCAAGACCAAGCGACAGGAGATAGCCAAGGCGCGGCTGAGGCGGAAGGCACGTCCCAAGCGCTAGAGGCTCACGTAGTAGGTCTCACCGCCATCCTTGCGTTTGGCGAAGACACTCGTGGTGCCGCTCAGCTCTGGGTGACTGCTCACCAGCCTTGCGGCGAGCCAGCGCGCAGCTTCGAACGCAGCTAAGTCGGTTTCGAACGTCAGCTCTTGCCCGTCCTCTACCTCATGGCTTCCCGTGAGGCCAAAGATATAGCGCTTCATCCCGGCAATCCCTAAATCGATTCGGCGGCAACACCCCAAGGCTCAACTAGCAGTCTCGATTGGTCCTTTCATGCCCGGGTGGACCGAGTTCATGTCAGCGGTCGGGAGATCATCGAATGTTTGCTTTAGGAAATCGGCCAACTCTTCCCGCGTAGCGTCCGCGGCCAGGTCTGTGACCAGTTCTGTGGTTTCGCTTGCAGTTTCCGACTATAATTTTCATGGTAGATCAACTGGGCTTGAGAGAGAAGGTTCGAATTGCTCCAAAGCCGGTCGTGCAGTTCGCCCACTGGGGAGACTTGTCGACAGGGCCCAGGGTTCCAGGGGCTGGCAGTTATAAGAATTCGTACGCAGCTGCCTCGCAGTATTTGCCTTGCCGGCGGCCTTCCTGACGTTGGTCCTCTATCCCCGCGCGATCTCTGGCTTCGATATGACGAGGTCACCTTGAAGGGCTTGCAGTTGGCGCAAGCCCACAACGCGCTAAGCGTCCCTCAGCGTCTTGAGTCGGCCGACAACCTGCGGCGTCCCGGCTTGCACTCTGCATGCCAACTTCCGCTTTGGTCCGCCCATCTGCAAAGTTCATCTAAACTGGTCCCACGCACCCAGCGAGCCTTGAGATCGCGAAGGGAAGCTACTGGAACTTGGACCGAGGAAGTTGAGTTCTCTTTACTGCTTCGCGTCAATTAAACCCTTGGCCGCCATCGGCGTGAGGCGCGGGCTCTCCTCATTTTGAGAACAGCATCAGAGCGTCCCATGATCTGCCCATCTAATACTGTCCACGACAGTGATACGCACGACGTGCCAAGAATTTCGACTGGCAGCGACGGTCTTGATGACATCCTTGGAGGTGGCTTCGATGCCAATCGTATGTACCTATATGAGGGCAGGCCCGGGACGGGGAAGACCACCATAGCGCTCCAGTTTCTGCTCAAAGGCGTGCAGGATGGCGAAAGCGTGCTCTATATCTCGCTATCCGAAACCAGGCGGGAGTTGAAAGTTGTCGCGCGCCGGCATGGCTGGAGTCTGGAAGGCGTCGAAATATTCGAACTTGTGCCGCCAGAGACGACGCTCGATCCCGAACGAGAGCTAACCGTATTTCATCCCGCCGAGATGGAGCTGAGCGAGACAACCAACCTGATATTCAACGAGGTCGAACGCATCAATCCAACCCGCGTGGTGCTTGACAGTCTGTCAGAGCTGCGCCTTCTCGCTCAGAACTCGCTTCGATATAGGCGCCAGGTTTTGGCACTAAAGCATTTTTTCACCGATCGCAATTGCACGGTCGTCCTCCTTGACGACTTGTCCTCTTCCCAGGACGATCTCCAGCTGCATTCGATCGCGCATGGCGTCGTGATGCTCGAACAGCTTGCGATTGACTATGGGGCGGAGCGCCGCCGGCTTCGCGTGATAAAGATGCGCGGCATTCGCTTTCGCGGCGGTTTCCACGATTTCACAATTGAGAAAGGCGGATTGAGGATCTTCCCACGGCTCATCGCAGCTGAGCATCACAAGCCGTTCGCGGGTGACTTCACTTCGAGCGGCAACGCCAAGCTCGACCAGCTCTTAGGAGGCGGGCTGGAGCGTGGCACCAATGCGCTTCTAATCGGTGCGGCAGGAGTCGGAAAGTCCTCCCTTGCGCTTACTTATGCGATAGCAGCCGCCGAACGCGACGAGCATGCCGTCCTTTTTGCCTTTGATGAGGGCCGCGGCACAGTTGAAGCCCGCGCTCGAACGTTAGGACTTCCTCTCGAAAGATACCTCGCCTCTGGACGTATACGGTTCCAACAAATCGATCCTGCCGAGCTGTCGCCCGGGGAATTCGCCGCTAATGTGCGCAACAGCGTCGAAGAAGATGATGCGCGCGTTGTGGTCATCGATAGTCTAAATGGATACCTGAACGCGATGCCGGATGAGCGGTTTCTCATCTTGCAGATGCATGAGCTCCTGACCTTCCTGGCACAACAAGGTGTCCTGACAATCCTGATCCTCGCTCAACATGGATTGGTAGGCCCTATGGATACCCCGCTCGATATCAGTTACCTGAGCGACGCGGTCATTATGCTTCGGTATTTCGAGTTCGGCGGAACGGTACGGCGCGCATTGTCAGTCGTAAAGAAACGTAGCGGCAATCACGAGCATACTATTCGCGAATTTCGCCTGAGCAGTTCCGGCATCACGCTCGGCCCCCCGCTGAAGGAGTTCCGCGGCATATTTTCCGGCAATCCGCACTATAGCGGCACGGAAGTGCCGGAGGGTTAGGATGGGCGTCAACCGAGATGACTGTGTTCTCGTATTTGCGCCAATAGGGCGCGATGGCCCAGCGTCGGTCGAACTCTTCCGCAGCCTGAAGCTGGAAGCGATAAATTGCCGAGGTCTGCCTGAACTGGTCTCAGAGATAAGTGCCGGTGCCGGCGCTGTATTCCTTGCCGAGGAAGGCCTGTTCGGGAAGGACATCGATCCCCTGGCAATGTGGGTGGCGAAACAGCCGCCTTGGTCGGATCTTCCGTTTGTGATTCTTACGAGCCATCGAGAGAAGCCTTCAGTGGTTACATGGCGCCGTGGCATCGTTGAATTGCTACGCAATGTTTCCCTGCTCGAGCGACCTGTTCAACCGATGACGCTGACGAGCGCTATTCAATCAGCGAGGCGCGCGCGCCGCCGGCAATATGAGATCCGGACCCTGCTTGAAGCGCGCGAGCAGGCCGCCCAGGAGCTTGAGAAGCTTGTGATCGAGCGTACGCGGGCGCTAGAGGAGGCTAACGAGCAGCTACGTATCGAGATGGCAGAGCGCACCCGGGTGGAAGAGACCCTTCGCCAGGCGCAGAAGATCGAAGCCCTCGGCCAGCTTACGGGCGGTGTTGCTCACGACTTCAACAATTTGCTAATGGTCATTTCAGGTGGTCTGGACATGCTCGACCGCCAAACAGACCCTGCACGTCGGCGTCGCCTGATGGACGGGATGATCCAGGCAGCGCGGCGGGGTTCCGGTTTGACGAAGCAGCTGCTGGCCTTCTCCCGCCGCCAAACTCTTCGGCCCGAGCCAGTCGACATCGCTACACAAATGGGAGGGATGAGGGAGCTGCTCGATCGGACCTTAAGAGGTGACGTTCATGTCGAGTTCCTGTTTCCCGATTGGCTTTGGCCGGTTGAGGTCGATCCGGGGGAGCTTGAACTGGTCATTCTTAATCTGGCCGTGAACGCCCGGGACGCGATGCCCGATGGAGGCACGATTCTTGTCAAAGGAGAGAATTTATCCAACCTAAATGACGAGGAGATTGTTGGCGACTACGTGCGGCTTTCAGTCGTTGACACAGGCATTGGCATGGCACCGGAAGTCGTGCCGCGGGTGTTTGAGCCCTTCTTCACAACAAAAGACGTCGGTAAAGGATCTGGATTAGGTCTAGCGCAGGTTCATGGCTTTGTTAGGCAGTCAGGTGGCACAGCACGCGTAAAATCGACAACAGGCCAAGGTACAACAGTTGAACTGTATCTACCCAGATCGCGAAGCGTTCCTTCCAACGAGCGGCACCTCACCGACTTCAAGAGGGCACGGCCGAAGAAAAGCAACCATGGTCAAATACTGCTCGTCGAGGACGATGAGGAAGTTGCCACGTTAGTAAGTGAGATGCTTGTGGAACTCGGGTATGGGGTCACGCGAGCGGCCAGTGCCGCAGCAGCTCTCGGTGCTTTGGCAGACGGCCGCTCTATCGATCTCGTTTTTTCCGATATCATGATGCCGGGCGGCATGAGCGGAATTGAGCTTGCGCGGGAGCTTATGAGACGGCGAAGCGATATCCCGGTTTTGCTGACCAGCGGATATTCGGAAGCCGCGGCTCAGGATGCAGAGGTACTGGGGGTTCAGATCCTGCCGAAGCCTTATCATATCGACGAATTGGCCGCTGCTCTTAACGAGGCACGGCCAAACCACTAGGCCCTTACCATGAAGTGCCAATACTGGACTGATGGGCATTCGATTTTCTCGTCAGCAAGCGAGTTGTCACATCACCGTGGTGGATCAGCCGCCTGGGACCGCTAACCCACACATTGATATCGCTGACATGCCAGCCCTGCACGCGTTTCCATCCAAAACGGAAAAGCCTCCGGGACCGTTAGTCAGCGGAGGCATTCCGATCCGGGTAACTCTGCCGCTTCGGATCGAGCGTATGATATCGCACGCCTTGGAAGGACGCGAGTTCGGTGCTGCGAGCGTAGTTTGATAGTAGACCGTACGCCGTTATCGGTCGGGTTGCGCGCGTCTGTGTTCTAATTCCCACACTTCGACTAAAAAACGTTTGTTTGTCGCCTTTCGAACAGACAGCTCGAAATCGTTCGGTCTCCGGAAACAGTCATCGGTTTGGGGAAAGCGAAAAATGGATCGTTCCCTGATAAATGACGTGCTGCGCGACAGATACGTCGAGCGGTGCAAGCAACGAGCCCTCGGGTATCTTGATCAAGGCGATCTAAAGAAAGCAGCCGCGTTGTTCGTCAGCGACATGAACGCGCGCCGAGATTGCGAATTGCCACACCACTTGGCAGCGCTGGGCACTTTGCTGCTGCTGGGGGACAGTGTGTCCGGTCATCGGCCGCTTCGTGCCAAAAGAGATGATCTGCGGCTTTTTAATTACGTCCTCGGCGCGGGCGACACCGGCGACCGACTGGACTCGCATATCGAAGGCAGGCGCTCGGTGAGCCGGCGCATCGGAAGGTCTGCAGGACGCTCGGCAATCAGCTTCTGCAACAGCGTAGCAGCCTGAGCCGCATCACAGTCGAGCATGGCGTAGGCTTTCAGATATGCTTCCCGCCAGGTGGGCGGCGCGTCCTCCGGCCAGGGCTCAAAGACCTCGATTGGCTCCTCGCGCCCGCGGACGGTCAGCCGTCCAAGCGGGCGCAGTAGCGGCACATCGCATCGCGCAGCTGCACCACGCCCGACACAGATCGTCGAACCGAGCTCCTTGTTGCAAGTTTCGAGCCGCGCCGCCATGTTCACGGCATCGCCATGAGCCGTGTAGTCGAGCTTGGATTGAATGCCGACGTCGCCGACAACGGCGGCCCCGGTCTCGATACCGATACGCGTGCGACCGAGCCGGATTGCCGCCGCGGGGGCGCGGCGGCGAAAGCCCTCGCTCCACTCCTGAATGGCGAGCGCGCATTCGATGGCGCGTTGCGGATGTTTCTCAAGGTCGAGCGGTGCATTGAAGATCGCATGCAAGCCGTCTCCGACGATCTTGTCGACCATGCCGCCGTGTCCGATCACGATGCCCGCGACGCCCTCGAAATACTCGTCGAGCGTCGCGACCAGCTCCTCGGGGCCGGCGCGATGCATTGTGGCAGTGAAACCCTCGATGTCTGTGAACAGCGAGGTGACCTCGCGTCGTTCGCCATTGAGCTTGACCAGGTCGGGTTGTTCGACAATGCGACGAACGACCGCCGGCGCGAGATGCTGTTCAAGCCGGTGGCGCACGAACGCTTCCCGCCGGCGCGTCAACGAGTAGGCCGTGCCCGCCGTTATGGTGAATACCAGCCCAGCCGCAATGGAGGGGGACAGCGGATCGACGAGGCGGTCCGCCAGCGCCGACGCGGCGATTGCGGCGATCCACAGAAGCGCGACCGCAGCGGTCAAGATCGCGCTGCCGGTGGCTGGTGACAAGGCGGCGCCAAACACCACAGCAAGCGCCCCAATCACCAGGACCGCGAGCGGCTGCACAATCGGACTGGCAGCCAGCGTGCGTGGCACGCGGCCGGAGGCCATCTGCTCGACGGCATCGGCCTGAATCTGCACCGACGGGGTCAGCGGGTCCGCGGGCGTCTTGCGCAAGCCGCCTAGCTCGGGCGCGGAGCCGCCGAGCAACACAAGTGCGCCCGCCAGTCGGCCGCCGCCGTCGTCTCCCTCAAGGACATCGACTGCAGAGAGCGTGCGGGTGACGCGACGCGAGGGCGCCACCGGGACGAGCCGCAGCAGTCCATCACGCGACAACGCAACCCGCCGGCTACCGACCACCAGCGTTGGGGGCTTGCCTTCGATAAGATAGCTAGAGGCGCCTTCTGTGAGGCGCAGCGCTTCGGCAGCCAGACCGGGGATCAGGACATGGCCGGCGGCAACGAAGAGCGGAACCTGGCGGATGGCGCCATCGGCACTACCAGGCAGTGAGAGAGCGCCAAGCCCGCTCGCCGCGGCGGCAAGTGGCTCTGTCGGTCCGATCGCGCCAGAGGCCTGCCACAGATCGTCGAACGGTAGGGGCCCGCGGCTCATGATCGCAGCACCCGGCAATGCGCCGTTGCGATCGGGGTCGAGCACAAAGCCGAGCGCAACAGGGGCCTTGCCAACCGCTCGCGCCAGCCGCTTGTCGCCGTCCGGGAGGCCGTCTGCCAGCATACTGATCTCGGCGCGACCGGTCACCGATCCAAGCCGCCGCGCGAGGGCCGCTGGCGAACGGTCGTCGGGCTCCGCGAGCAGTATGTCGATCGCAATCGCAGCGGGCCGCGCGCTTACCACTGCCTCGACGAGTCGCGCCAACGTCTCCCGCGGCCACGGCCAGCCGCCCAGTGCATCGATTGACCGACGATCGATGTCGATAACGATCACCTTCAGGTCTGATGGTGGGGGTCTGCGCAGCCATTGGTCGCCGGAGAGCTCGATGTCGAAGGCGACGTCGCGCAGTACGGCGCTCGTGGTCATGGGAAGCAACAGAGCTGCCGCCAGACAAGCAGTCAGCGCCACCAAACCCGCCGCTACCGGCAGGCGCTGCTGCAATGTTCGACGGATCCTACCCATCGGGATGGCGCGCGATGACGCCGAACAGAGTTGTTTGCGATGACAGTGGGAGGGCTCCCCATGGTTTGCCGGCGTGTTTCTTCCAAAACGGAAGCCAGCGGCTCAAGACATTCAACTGACGCTTGCGAGCGCGGCGCGGATGCGTTCAGGCGCCCATCGTTTGACCGGCGTCGGCGGCGTCCCGGGCGAGGCAATGTCCGTACCTTCTCCTTGGCGCAGGATCACTTGCTGACCCGCCGCGGTCACCGCCACCGAGCCGCGCGCAACGAACACGCCGAAGCGGTCGTTGCTTGGCCCCGCGAAGAATCGCGTGCCGCGTACCGCTATCAGTGCGAAAGGGCTGCGAATTTGCACTCCCGCGCGGCGCGGCTGTCCATCGAACAGCAACGGCCCCGAGAGCAGCGTCATGTCCCCGCCGGCATCGACGAGAAACCGATCGATCTTCAGCCGCGCTTGTTCGCCGAGCCTCACCGTCGTATCGCGGCCGAGCCGCATTGCGAGTCGGGACGCGACGCCAGTCTCGACTTCCTCGCTGAGAAAAACTGGCGCGGCCCGATCAAGCGTGCGGCGGACCGACTCACGCTCGGCGAATGCCTCGCCCGTGACGTCTTCGACCGAGCCCACCCGCTCAGCTGAACGTGCAGGTCGGAGGGCAAGAACGAATGGGAGCGCCAGCGCTCCTTGGCGGAGAAGCCAGCGTCGATTGCGGGAACGGTCGCGTTCGATTTCACTCTGACTGAACATCGTCGATCCCCCGTTAGCTCGGTGTTCCAGGGAGCAATCATTGTCGCAGATGCCAGCGGCGCGTATTGTTACTTGGTTCACAGGCCCGAACGGTCGAGCGATCCAGCAACGCCATCCCAGCGTCATCGACAAGTCAATGAAACTCCCGGCGTACAGCCTATCAGCGCGCTCGCATCATTACCGGGCGGGTGAGCGCAAGCGGCGCAATTCCAGACCGCTCCAGCAAGAGACATTTTACCCCCGTCCATCAGGGTCCCAAAGACGGAATGCCCGTGCAAGGGAGGATTTCGGGTTCCCTGGTGCAGCAACCACTCTTCTGGAGGCGCCGTCATACAGGCCTCCACTCCTCCGGCGTCGTCGGGATCACGGGTCCCGCCTTCGGACGAATGGCACCGACCTCGGCGTTCGGCTCGGTTGTCAGCAAGGCGCATCGGTCGCTGATGGTCAGGCCCTCCGACCTTCCGGACCGACGTCCGGTTTGCCCAAGATGCCGGCGAAGCAGGTGAGGGGGCGGGATTCGTCGAGTGCGAACCCTTTGTCGCCCCCTTCGTGAATTCACTGAAGCTGCTGAACGGCACAGCGGTTCTCGACTCCGAGCCATTTGGTCCAGTGTTTGCTCTTTGCGCCGGACCTGATCTGCCATCTCGTTCTCCTACTGCCGTCTGTGCAAACGAGCAGGCGAGCACAGTTCGTCCGATTCCTGCCGGACCGAATTCAGGCGGGTGAAGCCGGGAGGCTCGCTCCGTCTTCGACCAGTCCATCCTTTTTTAAGTCGCTCCAGAATTCCGCAGGGATCTTGGCCTGCAGTGAATTCCAATCCTCTAGGATCTGCCCGTCGCTCCGCGCGCCGACGACCAGAGCAACGGCGACGTCTGCTGCTGCCGAAAACTGAAGTGCGGCGGTGCGCAGGTCCACTCCGTACCGGTCGGCGACCTTTTGAAGCTTGCTGCGCTTTTCGATGACCTCGGCAGGAACCTTGAAGTTTTCCTTGCCGTAGTTGAAGCGCGGACTTCCGGAGATGAAGCCGGCGTTGAGGGATGAGCCAATGACCAGCGAAATGCCCTTCTTCCGGACGGCCGGAAAAAGGTCGTTCACCGCGCTCGCGTGATCGATCAGGGAATACTGGCGAGCGCACAAGCAGACGTCCGGATCGGCGTCATCCATGACCTTGAGGATCGGCAGCGGCGTGTTCACGCCGATGCCCCAGGCCCGGATGATGCCTTCGTCGCGCATCCTCGACAGCGCCGGGAATGCGCCCTTGCGGGCTATCTCGTACTGTTTTTCCCAGCCGTTGGGGAAGTAGGCGAAGTCCGGCGAGATGTCGTGGACGAAGGCGACGTCCAGACTGTCGACGCCAAGCCTCTGCAGGCTGTCCTCGATCGAGCGGCGCACGCCGTCAGCCGTGTAGTCGAACACGATGTCGTTCGGCGAATCCGACAGCGGGTAGATTTCCGCGTGCCGGTTGTTTTTTGAAGCCTTGAACAGTTTTCCTACCTTGGAGGAAAGCAGATATTCGTCGCGGTTTTTCCCATGCAACAGACGTCCGAAACGCCGCTCGGCAAGGCCAAAGCCGTACCATGGTGCAACGTCGAAGTAGCGCACGCCGACGTCCCAGGCAGCCTCCAGCGTGCTGTCGGCTTCCTTGTCCGTATGCTTGTTGAATTCGTTGCCTAGCGACACCCCGCCGAGTCCGAAGCGGAACTGGGGCTGAAAGATCTGTTGAGCGCGGTTGGACATCGTTCGATCACCTTGTCGTTGTGATCAAGGAAACGACCGCGTGGCGACGCCGTTCCTGCCACCTACGGGCCGCGAAACCGTCCACCTGCGATGCCATTGGCTGGAATCGGTGGAAGGAGGCCTGTGGGCGGCCGATCCTTGGAGGACTGGTCGGACGGCTGGCGTAGCTGGCCATCTTTGGCTGCCGGAAAACGAGTCGGCTTTAAGGGAAATTCATTGACCCGCGTGCCTTCGCCGATCTCGACGACGCCGCGCGCGCTGATCGAGTCACCAACGCCGTCGAGCCTGCGCAGGACGGGTGCTCTATTCATCTATATCGAGGAGATCAAATACATCGAGGAGATCAAAGGGCCGTTCTTGTTCGAGTTGAAGGGCCAGGCCTCGATCTCTGGATCGCAAAAGGCTGGCTTGGTCCCATCAGAGCGCGGGACCTACGTATTTTTGAGGCATGTCCGATATTGTGCCTCAGCCATTACGAGTTTTCCTGCATCTTTTCTCGAATAAAACGGCATCGTTGTCGTTGCCATCAGTTGCGCCCTCGCTGACCGAGCGCTCCCTGAGCTTCTAGCAAAAGCGCGCTCCTTAGTGCGGTACCGGCAAGGAAAGTTCCATGCATTCTTGCAGATCCAGACGGATTGCTGGGGAGGAACGCCGCCGCGTGCATTCGTTTGTACCCTGCAACGAGAGATGACCCCGCAAGTTGACAGGTCGTTTGTGCCGCATCCCGCAACTCTGCGGGAAGATCTTTGCCGTCGTCGAAAAGCAAATTCAATTCAATCTCAACGAGAGTCAGAAAATGATAGGTCCAGTGTGCGCCACGTTAGCTCTCGTTTGCCTCGCAGCTCCTGCATTTGCCGAAACGTGTATCGCTTCCCGCTATGGTTACGCCGGCGGCCGAACCGCGTCCGGTGAACGGATGGACCCAAGCGCGATGACCGCAGCGCACCGTTCTAGACCGTTCGGCTCTCGCGTCACAGTCACCTCACATTCAAACGGGCGAAGCGTTACGGTTCGAATAAATGACCGTGGCCCATTTGTGAAGGGACGATGCATAGACCTATCGACTGGGGCGGCCCGAGTGCTGGGCATGGACGGAACTGCAATGGTCTCTCTCCGCTGACCCAGGAAAATAGCGAGCCCCTTCGTCGAGCACACCGTCATCGTTCTCCGCCAGTTATGACAGCGGCCCCGATGCCTCGCTTTCTCATCAGAGCCGAGCACAGGCGACGGGATAATTTGGGATCGCGCCGCGCACCAAGGACCAGGCGAAATCCGCGTGCAGTTCGAACTGATCAGCGCGCGGCGCTCGATCCTGATCACCGCCTGTCAGCCATTCGGCGGAATGGGACAGGGACTTCCAGGACCACGCATGCAAATCAGCGCCAAGGTCGCGGAAGAAGCCGGCGGGAAAGGCAAGCTCGTGGGGCTGACTTCAAAAAAGAACATGGACCGTTTTGTTTGTGATTTGCCGACGTTCATAGATGGCGGTCTTATCTTGGGGCGAGCGGCCTTGTTGCCCCGAAGCTTACGTCCGAGTGGTCGCGGCCCGGCTAAACGGTTTCACCATGTTGTGCGGCGAGACATGATTATCATCGCGATCTCGACTCTGATGGAATTGCGCTCGCATAGGGGGTCAGCTTGCCCCAGACGATTTCATCCCGGAGCAGGGAAAATCCCTTCGCGCCCCACTGCGGGTGTCGTCCTAACTACCGAGTCTCCAGATCCCGCGATCAAAAGTTAAAGCATTGGTTAACATTCGACTGATAGCTTGTACGGGCCTGACCAGAATGAGGTCATCGTGCAGACGGTCGAAACAACCAACCCCGTGGAAGCCCGACGCTGTCGCACCGCCCAATATCGCGGACAGCCAACAGAGCTCCGTTTGAACGGTTCAAGATTTTTTGGCATGGTCCGGTCCGTCCAGGAAGACCGATCCAGCAGCCCACATCGATGGATCGTCACAATCATACCAAAGGTGGAAAAGCCTCCTCTGGTCGGTTGGCGATATAGTATGCGTGCCTAGAACCCGACGTGCTCGATTTGACTGAACGCCTGGGGCCCATGCCACTCAAATTCTTGGAATTGCCACCTGTGCCTATCGTAGATCCAATCCGCTGGCAGTTGATCGAGAATCGGGCGATGCTGCTTCTCGATGTTTGATTTGTGCAAACTTATCTTTGGAACAGTGATCGATCTTCTGCGTTCCCGCGCAACGCTCGAGGAGGAGATTTTGATGCTGAGTCAGCAAATCAATGTGCTGCGGCGTGCCAAACCCAACAGACTTCGATTTGCGTCGATTGACAGACTGATATTGGGAGGTAGCTGCCGGATCCAACGGAGGCTGGTGCGGCGGCTCTGATGGAGGCCGCCTAGGATGGGGAGAGCTCCCCCGTTTGAACAGGGGCCCCTGGCGTTCTTCCGGCTGTATGGGTGGACAGCGGTAGGTAGGGCAGAAGATTCCTTAATGGTAAGGCTCTTCGATCCGAGCGCGCCACATTGCCTCGAAATCATCGGGCGTTGCGTCCACGCGCGCCTGCGCGTCAAGCGGATTGCTGAGCTTCTCTGCTGCGGTGCTTGCAAGCTCGTTGTTGGAAACCGAGGTTGCTGAGGCTTCCTTGGGCCACTCCAGCGACGATTTCGAAAGCATCGGCCTGCCTTCGTACCAGCATTTTCGTCCGTCTATGAGACGCCAAGACCAATACGCGTGCGAGTTCGCTGGCCTCTCGGCACTACACTGCTGCTTCGCTAGTGCAGGTGGCGTCCAAACTAGTGAGACAGTTGAAAGAAAAGCGAAGGCAAGGGACGGAGTGTGCTTCGTCATCAGAAGCTCTCAAGGCTGACTTCGCTGCTGCAGTCGCCTTACTGCAACTAGCAATTCGGGGCGTCCCAGAACTTCCGCTAGCTTGTCGAGAATGCGCGCGTCATTGTTGTTGGGACGGGGCTGAAAATATTCCTCCAGTATGAGTTGCTCATCGCTAACGGCTTGGAGAGCCAACTGTTGGTCAGTCATTGCCTCTTACCTTTCGAAGGTGAAACGTCGCAAAAATTCAGGCAATTGATAGATCAAGTCATTTTTTTGATTTATCCCCTCAACTTTTGTTTCAAATCGACGGCCTCGCCCCCGATGAGAGGAAGTCGGCCCGGTTCGTTGGCGCGGCCTGCCGGTGTGTATTTCCGGGCGGACGCCGCTGGGCGCCAAGAGAAAGCCGGCCGCAGGGGCCGGGTCCGACATCCCGACAATTGTCAGGTTTACGCCCGCCATCGGCACTTCATCGACGCCAACCGGGCAGCAAGCGCGATGCCCACCCTGTGCCGCGCTTCGAATTCGCACGGCGCGCCCTTGCGTCCAGGTTACGACTGGCCGATGAGCTTTGCTGCAATCGCCGCCGCGCCGAA
>Ga0070738_10005420_pt1 | contig 14151 bp, 11 predicted proteins | sample Coa_R2_2_FD_66446 | JGI IMG/M metagenome (GOLD analysis project Ga0070738, IMG submission 66446) | Surface soil microbial communities from Centralia Pennsylvania, which are recovering from an underground coalmine fire - Coalmine... | ecosystem: Environmental > Terrestrial > Soil > Unclassified ... | reverse complement strand
ATCTAAGGGTAAAGGGAGTAGGAAGGAGGTACTGCGTTGCGGAGATTCGCTTCATTGTAGCAAGTGGCTCCCCCCCACTCCCCATGCTCCTAATCCCCACTCCCCACTCCCCATCACACTCCAAGAACCAGGGGGAGCAGCATTATTAGAAGCAATATATCCACTACCAAATGTTAATCATCCAGATGTCCCAGCACTGAATGTAATGGATTACATTTTGACAGGAGGACGGAATTCTCGCCTTTATCAAGCATTAGTAGCATCAGGTTTAGCCAGTGATTTGACAGCTTCTGCGGTGAACCAAATCGAGTTTGGTTGGTACGATATCTCTGTAAGTGCACTTCCACACCAAGACTTGAAGAAAATTGACTCAGTGTTACGCAGTGCGATCGCTCATTTTGTACAAAAACAAGTCACAGCCGAGGAAGTGAATCGAGCAAAAGCACAGTTAGAAGCAGCGCTCATTCTAAACAACCTTGATATTACAAGCCAGGCAACTCAGCTAGGTAGTGACGAAACAACTTCTGGTGATTATCGCTACACAGAAAAATACTTGGCGGCTGTTCACGAAGTGAGTGCGGCAGATGTCCAACGTGTTGCTAAGACTTATCTAGATCCGAAAGCAAGAACTATAGGCTTTTTTGAACCTACTCAAGTTTGGGGAAAAGATCCCCCTAGCAAAGCAAATTCTACACAAACTCCTGAACATTTCACTACAGGCACACCAGTCTCTGTGCAAGAGATACAGAAGTATCTACCACCTGTAGATGCGGCAGAAGCATCGATTACTACCCACACACTACCACAAGAATTCAAATTACATAACGGTCTGCGGGTGTTGCTTTTGCCTGATAAAAGTACACCTACGGTGACGCTGAATGGCTTTATTAAGGCTGGTACAGAATTTGATCCAGAGAACAAAGCAGGTCTTGCCTCTCTGGTGGCAGATAACTTAATGAATGGGACAAAAACCAAAGATATTTTCACTATTGCCAAAACATTGGAAGATCGAGGCGCAAGTCTGACTTTTAAAACTTATCGAGAAGGTGTGCATATTCAAGGCAATAGCTTAGCGGGAGATTTACCTATTTTGGTTCAAACTTTGGCTGATGTTGTCAAAAATTCGACCTTTCCAGCAAAAGAGTTAGAAAAAAGCCGTCAGCGTGCTGTGACTGCACTCAAGCAAGAATTAGATGACCCATCAGAGGTTGCTAAGAGAACTTTTGCTCAAGCTATTTATCCGAAAAAACACCCCTTACACAAGTTCCCTACACTGGAGAGTTTCCAACAGATTAGTCGTCAAGATGTCATTGATTTCAAAACAAAACTTTATCGTCCAGATACTACGGTGCTGGCACTCGTGGGTGATTTTGTGCCTAGTCAGGTGCAATCACTTCTGAGTGCTGAATTTGGGAATTGGAAAGCAAGCAGTCAACCCCCAAAGCTGAAATATCCGACAGTATCAATGCCAAAAACAGTAGTGCATGTGAACCCAATTATTCCGGGGAAAACACAAGCTATTACTTACATGGGTAACAACGCTATTAACCGCAGAGACCCCCGATTTTATGCAGCTTTGGTGTTGAATCAGATTTTGGGAGGCGATACCTTGTCGAGTCGGTTAGGCGCAGAAGTACGCGATCACCAAGGTCTTACCTATGGAATATATAGTAACTTCTTGGCAGGCAACAATTCTGGAACCTTTTTGATTGAGATGCAAACTAGCCCACAAGACACAAGAGCAGCGATCGCCAGCACTCGTGAACTTCTCAAGCAAATCCATCACCAAGGTGTGACTGTCATGGAAGTAGAGACAGCCAAACGCACTCTACTGAGCAACTATACTGTTTCCCTCGCCAACCCAGAAGAGTTAGCGTCTAAAATTCTGATGAACGAGGTATACGCACTTTCAGACGAGGAATTACGTGCTTTTACCACAAAAATCCAATCAGTCACCCTTGCTCAAGTGAATCAGGTAGCGCGTGAGCTGCTGCATCCGGATAGAATTGTTGTTGTGACAGCTGGTCCTGCGGTGTCCATCGACAAGGACTTCAAATAGAAGTGAGGATTCCTGATGATGCGATTATTTAAGAAGTCACTTGAAAAAATCTCTCAAGTAGCAACGACAACTCTTTTTTTCAGAGGCTTTTCAACGTTGCTAAAACGTCTCTCAGTTACACTAGTCTTACTGATATGTATGAGTTGCATCATTACATCTCCTGCAATGGCCGTGACTTCTTCTAAGGGAATCCTTGCACAACCAGTCATAGAAACAACAGTGAGCCTAGGTAATTCTGCAAACGAACTGAAGTTTGAACCAAACCACCTAGAATTTGCGGCTCTTCAACGATACAAACTCACACTTACCAATCCTAGCCAGCAAAAACATTACTTTACAGCAAAGGACTTTGCTGATGCCATTTGGACACAAAAGGTAGAAGCTGGCAAAGTTGAGATAAAAGGAGCAATTAGTGAGTTGGAGCTGAAACCTGGAGCCAAAGCAGAGTGGGTATTTGTGCCACTCAAGCCGGGAACTTATAGGTTACATTGTTCTGTACCGGGACATGCACAAGCAGGTATGACTGGAGAAATTGTGATCGCCAGTGGCCAGTAAGCGCCTAGAAATGAGCTAACCTAAAATATAGATAGAATTTCTCAACTAACAATAGAAAAACTATTGATACATAAGCGGTAAGGCGCAAATCATTACTAATTTCCCATGAATATTTTAAGTCATTTACTTTCTCAACCAGCTCAAGATAAGCCTCAAAAAAGATCACGCAGGGGAATCGAAATTAAATCGCCACGTGAAGTTGAGATTATGCGGCAATCTGCAAGAATCGTGGCAACAGTTTTAAAAGAAATTTCCGAGCTGGTACAGCCAGGAATGACAACGGCTGATTTAGATGCTCATGCGGAAAAACGCATTCGAGAAATGGGTGCAGTGCCTAGCTTTAAAGGATATCATGGTTTTCCTGGTTCTATTTGTTCCAGCATCAACAATGAAGTGGTTCACGGTATCCCTAGTCATAAGAAAGTCATCCGCGCAGGAGATGTTTTAAAAGTAGATACAGGCGCTTATTATCAAGGGTTTCATGGCGACTCTTGCATAACAATTGCAGTTGGTGAAGTCACCCCACAAGCAGCTAAACTCATTCGTGTGGCAGAAGAAACTCTCTACAAAGGTATTGAACAAGTCAAAGCAGGAAACTGCCTACTAGACATTGCTGGGGCAATTGAAGACCATGTCAAAGCAAATGGTTTGAGTGTGGTAGAAGATTTTACTGGACACGGTGTTGGTCGTAACTTACATGAAGAACCTTCAGTGTTCAACTTCCGCACTCGTGATATGCCAAATGTGAAGTTACGTGCAGGAATGACCTTGGCAATTGAGCCGATTTTAAATCAAGGTTCTAAGTTCACACGGACATTATCTGATCGTTGGACAGCCGTCACAGTAGACAATTCACTGTCTGCTCAGTTTGAGCATACAGTTTTGGTCACAGAAACCGGATATGAGATTTTGACTGATCGTTCTAAGGTGTAATTGTTAACGCAGTTTTTGAAGTTCTTCAGAAAATTCACTGAACAACCAACCTGGTTTGATGGCAGTCTTAAATCATTCATCCCATTCCTGACGAAGAGTCTCTAAATGAGCAAGGATTGCTTCTTTCTTATCCTTTAAGATTCCTTTAGCTTTAGTAATTTTTTCATAATCTTTTTTCCAACTTAATGCGGTAAGGGGTCGCCCGTTAACCCTGCGGGGTATAACGGGTGGGGAATTACCGCAAAATAAATAATTGAGCGCAGCGAATCATTATAGATTAGGGGATGATTGCTGTTCGACATACTTTTTTAACTGTTCAATCGTAACACCACCACAACTCGCTACAAAATACGAGCCAGTCCAGAACACGGGTTTACGATAGTAACGCTCAAGGTGATTTGCAAAATCTTTTCTGATAAGACGACTGGAAACAGTTTTTAGGTTAGCAATTAATTTACTAATTTGAACCTGTGGAGGGAAGTCAATCAACATGTGAACATGATCTGCTTCAGCGTTGAACTCTTTAAGGTGACACCCCCATTTTTCGCATGTTTGCTGAAATATTTCTTTTAATCGACTCAGTATTTCAGCGTTAATTATTTTACGTCGGTATTTCGTCACAAAAACTGTGTGGACGGTAAGAGTGTAAACAGAGCGGAAACCTCTTTCGTAATTATCGCGCATTTGTAGACAATAAATGCTATATTTCTATTTATGATACTAACCTATTGCTACCGAATTAAACCAACTCCCGAACAAGAATCAGTGATGTTGCACATTCTAGAATTGCTGCGCCGTCACTGGAATTATGCTTTGGGGCAACGTTTAGATTGGTTGCATAGGACGAGATGCTCAATTGATAGATGTTCCATCGTCAGTGAACCGATTGGGGATATTCCAGAAAAAGTTAACTACTACACACAGCAAGCTGCTTTAAAGGAAACAAAAGAACTATTCCCCGAATACAAAAACATTTACGCTGAGTCACAGCAAGTCAACTTGCAGCGACTTAATAAAGCTTGGCAGAGGTGGTTGTTTCCAGATAAATCCGGGTTACGTGGTGGACGACCCAAGTTCAAAAAATCAGGGGAGTTACGCTCATTCGTTTACCCTCGGATGAACTGTGCAAAGGCTGGAGCATTCTTAAATAACGGTGTATTGAAACTATCGAAAATCGGAGAGATGCCAGTAGTTATGCATCGACCCATACCTGATGGTTTTACGTTAAAAACATGCACCGTAGTTCGTAAAGCAGATGGCTGGTATTGCTGTGTGCAAATGGAGGATAGTTCAGTTCCCGAACTACTACCGCTATCACACGTTAAATCAGTGGTCGGGGTTGATGTTGGTTTAAAGGAATTTCTCACCACATCAGATGGTCAAACACTACCAGTGCAAAAACCATACAGGAATGCACAAAAACATCTAGCTCGTCAGCAACGATTTTTAGCACGCAAACAAAAGGGTTCTGCTGGCTACAACAAGCAACAAAACAAGATTGCTCGAATTCATCAACGTGTTGGTAGAATTCGAGAGAATTTTCATTACAACACAGCACATAAACTGGTTAAACAGCATGAGTTAATTGCAGTTGAATCTTTAAATATTCGCGGTCTAGCACGTACACGTTTGGGTAAATCAATCCTAGATGTTGCTTGGGGAAGTTTCATTGACAAGTTGGAAGCAGTGGCGGTCAAACGCGGCATCCATGTTGTTAAAGTAAACCCTTATGGTACATCGGTGGAATGCTCAAATTGTGGTGCAAAAGTACCGAAAACACTATCTATTCGCACTCATGAATGTCATAAATGTGGTGCAGTGCTGGATAGAGACGAGAATGCCGCTCGTAATATTTTACAGCGTGCATTAAACGCGGTGGGGCTTATCGTGTCTGCCGATGGAGGCTTAGGGGATACCCAGCCTGTGAGATCGGAAGCTTGGGGTTATCATGGAGCACAACTATCTCTATTTTAACCCTGAGAAGCCCCCGTTATAGCCGCAGGCTTAACGGGGGAGAACGTCACGGTAACAGCATTGACTCTGGTATATCTACCGTGATTGAATCTTCATCCTGAGACACGAGATAATGTCTTGGTATTTTAATTATTGGCACAGTTTTTTCCTCAAATTCCTAATTATATGTTGACAAGAAGCGTGCCAATTCAGCATCATGCATAGATTTGCTAGCCTGGATTTTGAAAGTCCTTCAACCTTAAGGTCTTCAGGAACAACAAAATACATAACCGCAGATGAAGATCCCATTTGCGTTCATCTGCGGTTTCCATCATCTAGTTCTCTAGTTATTAACAGCACTTAAGCGCGAGACTGTGAATCGAGACATCCACTTTTCTAAATAAGCTCGATTGGCTTTGCGCTCATCTGGATTGCTAGTGTTCAAAGGATAAGGCATGAGCCCTAAAATTGCTGCTGTAGTAACACAGAACATTGATTTTTGGAAGCTGATGCAAATTTGTACCCGTAGATCGTCTTCTCCTCGAGGACTGCGACGATATTGTTCATGCAAATACTCTGGGAGATAGTGACGCATATCTTGCATTAGTAAGGTGGGAGGAATACCTGCACCACCAATAGGTAAGGGGTCTGCATATAATGCGCCATATTGAAATCGAGCTTGATCGGGGGGAATTTGATAAGCTTGAGCGTTGTATGAAACTGTGCCATGAAAGGGTGTTCCCCGGAAGAAAACTGCTTCCACATAAGGAACTGCCGTATCTGCTAGGAAAGTCAAACCAGCTGATGATGGAATAAGTTCATAAGCTTTATCCTGAATTTTAACGGTGTAGGTAATCGGGTTATTTGCATTTGCGACTAAACCCGCTTTTATGTGGTCCACAACATCAGGAATCGATTTGATTTTGCCTTGGTCATACAGGTCTGATAACGTGAGGAAAATCTCAGCCATCACTCGCCAGAATTGACCTAACCCACTGTAGTAAGCAGAGACGCGCAACTGTTCTAGCAAGAAATTAGGAAACAGTTGGTTCAATCCTAGAATCAAGGGATTGTTTTTAAACTTTGCCTGAATAACAGCATCTGCTGATTCTTGAAACTCTACTGAATCCAAATATGCATCCAGTCCGCCACCGCCATGCCATAGCATTGTTCTCATGCAATACTCAGCATACTCAAAGTTAATCCTGTCGTGCCACCAGTGACGAAGCAATCTCTTCCAAGAAGTATCGCCATTAAAGTACTTAAAGAAGGGGAAAAAGACTAAAAATTGGTTTTCTGCAATGTAAAGTAGATTCCTCCAGTAAGCATCCAAAACAACGCCATAACTTTTGAGAATACCAACGACTTCTAGCACATTTTCTGGGCTATCTGGGAGTAATGCTCCCCCTGCTTCCAAACGCTCAATATATGGATCTGTCTTACTTGTTATGCTCACCATTGTCTAGTTCTCCAGGGTCTAACTTTTGCCTTTTGCCTTCACCAAGGTCACTGTTGCAACAGTGCTGTATGTATCAACCATTGCTGTTGTTGTCGGTTCGGTCCATTTTGCTAACCAATTGGGTTGGATACCGAAAATGACGATGAATATAGCCAAAACTATAGCTGGAAAGCGTTCTGACCAAGAGACACGAGGTAAATTAGAGACTTGTGGAGACAAACGCCCAAAAAAGGCGTTGTTTGTGAGCAGTAAGAAGTAAACAGCTGTTAAGCCTGTGCCAACCATGCAAAGCAGGGTTTGTACTGGATAAACAGAAAAACTACCACGAAAAACGATAAACTCGGCGATAAAACCAACCATTCCTGGTATACCAGCACTTGCCATCACTGCCAAAACCATTAAGCTCCCAGTGATAGGCATACCTCTTTCTGGGTTAAGTAATCCCCTAATAATATCTAAATTGCGGCTTCCTGTTTTTTTGTACACAATCCCTACAAGCAAAAACATGAGAGCAGAAATCAGCCCGTGACTGATCATTTGTAAGACAGTTCCTAAGATACTTAAAGGTGTGGAAGCGGCAGCACCTAAAAGTATGTAACCCATATGGCCAATGGAACTGTATGCTACCATCTGCTTCATATCTTTTTGGGCGATCGCACAAGAGGCACCATAAAGCACACTCACCACTGCCCAAGTTGCTAATGTAGGAGCAACATAACTCCAGGCTTGTGGTAACAAGTTCATCCCAAACCGCAGTATGCCATAAGTTCCTAACTTCAGTAACACTCCGGCTAACAATACCGAAACTGGTGTGGAAGCCTCAACGTGTGCGTCAGGTAACCATGTGTGAAAGGGAACCAACGGCATTTTGATGCCAAAACCAATGAGAATCCCCAACAGCAATAAAATCTGAGTCTCTAGAGATAGATAGTTGGTGTGTAAGGTTGATAGTGCAAAGGTCTTTGATCCACTCAACCACACTAAACCCAGGAAGCTTGCAAGAATGATAATTCCCGAAATGGCAGTATAAATCAGAAACTTTGTTGCTGCGTAACCTCGCCGTTGACCACCCCAAATAGCAATCAGCAAATAGAGGGGGACCAATTCTATCTCGTAGAACAGGAAAAACAAGAGTAAATCCTGTGCTACAAAAGCTCCTGCAACACCCGCATTTAAGATGAGGAGCAAGGAGTAATAAAACCGAGGACGCCTAATATCTGCATCAGTGCTAGAAATGGCAATGCAATTCAACAGTGCATTCAATACCAGCAAAGGTAATGATAAGCCATCTACCCCAAGGTGATAGTTCCAACCTATGACATCTATCCAAGGTAGAAACTCAGTAAACTGTTGATTTATCTGTCTCGGATCAAACTGAACGAGCAGGATCACTGTCCAGAAAAAAGTGATACCCGCAAAGAATAAGGCTATTCTTCGAGTAAGCTTTGCATCAATGCCAAATGGCAAAAATCCAATTAAAACTGCACCTAACAAGGGCACAAAAATCAAAGCACTCAGCATGGTGGTAAAGAAGTTAGGAGTTAGCAGTTAGGAATGGGGGGAGTGGGGATTAGGCTATTCAATTCCTCACTCCTCACTCCTCACTCTTTATAAATGCCAGCCATTCAATAAACCCAATGACCAGCTCATGAGGAAACCTAGCACACCGATGCCTACAATGATTGTTAGCACGTATGCTTGGGATTGACCAGAAATGCTGTATCTCAAGCTTTGCCCGCCTAAAATGGTGATAAATCCAACCAAGTTAACAAAGCCATCGACTAAGTAGCGATCGCTCCATGCGGAGAGCTTAGAGAAGGAGGCAACGATCGCCACTACAGTCAGCCGATACAATCGGTCAATGTAAAAGTCATAGCCCAATAGGTCTTGTAGAAATCTCCAGGCTAGTATTCTGGAGCGTGACCAAGCTTTGTGCAAGTAGATTGCCGATCCTATGGCTAACCCCAAACCCGTAGACAATACCAACAACGCAACGACATACCAATTGATACTGTCCCATCCGGGGAGTAAATACCATTGCTGCAGCATCAAAGGTACTAATAAAGTCGTCACTGTCAAAGTGACCATAGGCAATGCCATGAACCAAGCAACTTCTGGTGCACGACGGGTTTTTTGTTGTGGTTCACCCCAAAATACCAGGCGGAATACCCGTGTCAAGTTCAATACTGTTAAGCCATTGACAATTACCAAGATTCCAATAACCCAGGGGCTGATCAGTGCCAAACCATCAGCCCATGATAGCATTGCCCAAAAGCTGCCCAATGGGAGTAGTGTCACCATTCCAGCGGAACCAACAACAAAAGCAGAGGTTGTTGCTGGCATGCGTGACCACAGACCGCCCATTTCTGTTAAATCTTGAGTTTGAGCGGTGTAAATCACTGAGCCTGCGCTCATAAACAAAAGTGCCTTAGCGATCGCATGAGTCAACAGCAACATGAGAGCAACGCCTCCTTGTTGCAAGCCCACTGCTAAAAATACCAATCCCATATACGCACTTGTGGAATGAGACAGTGCTCGCTTAATATCAATTTGGGCGAGTGCAACTAATGAAGCACCTACAGCCGTCACGCTGCCCATCACAATCAAAGCATTTAAAGCGATTGGTGACAAAGCTAAAATTGGCTGTAGTTTAAACAACACATAGCCACCACCAGCAACCACCATAGAATTCCGCATAATAGATGCTGGGTTAGGACCTTCCATTGCTTCATCTAACCACAGATGTAGTGGAAACTGAGCGCATTTACCCGCTGGTCCTGCAATTAATGCTAAACCAAGTAAACCTGATGTCAACGGACTTAACTCAGCTGTTTGTGCCCACTCATATAAATTAGAAAAGTCTAAACTTCCTGCCAGGCTAGAAAGTGCCACCACTGCCATTAGTAGAAGCAAGTCTCCCACCCGCTTTGTTAAAAATGCATCTCGCGCGGCTGTGACTACTAGTGGCTGTGCATACCAAAATCCCACCAACAAATAAGTGGAAAGAGTCAAAACTTCTAATAAGGCATAACTGAGAAACAGAGAGTCACTAATGGCTAAGCCACTCAGCGCTGCTTCAAAAAAGCCCATCAGCGCAAAGAAACGAGCCATTGCCCAGTCTTTTTCCATGTAACCCAGGGCATAAACTTGCGTCAGTAAACTTAACCCTGTAATTAAAACTGCTGCTCCAACACTAACTGGTGATAGATCTAAGGCAAAGGATAAATCTAAATCCGCAGCTTTGAACCAGTTAATCACAATATGTTCTGGTTCTTGAGCCCAAATATCTTGGAAGACAAACAAACTGTGACCAAAAGCAAACACAGTCATAAACAAGTTTATATAAGCACCCGTTCTTGGTCCTGTCTGCCGATTTAGTCCCATTGCCCATGGCAAAGTTAAAAGTGCACCTATTAAGCCGTAGAGAGGTATCCACCAGCTTGTAGAGAATAGAAACTGATTCATTGCAACTGCCCTTGGTGACTCAGCTTTAAATGATTTGTTGCCCCTGTGAACTTACTACAACTTGGTTTGAATAACTTCAATTTTATTAGTTTTAGTCAGTAGTATTTCATTTTTCATGCCTCTAAACTCTTTAAAAAAAATTGTGTTTTATAAAGATCAACATTTATTTTTTTTCTCAACTTCAAGTAATATGGTTGACATTTCCAAACACAGAAATCCCACTTTATACAGACCATAAGTATAACTTATGGTCTTATCAAAGTATTTTTTACATCTACTGGAGAAATCCCAGAAAAGATAATTATCTTGATTCCCAGAGTTTTCGCCACTTCCGTAAAGACAGATTTTTAACGCTTATAAGTATATTTAAGCAAATAAATTAAAAAAATATAAAGTATCAGACACAAATCTAGGAATTCGTTAGCTTCAACTCAGTGGAAAACGAATAGTTAACTTGTGTTAAGTTTTTTTAAAGAGATTTATCACAAACTATTATAGTAATTTATATTGCCAGATGTGCAAAGCTTTTTTATGCTTAATTTGGTAATGCTTTTATGCTTTAGGATAAGCATTCCCGTCCAAATTTTCGGTGAGATTACTAATTGCATTGATTTTGTAGGAGTCAAACGATGCCAATCGCGGTTGGAATGATTGAAACTAAGGGATTTCCGGCGGTAGTGGAAGCAGCTGATGCAATGGTGAAAGCTGCTCGCGTTACCTTAGTCGGCTATGAAAAAATTGGCAGCGCTAGAGTCTCCGTAATTGTCCGGGGAGACGTTTCGGAAGTGCAAGCTTCAGTTGCAGCTGGAGTGGAAGCAGCTAGAAGAGTCAATGGTGGGGAAGTTTTATCCACTCACATCATTGCTCGTCCGCACGAGAACCTGGAATTTGTCTTGCCAATTCGTTACACCGAAGCTGTCGACCAGTTCCGTACTTGACGAATTTTGGATTGACCCTGCAAACGCTTGCGAATTTGACAGCCGATACGGGATGATCGGTTTCAGTTCTAAAAAACTCAATCTAAAACTCTCTGGTAGCTCTATTTTGGTTTCATTTGTAGAAAGCTAGTTAAGGATTAAAACTAATGTCAATTGCAGTAGGAATGGTAGAAACTCTGGGCTTCCCAGCAGTTGTAGAAGCAGCTGATGCAATGGTGAAAGCTGCTCGTGTGACACTGGTAGGCTATGAAAAAATCGGTAGTGGTCGTGTAACTGTGATTGTTCGAGGAGACGTATCCGAAGTGCAAGCTTCAGTTGCAGCTGGAGTTGACTCAGTCAAGCGTGTCAATGGTGGACAAGTATTATCTACTCATATCATTGCTCGTCCACATGAAAACTTAGAATATGTCCTGCCAATTCGATACACCGAAGACGTACAGCAGTTCCGTGAAAATGTTAATGCGATTCCGCCTTTTGGCAGAAGACCATAACACATCATCATGAAAATTGCCAAAGTTCGCGGCACAGTGGTTAGTACCCAAAAAGAACCAAGTCTTAGAGGTGCCAAACTACTGTTATTACAGTTAGTGGATGAAGAGGGACACACATTACCAGAATATGAGGTGGCAGCGGATAACATTGGCGCAGGAGTAGACGAGTGGGTACTTGTCAGTCGTGGAAGTGCTGCCCGTCAAGTTCTTGGTAATGAACAGCGTCCACTAGATGCAGTAGTGGTGGCGATTATTGATACAATTTACGTTGAAAATCGCCTAATTTACAGCAAAACAAACCAATAACGTGTAGTTATGTAGTTCTTGGATAGTTGATCGTTGTTAGTGGATAGCTGATAGTTGTTAATGGGTAGTAGTTAGTATGTGCTTAACAACTAACAATTGACAACTGTACCGGCGGAAGGTCGTTCGCCTCTACTAACACCCAACATCTAAAAATCAATTCAACGATTAACAGAATTTCAACTCGAGGAATCCAGCGATGGTAGTCCGTAGCACAGCTGCTCCCCCAACCCCCTGGTCAAGGAATTTAGCTGAGCCAAGCATTCACAAAAGCGCATTTATACATTCCTTTTCTAACATCATTGGAGATGTCAGGATAGGTCCAAACGTTATTGTTGCCCCAGGAACCTCTATCAGAGCAGATGAAGGTACACCTTTTCATATTGGGGAAAATACAAATATCCAAGACGGTGTAGTTATTCATGGGTTAGAGCAAGGTCGAGTTATTGGCGACGATAACAAAGAGTACTCCGTGTGGGTTGGTAGCAATGCATCCATTACTCATATGGCTCTCATTCATGGACCAGCTTATGTGGGAGATGATTGCTTCATTGGCTTTCGCTCTACAGTGTTCAATGCCAGGGTAGGAGCAGGTTGTGTCGTGATGATGCATGCTCTAATTCAGGATGTGGAAATTCCTCCAGGGAAGTACATTCCTTCGGGAGCAATTATTACCAATCAACAGCAAGCTGATCGATTGCCAAACGTGCATCCACAAGATCAAGACTTTGCTCATCATGTGATTGGAATCAATCAGGCACTACGAGCTGGATACTTATGTGCTGAAAATACTAAATGTATAGCACCCATAAGAGATGAATTAGCTAAATCTTATACAAGCAAAAGTGTAAATGGATTTGAAGTAGAAGGATGGGTAGAAGTGTCAAATAATAATTTAGGTGCAGAAACAATAGAGCAGGTACGCTATCTGTTAGACCAAGGGTATAAAATTGGCACAGAACACGTCGATCAAAGACGGTTCCGTACAGGCTCATGGCAAAGTTGCCAACCAATTGACACAAGATCTATCAGAGAAGCAATCAGCGCGTTGGAAGGTTGTCTTTCAGAACACACTGGCGAGTATGTGCGTCTGTTTGGTATCGACCCCAATGGTAAGCGACGTGTATTAGAAACCATCATTCAACGTCCAGATGGTGTCGTCAAATCCTCTACATCGTTTAAAGCTCCCACAAATCAGGTTAATGGAAGCTACAATGGCAACGGTAACGGTAACGGTGCTGGCAGTGCCAAGCTGAGTCACGAAACTGTAGACCAAGTCAACCAACTGCTCTCAAATGGTTACAAAATTGGCTCAGAACACGTCGATCAAAGACGGTTCCGTACAGGTTCATGGCAAAGCTGTCAGCCAATAGCAGCAACTTCCACAAAAGAAGTGATTGCGGCGCTAGAAGCATGTATGGATAGCCATCAAGGCGAGTACGTGCGCCTCATTGGCATTGACCCCAAAGCAAAACGACGCGTTTTAGAAAGCATCATACAACGGCCAGAAGGTCCAGTTGCTTCATCTAACGGTCACGCATCAGCTAAGAGTACTTCTTACTCTCCAACTTCTACATCAACAGCAACATCATCGGGAACAAGCACCCGCTTGAGTTCTGAAGTGTTGGAACAACTCCGGCAACTTCTAGCTGGCGGTTATAAAATTAGTGCAGAGCACGTAGATCAAAGACGTTTCCGTATTGGTTCTTGGGCAAGCTGTGGGCAAATTCCAACAACTTCAGAAAGAGAAGCGATCTCGACTTTAGAAAGCTATCTGAATGAATATGAAGGAGAATATGTCCGATTAATCGGCATTGAGCCCAAAGCTAAGCGCCGAATACTGGAAATGATTATCCAACGCCCATAGGAAGGGGGAGATAAGGGAGACGAAGGAGGACAAGGAGGACAAGGGAGTACCAGGCACCAGGAGCAGAGGGATAGAGGGAGACAAAGGGGACAAGGGGGACAAGGAGGACAAGGAGGACAAGGAGGACA
>Ga0070738_10005418_pt1 | contig 14158 bp, 9 predicted proteins | sample Coa_R2_2_FD_66446 | JGI IMG/M metagenome (GOLD analysis project Ga0070738, IMG submission 66446) | Surface soil microbial communities from Centralia Pennsylvania, which are recovering from an underground coalmine fire - Coalmine... | ecosystem: Environmental > Terrestrial > Soil > Unclassified ... | reverse complement strand
CGGGATGGCGGCGACTTTCGAGGCCGTGGCTCACAGCATCCACGGCGCGAGCGCTCCACCACTCGTGCGCACAGGATCATATCACGAGCCGTATGGCATGTCAACCAGAGTTCGCCTTTACGCCTTTAGCTCGCATGCTCACTTGAGCACAGGATGATAGGCACCAGCGCCTGCTGCACTGAGCGTTCGGGTAGGTCTCTCTCGCTACCTGGTGCACCATACTCATCGCCGGGAGATGGTGCACCAGCCGCGGCAGTCTACTTCTTCTTGGGCTTGGACGCGGGTTGGATAGTTACCCGGGCAGTGGCCATCGTCGGGTGCTTCCCCTTGCCCACGGCCAGCGTCAGCACCGCCACTACTGCCTTCTTCAGGCGGTATCTGACCGTTAGTCGCCCCTGGTAGGTGCCGCATGCACTGGTCTTGCCTTTCACCTGCACAGAATACAGCACCCTGGTACGCGTCTGGATCTGAGTCTTGGTCGTGATCTTGCCCTTGACCTTCACCTTGACCTTGACTGTGACCTTGGTGATGCTGAGCACTTGCAGTTTGAGCAGCCCGAGGGCATTACGTGCCGCGAAGCTCGCCTTCGCCGTCAGCGTCTTGCCGGTCTGCACCTTGCGAGGCGCACTCAGGCTGAGCTTGTGCTTGCCGGGCTTGGCCGGACAGACGGAGCCCGGCCGTGATGTTGCGGTCGGCAGTGGCGTCGTGGTCGCCGGGGGCACGGTGCTGGTCGCCGACACCGACGTGTTTGTCGGTGGCACGGGCGTATTCGACGGTGCCGGCACTGAGGTGCTGGTCGGCGGCACAGGCGTGTTCGTTGGGGTCGGCGTGTTCGTGGCAGCGGCTCTTGTCGCCGTCTGAGCTGCACTCGTCTGCGCCGCGGCCGTCCGCGCTACGCTTGTTTGCGCTGCACTCGTCTGGGACGCAGCCGCCAAAGCCGTCGCTGCATTTGCCGCCGCCGTCTGGGCGGCCGCTGTTTGCGCCACGGCCGTCTGCGCCGCCGTCGCGGTGCCGTTGGCGATGGCTGTAGCCGTTTGGGCCGCGTCCGTTAAGACTGGAACCACCTCGTCGTGGCTACCCATTGCGTTGTGATAGTGGAACAGGAGGATACCCTGTGAGTTCGCAGCGACGTAGGCGGCGCATGTGTAGGTCAGCGGAATGCGCGCGCCCGGCTGGTCGAACCAGATCGGGACGCCTGTGTGTCCGCCCGTGAAATCGAGCCCTGGATGGCCCGCGTCATACGTCGAGACGTTGGTCTGGTCCCCGAGAGCGCCGTTCAAGTTGAAGGGGTACGTGGACACCCAGTAGCTGAACGAAGAGGCGCTATTGGTCAAGCCGAGGTCGGCCGTATAGACAGGCAGGACCATTACGTTGGTGTTGAACGGCACCGTATCGGCCGTCTGCGCATCCAAACCGTTGAGGTAATCTTCCAGCGAGCATGCGTTCGTGTTGAGATTGCACAGTTCGCTCAGGAAGGTGTCGTTCGCCCCGGAACCGGTGGCCTGGCCGGCGTTCGTGTTGAACAGAACGTAGTCCGGTATGCCGTCGTTGTTGGTATCGATGTAGATCCAGACCTGCACATAGGTGCCACCCGGTGTGGTCCATGGTGCATAGGTCGCCACGCCGAAGTAGACCTCACTATTTGGATTGGTCACCGAGCCGTAGGCCGTCGCGTTGCTGGACACGCCGACGTACTTGATGTCGGCGGCGGCGTCACTGCCCGTCAGGCCCGGACTGACCGGGCTGGATTGCTGCAACTCCAGCGGCATGGCCAGCGACCGCTCGTCGAACTCGGTCAGCGTCATCCCGCCGGTGGTGTCGAGGCCCGTCCCGCTCAAGCCGAGGCTGGTCGTGACGACGGCGTCGTTGCCGACGTCGATTGTATTACCCGTCCCGCTCATGGCCGAGGCCGGACGTGGCACCGCGTAGACGGGCACGCGCAGGCTCTGGCCACCGCCCAGCGGCGTCAGGACCACGTAGCCGGCGGCCTCGCTGATCCAGTGCCGCGGCTGGCCGCCGGCCATATTCGAAACGGTGGCATCCCGCGTGTGCTTCATCTGCGAGGCGTCAGCACTCAAGGTCACGGAGATCGCTGTTGATTGGCCGGCTGCCAGCGTGACCGGCAGCGCGCCCAGGGTGTAGGTGACGCCCGGCACGGAGACGACTGGAGTGTAGGACAGCGCGTAGGTGACGGGACTGCTTCCTTTGTTCTCGATGCGCAGATTCTTGGATGCGGTTAGTGTGCTGACGGCTTCCGGCGTCCCGAACGAGAGGCTGACCACGCCGGGGTCGTCATTGTTGAAGGCAATCACGCTGTCTTGGCCGGCGTTGGCCACGTCCACGCGCCCGGCGCCGATGCGTCCGGGTCCGTAGATCTGCGCGTTCGGTGGCGTATCCGAGCGCAGGTCGTGGGTAGCGGTGTTCATAACCAGCGCCTTGAGCTCCTCGACCGTCCAATCGGGGTGGAGCTGGCGCAGTAGGGCCATGGTACCCGCTATATGCGGGGAAGCCATGGAGGTGCCACTGAGGGTCAGAGCGCCGGTGCCGGTGCCGTCGCCGGCCGAGGTGATGGTATCGCCGGGGACGGCGATGTCTGGCTTGAGGAACGAGTCGCCCTGGCGCGGGCCGCGCGATGAGAAGCTGGAGAGGGTATCGGCCAGTTCGGGTGCGGGGACCGACTGCATGGTGACGTTGACGCCGGGGCTGGGTAGATCAGACTTGATCTTGGTCCCATCGTGCTGTGAGATCATCACCGAGGGAATCGTCACGGTGCCGGTCAACGTGCCGCTTGAGCCCATTGTGATGGGCGCGCCGGCGCGATTGTTGACGATGACCACGGCGGTGGCTCCGGCCTGCTGGGCGTTGAATACCTTAACATCGAAGAAACAACTGCCGCGGTCGATCAGGGCAATATGTCCGGTCACACTGCTGGCATTGGCCAGCGCCGAGCAGCCGTCAGTGGGTTGTGCATAGACCAGGTCACCCGTGGTCCCTGTGAGATCCAGCGTGGGGCCAAAGCTCGCGTTGGCGGCCTGGAGCGTGGCGGTGAACGGACTGTTCACGAGCAGTTGCGTCTTGGACAGCCCGTTGTCCAGCGACGAGGCCACGCTGATCGCCCGTCCCGAGTTCGCGGGGCTGCCCGTAACGTAGTAGGTGTCACCGGAGTTGCCGGCGGAGGCAGCTACGATCACACCGGCCAGGGCAGCATTGTCGCTGGCCACGGCGTCGGGAGCGTCGGCAGGGCCATAGTCGGCACCGATCGACATGTTGATGACGTCGAGGTGATCGGAGAAGTTGCCGTCGCCGTTGGGGTCGACCGCCCACTCGATCGCCGGGACTAACATGTCGGTGCTGCCGTTGCAGCCGAAGACGCGGATCGAGTAAAGCTGCGCCCGCGGGGCAACGCCTGGTCCAATCCTGAAGGAGGAGAAGGGGATGGTGGAACTGTACGGACCGGTGTAGGCCGTGCCGTCCGCGTTGACGCCGGAGCCCGCCGCTATCCCCGCCACGTGTGTGCCGTGTTCCGCGCTGCTGCCACCCGGCCCGTACGGCGCCGGATAGCAGGGCGCCGGGTCGGGGTCCGGATGCGGAATCGGCTGATAGGTCGCATCCGTTGGGGTGGCGTCGTAGCTGTCGCCGACCAGGTCGATGCCGCCCACCACCCGTGAATTGGGGAAGTTATCGCTATCCGTGATCGCCGTGGTGTCGTTGCGGCTGTAGTCGGCGGCCATGCCCGACCCGCCGAGATCGGTGTGGATGTAGTCGATGCCGCTGTCGATGATGCCGATCTTGATGCCCTGGCCGGTGGCGGTGATTCCGCTGGAGTTCCAGAGCTGGGGCGCGCCGATAAAGGGCACGCTGGTGGAGGTGCTGATGGTGTTCGGATGCAGGTAGTGCACGGCTTTGAGGCCCGGCAGGAGCCGCAGTTGCGGCACTTCGGCGGCGTCTACACGCACGGCGATGCCGTTGTAGACGCGCTGCACCCGGTAGATGACCTGTGCGTTCAGGGCGGCCAATGGTCCGGCCAGGCTCTGCTGGGCCGCGGTGATCTGGGCCAGTTGGGTACGGGCAGCCGTTTCGGCCGCGGACGGCGACGCGTTGGCGCGGGCCCTGGCAAAGGCTTGCAGCACGGGGGGAGCGGCCAACTCCAGCACCACGGTGACCTTACCCTGGCGGTCGGCGTTCGGCTGCCCGGTCAGCGAGACCGGTTGCGGGACGTCGCGGCCGACAGGACCGAATTGAGGGCGCGTGTGATGAAGCCAAGTGCGGTCCAGCAGGCTTCGGCTAACCCGGGCCGTGGCAAGGCGTGGCATCGGGCTGGCCCACGAGGAACCGCCGGCGATCAAAACCAGGGGGACGACCGCGAGGAGACGGACAATCTGCGAGGCCTTCACGCCGCGGGACTCCTTCCCACTTGGCGCCGGTACAATAACCCGCGCGCGGCAATCCAATCGTGGCTGGCTGTACCACGGGCGTCCCGCGACTGACAACTAGTCACGCGCCTCGTAGGGCTGATTGTAGGACAGCGCCTTCCCTGAATATCGGTTCGGCGCTGTCCTTCGAGGGGCGTGGCTCGAAGAGTGCACGGCACGAGGGAATAGTAGTTAACCGTAGAGAATTGTAGCAGGAGTCCTATTGTCTGTCAACGCCCTTATGCGCTCGGTTTCGGGAGGGTGTGCCACGAAGTACACCACGCGCGCACAGGGGCGCTACGCCCTGTGATCGGCGGGCGCCTGCCGTGAATAGGGCTGAACTGCACCCCTTTCGGGAACAGGAGCAGATGTAGATAACGTGCCAGTGGGACGCCCTACATCTGCCGGCCGGCGAAGATCATGCGCGGTTATGCTTCGGCACCGGGGCCGCTATTAGCAGTGGCCGAGGGAGAAGTACGGCAGCAGCCGGCTGCTGGCGGCGGGATCATCGCTGAAGACGCTCAGCAGCAGATCATCCGCGACCTGGGCCGTGAACTCGGTGCCGGGTCCGACGACGATCCAGCGCAGGCGATCGCTCTGGACCGATGGCACCAGGTGGATAGCGGCCCGCGACTCGCTCGTATTGATAGTGGCGCCGCCGGAGACCCGACCTTCCAGGACGCGCAGATTGGCGAACACGGAGATGTATCGCGGCCGACCGTCCAGGCCGTCCAGGCTCAGGTAGCGCTCGTGTGGCGTGCGCCGCACCCCGATGCGCTCGGGCAGGCCGGAGCGCTCCAGGGCCGCGTTTGCCTCCGCCACCGCGGCGTCGATAATCCCCCAGAGGACCTCGATGGCCCCCGGCGCCCAGGCGGCTCCAAGAAGTGGATTGTGAGGCGACGCCGGGTGATACTGGCGTCGCTGGGCCAGGCGCTCGGCCCAGGTTTGAGCGGGTTCAGCCGCGTTTATACGCTGGGTGTCGACTAGATTGGTGTGCTGGATAACGTCGTGTGGAGCGTTCACGGTGCTCTCCTTTCTCTCTCCCCTCTACCGTATCATCAATAGGGCAGATCGGAGCAGGGCCAAAGGCCCCGTATCAGACGGGACCTTCAGCCCTATTTCTGGAACCCCAGCGCCGTCTTGCTCAGGAAGCGGTACCGCACAGCTCCAGGGCCGCATCGAGCAGCACCTGGACGCCGGTGGTGTTGTCCTCGGGGCCGGCATATTCGGCGGGATGGTGGCTGATGCCCTCCCGGCAGCGCACGAAGAGCATGCCGGCCTCGGCGATGCCGGACAGGATCATGGCATCGTGCCCCGCGCCGCTGCCCATGCGCGGCGCCTGAAGTCCGCGCCGCGCACAGGCCCGCTCCAGCGCCGCCACCAGGCGCTCGGAGAGGGCGACGGGAGCGACCTGCATCGACGGGGCAATGGTGGCCCGCGCGGAACGTCGCTGAGCCGCCGCCTCAATGGCCTCGCGTATCGCCTCCTGGCACCTCCACAGCGTGGTCGCGTCGGCCGAACGCAAGTCCACCGAGAACCGGCACGCGCCGGGAATGACGTTGCTGGCGCCCGGCCTGACGCTCAACGTACCCACCGTGGCGGTGACTCCCACGGCGGCGCGGCCGATGCGCTCGCAGGCCAGCACGGCTTCGGCCGCGGCGCACAGGGCATCGGCGCGCAGGGCCATGGGCACCGTCCCGGCATGCCCGGCGCGGCCTTCCAGATGAACGTCCAGCCCGACCAGGCCCACAATGCTGTCGACCACGCCCACGGCTAGCCCGCGGCTTTCCAGCATGGGACCTTGCTCGATGTGCAACTCCAGGTAGCCGGCCAGCGGTCCGTGCCGTGCCGCGTCGCCCACCGTGGCCCGGTCCAGACCCCACTTCTTCAGCGCCTCTCCGATACTGGTGCCCTGCGCATCGACGGCATCAAGCATGGCCGGCCTCAGGGTGCCGGTAAAGGCCATGCTGCCGAAGAAGCCGCCGCTGAAGCGCCAACCTTCCTCGTCGGACCACACCACCACCTCCAGCGGTCGCGCCGGCGTCAGGCCGGACCCCGCGATGGTAGCCGCGACCTCCAGCGCGCCCACGCAGCCGAGCGCTCCATCGTAGCGGCCGCCGTTGGGCACGGTGTCCAGGTGCGAACCGATCAACAGCGGCGCCGCCGCGGGGTCGGCGCCCGGCAGGCGGCCAAACAGGTTGCCGGCGGCGTCCCATCGGACGGCGAGGCCGGCCTCGGCCAGCCAGCCGGCGAAGAGGTCGTGGGCGCGGTGGTCTTCCGCGCTGAAGGCCGGGCGCGTGACTCCGCCATCCGGCGTGGCGCCGATGCGAGCCAGCTCGGCCAGGCGGTTGGCCAGGCGGTCGCCATCGATGCGCAGATCAGGGATAGTCATCGCCCACCATCCTCACAGGGCGCTCTCGACCAACCGCCGCGCCTGGCCCAGCGTCCAGGCCACGCGGTTGTGGCCGCGCACCAGATGGGTGGCCAGTACGTGAGCCTGGTGCGAGCCGGGTGCGGTCGCGCCCAATTGCTCGACGGGTGCGAGGTCGGGCAGGGGCGGCTGCTCCAGCGCCGGGTCGTGCCGGAAGAGGCCGGCGCGCGAGAAGTTGATGGGGATGAGCCGGCGCGCCAGCTCGCGCTGCACGGCGTTGGCGCGAGCGAGCCTCGCTCCATCGACGGCCCCATCCAGCCCAGCATAGAAACGCTCCAGGGTGGCCTGCAGCCCATCGGCCTCCGCGAGGGCCGGCGAGAGATCGACGCGGCCGCCGGCCAGCGCGGCGTAGCGGCGCAACGTCGCCGCGATGTCCGCGGCGTGGGCGCGGAAGTCGAAAGGATGCAGCGGCGCATTGGCGGCGCGGGAGATGGCGGTGACGTAGACGCGCAGGTCGCGCAGCAGATTGTCGCGATCGGCGATTTCCAGGGTATCGTCTTCGGTGTGCCAGGCGATGTTGCCGCCGCAGCCGCCCACCACGTAGTAGCCGCGCTCGGCCCGCGCCTCGGGCGGCATGGTGGAGAGCAGCATGAAGAAGGAGGTCAGCCCGATGTTGTTGAAGGAATAGTCGCCCGCGCGCACCGGTCGCTCACCCTCGGCCGGCAGGCCGGTGGCGTCGCGAATGGCACGCTTGGCAAAGGCATCGGCCTCGGGCGTCCAGTCGATGTCCAGGTAGGCGGTGGCCCAGCGGCAGCCCGGCGAATCGATGTTCACCTGGGCGATACAGTTCTCCATCAGGTCCAGGCCGAAGCGATCCGCGTACCAGGTCGAGCCGGCGTAGCGGCCGGTGGAGTGGCCGGGCCACCAGGCGATGCGGATGCTGCGCTTGAGGAGGCGGCGCTGCCCGTGGAAGACGCGGGCCAGCTCCAGCAGGGCGGCGTCGCCGGTGGCATTGTCGCCGATGCCCACGTGCCAGGAGTCGATATGGCCGTGCACCAGCACAAAGCGCTCCGGCTCCTCGGTGCCGGCGATCTCGGCCACCACCAGCGGGCAGGGCATCCATCCTTGCTCCAGGCGCGTCTGGAGCGCCACCTCGACCGGCCCCCCCTGGCATAGGCCGGTCAGCCAGGTGCCGTCAGGACGGTTGACGCTGACGATGGGGATGCGCGGCTGCCGTCCGTCGGAGTCGAGGTCGGGCGCGCCCCAGATGGAGGTGCTAATGCCCTCGTGGATGCGTTCTCCCGGGCTGATGAAGATGGCGCCCGCGGCGCCGAGGTTGCCCAGATCGGCCACCTTGCGCGGCGTGGGCAGATCCTCGGTCAGGGCAATCTTGCCCGCAACCTGCGCCGCCGTGGCCCGCACACCGCCCTCGAACAGCGCGGCGTCGGATTGCGCGAAGCCGCTGGGCAGGTAGACGACGGAGCCCTGCACGGATGTATCGCCGGTGGAGACGGAGAACGACGGCGTCTTGGCGTGCAGGGTCCGCTGTTGCGGCACAAGCACCGTCAGGCCGGCGCCGCGGGGCAGGCTGATATACAGCGTGGGCGTATGCACCTGATGAGGGATGCCCAGGCCCTCCAGTCGGCCCGCGACGTAGGCGGCGGCGCGACGTTCGTCCTCGGTGCCCGACTCGCGTACCAGACCGCTGAAGCGCTCGATCAGCGCCCATGGCTCTTGCAGTGATAGCTCGCCCAGAAGTGCTTGTTCGGTGTGGGGATCGGACCATTCCAGGATTGAGGCCATCAGAGTCCTCCTTCACCCCATTGCATAGCATACTCAGGGCAGCGGATGCCAGCGCAATGAGAGTGCTATGGCGAGAGCGACTAGCAGCGCGCCGAAGGCCGCGAAGGCGACGCTGATTTCCATCACCTCGTGTTTGGCGATCAAATAGGTGGGAAGATTCTGGAATACCTTCAGCAGCTCGCCCGCGCTGGAGGCCGCGTAATAGGCGCCGTCGGTCATGTGCGCGATCTGCTTCAGCGTTGCCTCATCGATGCCCCTGCGGAATCCACCGGGATACTGCGAGTTCCCGCCGAATTGCTGATTGCCCCCGCCGAAGAAACCGCCTCCGCCAAAGTCATCGGACCCATTAGCGGTGCCAAAGCCGATGGTGTACACGCGGATGCCGCGAGCGACGGCTTGCTGCGCGGCGTCTAGCGGCGGCGGGCCGACGTTGGTCACCCCATCCGTGAGTAAGACGATGATGTCCGGCGCATAGGCCCCCTTCGGCACCGGCGCCGGCTGATGCCCGGATGACGGATCGGCCACGCTCGGCGCGACGTTGTGGTCTACCTGGGCAATCGCATCCAGCGAGGTCAGGATGCCGCTGCCAACCGCCGTCCCGTGCGCCGTGGTCAGGCTCTCGACCGCCGTTTGCAGCGCCTCCTGATCGGAGGTGGGCGGCTGGATCAATTCCGCGTAGCCGGCGAAGGCCACGATGCCGATCTGCGTGCCGGCCTTTTGGCGGTGGATGAACGACAGCGCGGCCGCTTGGGCCGCCTGGATGCGGCTGGGGGTGATGTCTGTCTGGCGCATGCTGCCCGAGACGTCGAGGGCGAGGATGATGGTGGCCTGGCTGGTGGGCAGGGTCACGATCCTCACCGGCCGGCCCACCGCGACGATCAGGCTGCACAGCGCGAGCAGGAACAGGGCGAAAGGCAGGTGCCGCCGCAGGTGCGAATAGCGGGGTAGCGCCGCCCGCACCAGAGACAGGCTGGAGTAGCGCAGCGCCACGCGCCGCCGGCGCAGCATCCAGACGTAGACCCCGATCAGCAGAGGCACCAATCCCAACAGGAGCAGGAACCACGGCCACAGCAAGTTCATCGACCACCTCCAACGGCCCCGGCACAGGCGCCCACCCGGATCATGGCAGGCGACCCAGCCACAGGAGCGACAACGTGCCGCCGATCATCAAGACGACGATGCCCGCGCCCGCGAAAAGAGAGGTCACCTCCGTCTTTTGCGGTTTGATCACCAGTTGCGGGCTGAGCTTTTCGTAAATGGCGCGCAGATCCTGCGCGCTCTGGGCGTTGTAGTAGGTGCCGCCGGTCATCTGCGCGATCTGCTGCAGGGTAGCCTCGTCCAACTGCGTGTGAACGGTGAAGCCGTTGATGCGCAGCGTCGTCCCTGCTGCGCTCCCGATCCCGACCGTATAGATGCGGACGCCCCGTGCCGCGGCCATCTGCGCGGCGGCCAGCGGGTCCGGCGACTCATTGTTCTCGCCGTCGGTGAGCAGGACAATGGCGGCGGGTATATGGGTCCCCGCCGGCACCGGACTCGGCGTCGCCGTCGGCTGCGTAGGGTTAGCAAGGGTGAGCGGTGGGTTGGTAACCGCGGCAATGGCCTTGAGGGACGCCTGGATGCCGTTCGCCAGCGAGGTGCCGCGCTGCACCTTGAGGCGGTTGATCGCGGCCAGGACGAGATCCTGGTCGCCCGTCGGCGCCTGGATGGCAAAGCCGCCGTCGCTGAACGACACGACGCCGATCTGAACGCCGAATGGTTGGCGCTGTACGAAGGCACGCGCCGCGCTCTTGGCCGCCGCCAGCCGCGTCGGCTTCAGGTCGTCCGCCGCCATGCTGCCGGAGACGTCAAAGGCCAGGATGACCGTGCCTTGCATCTGGGGCAGGCTGATCATGGTCTGCGGGCGCGCCAATGCGACGATGAGGATGGTGAGGGCGACCAGGAAGAGGGCAGACGGCAGGTGGCGCCGCAGGCCAGGCCCGCGGGCCGTCGCCGCCTGCACCAGCCCCAGGTTGCCGTATCGCGCGGCCAGACGCCGTCGCCGCCGCTGCAGCCGGATGTAGGCCGCGACGAACAACGGCACGAGCACCAGGCAGGCCAGCATGGGGAGCCAGATGAAGGTCATGGGCGCATCCATTTCAGGGCGAGAGACATGCGACGTGAGGCAAACCTATCATCATTGGGCTGCATTCTACGCTCGTCTCCTATGTTGCTGGCGCAGCGCCGCGAAACGCACGATGGCACGGACCATGTCCTCTTCGGTAGAGAGAAACAGCGCATCGACGCCGGCATGCTTGAAGGACTCGCTCAAGGCCGCCTCGCGCTGTCGCGCCGCCTCCTGGAACCGACGGCGGAAGCCGCGATCGTGGGTGTCCACGTAGAGATGCTCGCCGGTCTCCGCGTCCTCGATCACGATCGGGCCGATGTCCGGCAACTCCACCTCGCGCGGATCCCACAGGCGGATGGCCACGACCTCGTGCCGTTGGTTGAGCAGGCTCAGCGGCCGCTCCCAGCCCGGTGCGCAGATGTAATCGGAGATAATGAAGATCAGCGAGCGCCGCCGGATGCCATGCAGCGCCGCTTCCAGCAGCGGACTCAGATTGGTGAACGGCGCCCGCGGCAACCGCGGCTGCTTGAGCAGATCGTTGATGAGGCGTAACACATGGACGCGCCCGCCTCGCGCGGGGATGGTCCGCTCGACACGGCGGTCGTAGAAGATCGCGCCGACTCGGTTGCCGTGACGCGTGAGCAGTCGCGCCAGCGTGGCGACGATGTCGAGCAGCACCGAGCGCTTCAGGCTCTGCAAGGTACCGAAGTCCATGGACGGGCTCAGGTCGAGCAGAAACCAGGCCGTGATATCGCGGTCCTCGACGTACTGGCGCACGTACGGGGTATCCATGCGCGCGGTGACGTTCCAATCGATATAGCGAACGTCGTCTCCGGGTTGGTATTCGCGCAGATCGGCGAAATCCACCCCGTAGCCGTAGAAGAGGCTGCGGTAATCGCCCTGCAACAGGCCATCCAGCCGGCGGATGACCTGCCAGTCGAGGCGCTGCAGGATGCGCTCAGGCGTGGGCGCGGAGGTCGGTGTGTTCATGCAACGGCACCGCCGGGGCCGGTAGACGGTCGAGAATCTTGCCGAGCAGGTCGTCGCCGGTCACATTATCGGAGAGCGCCTCGTACGACAGCACAAGGCGATGGCGCAGCACGTCGAGCACCATATCCAGCACATCCTGCGGCAGGGCGTAGCTACGCCCGCGCACGAAGGCCAGCGCGCGGGCGGCGCGGATCAGGTTGATCGACGCACGCGGGCTGGCGCCGAACATGATGTAGGGCTGCACTTCCTTCAGGCCCACCCCTTGCGGCGCCCGGGTGGCGCCCACAATCTGGATGGCGTATTCGATCAGGGCGGGGTCCACGTACACTTTGTCGGCCGCCTGCTGCAAATCCAGCAACTGCACGGTGGTCAGCACCTTGCGCACGGCCTGCAGGGCGCCGGTCATGCGCTCGACGATCACGAATTCCTCGGTCGCGCTCGGATAGCCGACCAGCACCTTGAGCATGAAGCGGTCGACCTGCGCCTCGGGCAAGGGATAGGTGCCTTCGGTCTCGATGGGATTCTGCGTCGCCAGCACCAGGAAGGGATCGGGCACCTCAAAGGTCTCACGCCCAATGGTCACCTGCCGCTCTTGCATCACTTCGAGCAAAGCGCTCTGCACCTTGGCCGGTGCGCGATTGATCTCGTCCGCCAGCAACAGGTTGGTAAATACCGGGCCGAGCGCGGTATTGAACTCGCCCGTCTTCTGGTTGTAAATGCGCGTGCCGATCAGGTCGGCGGGGACAAGATCGGGCGTGAATTGGATGCGCTTGAACTCGCCACCTATCGCCTCCGCCAGGGTCTTGATGGCCATGGTCTTGGCGAGACCCGGCACGCCCTCCACCAACATGTGCCCGCGCGCCAGCAACGCGACGACCATGCGCTCCAGCAGGTGATCCTGGCCGACGATGACTTTCTTCACCTCATAGAGCACGCGCTCCATGGGCAGTCTATCCCCGGCCTCCGCCGTCTGATCCATCTCCCCTCCTTAATCGACGTCGTTCAGCGCTACCCGTCGCATCGCGCGCCTGCGTGCAACGCCTTGCATCTGCTTTATCTTGTCCTGCTCAATACGGCGGCGCTCCCGCCGCGGCCCCGGCCGCCGTGATCGGCACCGCGAAGCCGACGCCCACGAAGACATCCTGGTCGGTCGGATTCACAAGCCCCGTGACGATGCCGACGACCTCTCCGTCTCTGTTGAGCAGCGGGCCGCCCGAGTTGCCGGGATTCACAGCCGCATCTATCTGAATCAGGCCGCGCAGCGTGTATTTGCTGGTCGCCGGCCGGAACGAGCGGCCGAATCCGGAGATGACGCCGGCGCTCATCGAGCCGTACAGCCCGAAGGGATTACCGACCACGTAGGCCTCGTCGCCGACGCGCATGGCGTCGGGATTGCCGAGCGTGGCCGGCACGATATGCGCCGGGAGGTAGAGCGCGTGCAGCACGGCGATGTCCTGTTGCGGTTGCGCGGTCGCCACCATTGCGGGCGACTGGGTGCCATCCGCGAAGGTCAGTTGAATGGCAGTGGCCTGACTGACGACGTGCAGGCTGGTGAGGATATCGCCCCTGGTGTCGACGATGACACCGCTACCTATGTCGCGCTCTGCCGTACCATTGGCGCCCGGAGCCTGCGCCTGGACGAGGACGAGCGAGGGCTGTATCACCTGATACACGCGCGCCGAATAGGCCGGTGGGGGCGTCGCGGACGCCATGGCCTTGGCGATCGAGGCGTTCACCTCACCCGCCGTCAATTGCGGGGGAGCAGGGGCGAGCACATGGTACAGCAGCAGCGTCACCAGAGCTGCTGCCACGCCCGACGCAAAGAGCAGCGCACGCCCTGCCTGGGCACGGAGACGCTGCAGGCGTCCACGCCACCGCTCCGATCGTGACTGAGACGGTTCGCTCATGGTCGTCGCCGCTCCCGAGGAAAGGTCATCAGCACCCACCAAGTCATCTCCGGCCTCGGCGAACACCGCGTGCGAGTTAGCAGGGTGGCACGGAACGGCCGGTTCCGCGGTATGTGCACGAGGGCGCTCCCGTTGCCCCATGTGCTACAGCGCTGCCACTCCTTCCAGTATAGGGATGAGGGATTGCGGACAGCTAAGTAGGAGCTAAGAATATGATGTGAAGATTCTCAGACATGGCCTGGCACGCGGCTCCAGGAGGGTCAACGTGCGCAGGGGCCCGCCGGCCTTATGGCGCAGGCGCCGCGCCGCACCGCGCGCAGCGGCAATCTTCCACAAGATATAACTCCCGGCCCTCAGCGTGGTAGACTAAGCCTGTGCGCCCGTTCAGGTGGTGCGCGGGGCACATCTTGTCGTGGCGGCCTGCTCGAACCCACCGGACACAGGTGGTGGGGCATCCCGACCTACGGCCGGACATCAGCGTGGTTAAGCACAGTCGGGTGCGGGTCGACATCGGCGCATTACGAGACACCACCTTGACCGGACTCCACGTGTGTCCCGGTCATCGTGGCAA
>Ga0070738_10005417_pt1 | contig 14159 bp, 11 predicted proteins | sample Coa_R2_2_FD_66446 | JGI IMG/M metagenome (GOLD analysis project Ga0070738, IMG submission 66446) | Surface soil microbial communities from Centralia Pennsylvania, which are recovering from an underground coalmine fire - Coalmine... | ecosystem: Environmental > Terrestrial > Soil > Unclassified ... | reverse complement strand
CTCGGCGGATACATGCTGTTTTATTTGACCGGGGTGTGGAATACCAACGTCTATCTCGCCCTGCTCATCACCGGGCCGTTCGCCGGCCTGATGGCGATTCCGGTGTCGTTTGCGGTGTTTCGGCTGCGCGGCGCCTATTTCGCTATCGGCACCTGGGTCGTCTCCGAAGTTTTCGCGCTTGCCGCAAGCCTCATCGGCGTGCTCGGTGCCGGATCGGGCCTGTCGCTGACGCCGGCGATCCTGCGCGAGATTTCCCCCGAACGCGACGTCCGCGACACTATCCTTTATCTGATGACGCTTGCGGTCTCGCTGGCGGTATTCGCGATCGTCTATCTGCTGCTGCGCTCGCGCCACGGGCTTGCGTTGACGGCGATCCGCGATTCGGAGCCGGCGTCGGCGAGCCTCGGAGTCAACACCTTTCGCACCAAATTCATCGTCTATATCGTCACCGCGGCGTGTACCGGCCTGGTCGGCGGACTGATCTTCCTGCAAAAGCTCCGCGTCTCGCCGGAGGCGGGCTTCAGCATCAACGATTGGACGGTCGTCGTCATCTTCATGGTCGTCATCGGCGGCATCGGCACGCTCGAGGGCCCTTTCGTCGGCATGCTGATCTTCATCGTCCTGCGTGAGCTGCTGGCGGATTACGGGACTTACTATCTGATCCTGCTCGGCCTCATAGCCATCGGCGTCATGCTCAAGGCACCATCCGGGGTTTGGGGATGGATCGCCCGGCGCTATAATGTGCAGCTTTTCCCGGTCGGCCGGCGCCTGGCGCTGGCACGGCTCGAAAGTCTGCGCGACACCAAACCGGCGCCTCCCGCCACTTTGCGATCGCGCGGCCGGACCGGAGCATGAATCAATAAAGTGCCCGCCGGCTTGCCGAAAGGTCGCTGCCCGGCGGAGAATTGGACCATGATCGGATTAGACCCGATCCGATCATGGTCTAGGGTAAACCTCTAACATCCGCGTCCCGCTTCGCCAGGCCTTCACGCGAACATCAAATCCGCGCCGCTAGATGGCCCAATGACGAACGGACGACGACGGCAGTTGCGCCAGACGCCGATCGAGCTCCGCTCGTTGCAGCAACCCGGCCTGGGTGTCGACGTGGCCGACCACCGAGGCTGCGTGGATCGTCGCCGCACGCAGCGCTTCCTCGACTGGGCGAGCAAGCGCCGCATAGGTGACGAAGGTCGCAGCGAAAGCGTCCCCGGCCCCGGCAGTGCCGACGACCTTCGTTTTCAGCGCCGGAGCGAAGAGAATTTCGCCGGCGGACGCTGCGAATGCGCCGCCGGCGCCGTCGGTGACGACGACATGTTTGGGCCCCAGCTGCGTCAACGCGCGAAAATACGCGGCAATGCCCATCTCGAATCCGCCGCCGACGAAGCCGCGCGCGGCCAGCGCCGGCGCTTCCTCGCCCGGAGCCAGCGGCAGGCCGGGCCCTCCTTCGCCAAAGCGCGCGACCAGTCTTGGCACCAGCAGGTCGGCCTCCGCGCGGTTGAGCACCAGGATATCGATCGCCGGCAGGCTTTCGAGAAACGGCTGACCGCGCGCGGAAAGCTGGCGCGGCCCGGGATTGGCTGCCACCAGCGCGTGCTGCGCCTTGGCGCGGCTGATGATCGCCGGGAAGCAGTCGGCCGATTCATTGCTCAAATTGGCGATGTAGACGACGTCGACGGCAAACGCTTCGTCGCGCAGGTCGCCGACCTCCAGCAACGTGTTGGCGCCGCGAAAAGTGAAGATCGCGGCGTTGCGGTCGTGCGAGGCGATGAGCACGGAAGCGCCGGTCGGCGCGCGGCCGTCGCGCAAAGTCCACCGGCCGGATACGCCCTCCTGGGCCAGCCGCGCCATGATCGCCCCTGCGCGCGCGTCGTTTCCGAGCTTGGCCAGCAGCGCGACATCCATTTTCAGACGCGCCATGGCCACTGCGGCGTTGACCCCGCCGCCACCTGGATGGGTCGAAACTTCTTCGGCTTCGGTCTTGCGTCCCTCCTCCAGCAGCAGGAAGGAGTTATCGGCGTTCAGCATCGTCATCCGCTCGATCCGACCGCTGTCGATGATCGCGATCGTGTCGATCATGGCTCCGCCGACGGCCAGGATTTTCATTTCAACGACTCCCCCAACGTCCGCTCCGCAGCGCTCCGGACAGCGATCCGATTCGACGCCGCCGTTCGACGGCGGCTGACTTGCCGCGTCCGATCCTTGAATGGCAATTCACATTTTGTTCCGTCCGCCCCGAAAGTCCCCACATGAGCATGGAACTTTTTCGGGCCCGTCCGGTTAGCTCACGAGGGACGCGTGATCTTCCGGAAATTACTAAAGTTTTGGGCGATGGACCTTGCTTTGACAAAATTGCTTCCGAGAATGCTGCGTTGAGAATCCTTTCCTCCCCAGTCTTTGCCGCGCCGTGTCCGTGCGGCACGTAACCCGTCAGTCCGTGTCGACGACAACGCCTTAATCCGAACGCCTTAATCCGTCAGGTTCAGCGATGCACACAAATATGGCTTTGCGTCCGTCATCCAACGAGCCCGCATTGCCTGGCCGCGGCGATCTCGGATCGATCGCTTTGCTCCTCGACATCGACGGCACGATCCTGGACACCGCGATCACCCCCGGCAGCGTCGTGGTCTCGGAATCGCTGCGCTGGTCGCTTGCGCAGTTGCAGGTCAAGTGCGGCGGCGCGCTCGCGCTGGTCAGCGGCCGGCTGATCCGCGACATCGACAATTTGTTTGCGCCGCTGCGGCTGCCCGCCATCGGTGGGCACGGCGCCGAGATACGAGCGTCCGCCGACATGCCAGCCCGCGCGCGTCATGCCGACACCATCGGCGAGGGGCTGCGCCGGCTGGTTGAGGCCGCCGCCGCCGTCGATCCGCGCGTTTTCATCGAAGACAAGGCGAGCTCGCTTGCCATCCATTACCGGCTGGCTCCGGAGATCGAGCAGACGCTCAAGAGCAGGATTGCGGCGATCGTCGACGGAGGCACCGTGCAAAACCTTGAAATCCTGCAAGGCAAGGCGGTGATCGAAATCAAGTCGCGGCACTTCAGCAAGGGAACGGCGGTCAGCGAGCTTATGAGCAATCCTCCGTTCGCGGGCCGAAGGCCCGTGTTCGTCGGCGACGACACGACCGACGTGTCGGTGTTTCAGAAACTTCCGTCCCTCGGCGGCGTCGGCTATTCGGTCGAGCGGCCCATGCCGAACGCCAACGGCATGTTCCGCTCACCGCGTGAGGTTCGCGGCTGGCTCGCCGCTCTGGCGGGCGCCAAGGAAGCTGTCGGCAAATGAACGATTTCGGGCTTGATCTTGCGGTCATCGGTAACGGTCGCACGGCGGCTCTGATCGAGCCGTCCTCGCGTGTCGTCTGGTGGTGCTATCCGCGCTTTGACGGCGATCCGATATTCTGCCGGCTACTGGCGGGCGACGAAGAAAAGGGGTTCCACGACGTCGTGCTGGACGCGATGGTCGATTACAGCTCCGACTACGTGCGCAACACCGCCGTCGTCTCGACCGTCCTCACCGATCAGGACGGGGGCTCGATCAAGATCACCGATTTCGCACCGCGGTTCCGCGCCTACGACCGCATTTTCCGGCCGCCGCAGCTTTTTCGCATCATCGAGCCGATTGCCGGGATGCCCCGCATCACCATCCGTTTTCGCCCGGCAAACCGCTACGGCATGCCCATGCCGTTCAAATCGATCGGCAGCAACCACATCACCTACCGCGGCTCGGACAACGTCATCAGGCTGACCACCGACGCGCCGTTGTCCTACATCGACCGCGAGGCGCCGTTCGTGTTGACCAGGCCGGTGTACCTGGTGATCGGACCGGACGAGGCGTTCCCCGCGGACCTGTCCACCACCTGCCGCGAATTCGCCGACCGCACGCGCGATTATTGGACCGAATGGGTGCGTCGGCTGTCGATCGCCTACGACTGGCAGGATGTCATCATCCGCGCCGCCATTACGCTCAAGCTCAGCAATTTCGAAGAGACCGGCGCCATCATCGCGGCCCATACGACGTCGATTCCCGAGGCGCCGAACTCCGGGCGTACCTGGGACTATCGCTTTTGCTGGTTACGCGACGCCTATTTCGTCGTTAAGGCCCTCAATCGGCTCGGCGCCACGCAAACGATGGAGGATTTCATCTCGTTCATCCTCGGCATCGCCTCGGAGGAGATCGTGCGTCCGGTCTACAGCGTCGTGCCGACCGATGGCATGGAGGAGAAGATCGCGCAGGACCTGCGCGGCTATCGGGGCGACGGGCCGGTGCGCGTCGGTAACATGGCGGCTGACCTGCTGCAGCACGACACCTACGGGAGCATCATTCTTGCCGCCATGCCGATGTTCTTCGATCGCCGGCTGCCGCGGCCGGGAGATGCCGGCCTTTTCCACCTCCTGGAGCGGCTCGGCATGATCGCCAAGCGTTCGGCGTTCGAGCCGGACGCCGGCATCTGGGAATACCGCGAGCGCATGTGCGTGCACACGCATTCGGCATCGATGTGCTGGGCCGGCTGCAACCGCCTCGCCGCCATCGCCCAGCATCTCGGCTTGAAGGAACGCGCCGCCGAGTGGCGGCAGGTCGCCGACGGCATCCAGACACGGCTGATCGAGGAGACCTGGAATGAGAAGCGGGGCGCCTTCACCGCCGGAATCGGGGTCGACGATCTCGACGCCAGCGTCCTGCTGCTGCCGGAAATCGGCCTGATCGAGGTCGACGACCCGAGGTTCGTGCGCACGGTGGACGCCATCGAGCGCGAACTTTTACGCGGCAAGCACGTTATGCGTTATGCCGCGGAGGACGACTTCGGCCTGCCGGAATCCGCATTTCTGATCTGTCGATTCTGGTTGATCGACGTGTGGTGGAAACTCGACCGCCGCGAGGAAGCCCTCGACATGTTCAACGATGCCCTGCGCTACCGCAACCGCTACGGACTGCTGGCGGAGGACATTCATCTGCAAAGCGGCCAGATGTGCGGCAACTTCCCGCAGACCTACTCTATGGCCGGACTGATCTTGACGGCGATGCGCCTGTCGCGAAGTTGGGAGGATCGGTATTGGCACGGTTAGTCGTCGTTTCCAACCGGGTCTCGGTTCCCGGCGGCGACGGCGCCAAGCGCGCCGGCGGCCTGGAAGTCGCGTTGCGACCGGCACTGCAGCGCAACGGCGGCGTCTGGCTCGGCTGGAGCGGCAAGGTCGGCGCGGCGGACGAGGTGGAAACGCGGTCGGTGAAGCACAAGAACGTTGAATATGTGGTCACCGATCTGTCGCATGCCGATCATCAGGAATACTACAACGGTTTCGCCAATCGCGTGTTGTGGCCGATCCTGCATTACCGGCTCGATCTCGCGGAGTTCGCGCGCCGCGACCTCAGCGGATATCTTCGCGTCAACAATCACTTCGCCACAGAGCTGGACAAGCTGATCGTCGAGGACGACCTGATCTGGGTCCACGACTATCACATGATCCCCCTCGCCGCGGCGCTGCGGCGGCGCGGCCACGCCAACCGCATCGGCTTCTTCCTGCACGTGCCGTTCCCGCCGCCGGAAATTCTCACCTCTCTGCCGAATCACGAGCAGCTCATCCCGCTGCTGCTGGAGTATGATGTCGTCGGGTTTCAGACCGACAGCGACTCGGGAAATTTCGTTCGCTACCTGATTTCGGAATGTAATGCCGCGCGGGAGATGCGGGTGTTCGAGACCGCGAGCCGGCAGATCACTTTGCGCATAAACGGCAAGCAGACGCGCATCGGCAGCTTTCCCGTCGGCATCGAACCGCGCGCGTTCGAGCGGCTTGCCCGGCGCAATCTCCGGTCTCCTCTGGTGAAGGAGCTGGTGGCGAGCCTTGGCGGCCGGGCGTTGGTGATCGGGGTCGACCGCCTCGATTACTCGAAGGGGTTGATCCAGCGTCTCGACGCCTTCGACATGTTCCTGGCGAGCCACCCCGACTGGATCGGCAAGGTCACGTATCTGCAGATCGCGCCCAAGAACCGCTCCGCCATCGCCGAATATGCCGAGCTTGAACAAGCTGCCAATTCCGCCGCCGGGCGGATCAACGGCAAATACGGAGAGGTGTCGTGGACGCCGATCCGCTACGTCAACCGCGTCTACAGCCGCTCGGCGCTCGCCGGCCTCTACCGCACCGCCCGGGTCGCGCTGGTCACGCCGCTGCGCGACGGCATGAATCTCGTGGCCAAGGAGTACGTCGCCGCGCAGGACCCCGAAGATCCCGGCGTTCTTATTCTGTCTCGATTCGCCGGCGCGGCGATCGATTTGCGGCGCGCCCTGCTGGTCAATCCGTATGATGCGGAATCGGTTGCGCATGCGATCGCGCAAGCCTTGGCCATGACGCTGGAAGAGCGGCGCGCGCGCCATCAGGCGTTGCTCGCCGTCGTCTCTGCCTACGATCTCGATCGCTGGCAGCGGGAGTTCCTGGCCGCGTTGCGCGACGAGAACGGTAGCGCGCAAGAACTGCAGAATCTGAAGGCGATCGCGCGCACGCCATCGGCGCGCTCGACGGGCCTTTATAAAAGCGAGACCGGCGGGCTGGAGTCGCGTGCGGTTGACCGCGCGTTCAGCGAAGGCTCGCGCTAACAGCGCCGCCGCAGCGGAATCCCTCAAAACGTCGCGCGCGCCTGCGCGGACCATCCACGCTCCGGCACGCGCAACCGACCGTCGGCACCTCTCTCCATGACGATCGGCGATCGAGACCGAGCGATTCACGCCCGTCGCGGCCGGTGTTGCCGGTGCCGCGTTCTGGAACCCGGTTCGGGTCACCTCGGTTGTCACCTGGTCAGCCGCCCATGATGCCCGCGTATTGAGCCGGCGCATGGACCGGTTTCATTCGTCGGAGCGTGATCTTTCCGGAAAATGGCGTCCGCTTTCAGATCACATGGTGCCAATTGAGCGGACGCAGCGATGAGCCAGCGATGAGCCACCAAACGCAGGCGCCCGAGTACCAGGAAGCCGACCGGGCCGGCGCGCAGCGGCAGATGGTTCCGGCACCGCGCGCACGCCAGGGCGTCATCGGTCACAATGTGCGCTACGTGCTCGGCTTCGGCCTTGCGGCAGTCGTTGTGGCCTTCGTCATTGTCTACCTGATTTACGTCGGCTGAACCCAGGGGCGCGTCGCGCATTCGGGTGCGCTTTCTCGCCGCGGCCGGAACGAAAGCCGACGCGGGCGGTTCTCTGATGGAACCTCGAGCGTCTGCTTTCTGGTCGCCACTTGCGTGCGCGACATGCGGGGTTGAGAGGAGGGCGGACGGTGCCCCAAATCTTTCGGCCGTATGCCGACGCGGTCGCGCGATTAATTCACCGATCCTGGTTTGGCTGATCCTGCTCGTCATCCTGGCGGCGAGCGCGTGGTCGGCGGTCTTCCCATTCCATGCGCTCAATCCCGCAGTCAATCTGCTGCTGGCTGCGGTGATGATTTTTTTGCTGGCGACCATGGATCTGAGGCACGCCAGCGCGCTGCTCCGGCTTATCGCCGTGGCGGGCCTGTTCTGGATGACGTTCCTCTTCGCCCTCACCTTCACTGATTATCTGTCGCGGCGGACCACCGGCTCGCCGCCGTCGAGCCACACCGCCTCCTTCGATGCCGCGCGCGTTCATTGAGCGGCTTTCTGCCCCGCCTTCAACGGGAACGATTTGGCGCTTGTGACGTTTTCGGGAACACGGGAGTCGGCAGTGCCTGTTCGAAGGGCGGCGTCGGATTCCGGGCACGGCGAATGGCAAGCGAACGCCGAGTGCGGATGCGCTTTATCTCGACGCTCGCGGCCCCGGGCAAAGCCGACGATCCTTGCAAAGGAGGCGACATTCGCCGCGGTGACTGCGCCGCGTTCCTCCGGACCTTGACTGCCCATCGGGCGGCCCGCCGTCACACCGCAAGATTGAACAGACCGATTTGTCAGGAGCATTTCCATGCCGAAGAAGAGGAAACGAAAATATTCCCGCAGCGCCGGGAGCGACGTGAAGCGCGAGATGCACCGCTATAAGCGCGGCACCGCCAGGAGCGGCCCCGGCGGCAAGGGCGGCAAAGTCAAGAGCCGCAAGCAGGCGATCGCGATCGGCCTGTCCAAGGCGCGCAAAAAGGGCAAGAAGGTCCCCAGAAGAAAAGCGGCGTAAGCCGAAGCGGCCGGCGCGCGTACAGGCGTTCCGGCCGGCCCTAGATATAAGCGAACACCGCTCCGATCGACTGGATGAATCGGGGTTGCCTCAGCGCCGGAGCGCAATTTTTTTGGAAGAGGCGCGATCCACTTTTCAGGATCGTGCCCGAGCAGGCTGTCGAGAAAGTGAACAAAAGTTCGGGTTTCGATTCCAGCTGTTCAAATTCGCTGCGTTCATGCAGTGGGTTCCCGCAGAATCACGTTTTCAACAGCTCTTAGACCTCCACGAGAATCTCGCAGCAGACGCCCTGCGGGCGCCAATCGAATTTGACTTCGCCGTTGAGCTGCCCGATCAACCGCGCAATCGCGCGGCTGCCGAACCCCTCCTTGCACGGCGGGCTCACGGACGGACCACCGGTTTCGCTCCAGAGCAGGTGCAATCGCCTGTTCGGCTGCATCCGCCACTCGACCTTGACGCGGCCGCTCAAGGTCGAGAGCGCGCCGTACTTGACCGCATTGGTGGCAAGTTCGTGTAGGGCCATCGCCATCGCCTGGGCCAGCTCGGGCCTCAGCAGCAAGCTCGCACCTTCGACACACGCCTGCGAATCGGCGTTGTGAAAGTAAGGTGACAGCTCCTGAAGCGTGAGCTCGCGCAGATCGACCCCGGCCCAACGTGCCTGCGCAAGCAACGCGTGCGCGTTGGCGAGCGCCCGCAAACGCCCTTCAATTGCCGCCTTCAGCTCGGTCGCCGTATCGGCTTGGGTGAGATGAACCGTGGCCTGCGCCACCGCGAGCAGATTGTTCGTTCGATGATCGGCCTCGCGGGCAAGCAAAATGACCTGTTGCTCGCGACGTTTTTGTTCAGTGATGTCGCGCGCGATCTTCGAAGCGCCGATGATCCGGCCCGATTCGTCCGTTATCGGCGACATCGTCAACGAAATGTCGATCTGGCTGCCGTCCTTGCGCCGGCGTATCGTTTCGAAATGCTCGATGCGCTCGCCCCGCCGGATGCGGTCCAAAATCTCGATTTCCTCCTGCTGGCGCTCGGCAGGAATAAGGATGGCGATCGACTTGCCTATGGCCTCTTCGGCAAGATAGCCGAACAATCGCTCCGCGCCCTTGTTCCAGGTAACGATGGTGCCGTCGAGATCCTTGCTGATGATGGCGTCGTCGCTCGATTCGACGATCGAAGCCAGCTGGCGGCTGATGCGTTCGGCCCGTCTGCGCTCGCTCACGTCGACCAGGACGTTGATGGCGCCGACGAGGGTGCCGGAACCGTCAAAGAAGGGGGTCGGGAACGCAATGAACGGCACGCGGGTACCGTCGGGCCGTTCGGCAATGGCCTCGCAACCCCGGTTGGCCCGCCTCTCCTTCAATGCGACGGCCATCGGGCATTCGTCGTGCGGCATCGGACTGCCATCCGGCCGATACAATCGCCAGGAGCCGCACCATCGGTCGGACTTAAGCTTGGGCCGACAACCCCACAGGGCCGCCGCCGCATCGTTGAAATAGGTGATCCGTCCGTCCGCGTCCGTCACATACAGGGCAGCAGGCAAGACATCGAGAAACGGGGTCGAAAACGCAAGATCGCCCGCTCGCGCGCGCACCAGCGCCGGCCAAACGCTCACATCGGGCTCAGCCAAACCGCTTGTCTGTGACATCAACCGGACCGTGATTCCGACATCCCCGCAACGGAACGCCCGCATCGTCTTTTAGTTCCGTGGCACGGGGCGGTTCCCGGCGGGCGTGGAATGGCGTCAAGCGGCTGGCCGGGAACGGGAATATCCCCGCGGAGTTGAGGCGAGACGGCTCGGATGCGTCATGCGCCGACGATCCATGGCATGATCGAGACTTCGATCCGGCGCAAAGCGGCGGTATGGAACCGGCAAGCGCCCATGGACCCGTTGGCACGGTTTGTCCGGACTTGCATCTGGATCGCGGCGTGGCTCGCAATCGGGCTGAAGGGCGCCGCGGCGCAGGTGACTACCGGCTCAGGCGACGACGTCATCCTGCTCGCCGAACTTGCGGTGCTGATCGTGCTCGGGCGCCTCTTGGGCGAGGGCATGTTGCGGGTCGGCCAGCCGGCGGTGATGGGCCAGCTTCTCGCCGGCATCATCCTCGGACCGTCCGTGCTCGGCCTGATCTGGCCCGATTTCCAGCATCGGCTTTTCCCCGAAACCAAAGAGACGAAGGCGATGTTGGAAGCGATTTCCAATTTCGGAATCCTGCTGCTGCTGCTGCGCACCGGCATGGAAACGGACCTGAAGCTGGCACGAAAGTTCGGTCGCGCCGCGATCAGCGTCTCGCTCAGCGGCGTCGCCATACCTTTCGTCTGCGGCACGGCGCTTGGCGCGGCACTACCGGTTTCGCTGTTGCCGAGCCCGGACAAGCGGATGCTGACAGCCTTGTTTCTCGGCACCGCCCTGTCGATCTCTTCCATCAAGATCGTGGCCGCGGTCGTCCGCGACATGAATTTTACCCGCCGCAACCTAGGCCAGCTCATCATTTCGTCCTCGATCATCGAGGACACGATTGGCTGGATCATCATCTCCATCACCTTCGGGCTCGCTTCGGCGTCGAGCATCGATGTGCTCGGCGTAGCCAAAAGCGTCGTCGGAACAGCGCTGTTCCTGATCGCCAGCTTTACCGTCGGCCGATGGTTCGTGTTTCGCGCGATCCGCTTCGCCAACGATAATTTCGAGAGCGACTTCCCCGTCATCACCGCGATTCTGGCGATCATGAGCGTGATGGCGTTGATCACCAACTTCATCGGCGTGAACACCGTGCTCGGGGCGTTCGTCGCCGGGCTCCTGATCGGACAATCGCCGATCCTTACCCGGCACATCGACGAGCAGCTCCGCGGGCTGATCATTGCCTTCTTCATGCCGGTTTTCTTCGGCGTCGCCGGCCTCGGCACCCATTTCGCCGTCCTCGCCGATCCGAAGCTGCTGGGGTTGACGGTCGTCCTTATCGCCGCCGCCAGCTTCGGCAAATTCGCCGGCGCCTTTCTCGGCGCCCAACTCGGCGGCCTTGGCCGGCGCGAAGCATTGGCGCTCGGATTCGCCATGAACGCCCGCGGTTCCACGGAGGTCATCGTCGCCTCCATCGGCTTGGCCATGGGTGCGCTGACGCCCGACCTGTTCACCATGATCGTCGCCATGGCAATGACCACCACGATGGTCATGCCGCCGCTGTTGCGATGGGGATTGTCGCGCGTGGGCATCAGTCGGGCGGAGCAGGAGCGGCTCGAAGACGAGGAGGCTGCGGAAAGCAGCTTCGTCCGCGGCATCGAACGCATGCTGCTGGCGGTCGACGACAGTGCGAACGGACGATTCGCCTCGCGCCTGGCCGGTCTCATCGCCGGCGCGCGCGGCATTCCGATCACCATCGTACCCGTTGGCAAGGAGAGCAGACAAAGTCCCCCCGACGACGAGCGGCAGCCGCCCTCGCCGGCGAGCGAACGCGGGATGATGCAGGCGGCGTCGGTCGCCGCGAGCGGCGGCAGCGAAGACGCGGCTGCGGCCAAACCCGTTGAGGTAACTATCCGCAAGGCGGATGCGCCGGACGGCAATGCCGTGGCGCGCGAGGCACGCAAGGGCTACGACCTGCTGTTCATCGGGCTCGAGCACGCGTACAGCCGGTCAGGACGATTCCGACAAGACCTCGAGCGCATGGCGCTGGACTTCGAAGGGCCGCTAGCGATCGTCGAGGCCAAGGGCAACCATAGAGGCCGACCCGAACAAAGCGGGCTCGACGTGCTGGTGCCTGTGAATGGGACCAAGATCGCGCGCCGCGGCGCCGAGGTCGCCATCATGCTGGCGAGGGTATGCCGGGCGCCGCTTCAGGCCATCTACGTGTCGGAGATCGCCGGCAGGGAACGAAGCAACCGAAAACGGGGGGCCCGCTCGGGCTGGCACGAACAGGCGATCCTCAAGGACATCTCGGAATTGGCAGACCAGTACGACCAGAGGATAACGACGGCCGTGCGCTCCAGGAAGGCGGCCGAGGACGCCATTCTCTCCGCCATCGGCCGCAACGACGACAAGCTGGTCGTCATGGGGGTGCCCCGACCGGCGGGCGAACCACTGTTTTTCGGCGAAATCGCCGCCGCGGTCCTGGAAAGGACGCCGGCTTCGATCCTGCTAATATCAAGCTGACCGCCCACGGCTCCGACCGCCGGTGCGGCCGCCGGCCGGAGCCGACAGGCGGAACCGCGGACCGGACCTGGCGTTGATCCGTGGACCTATGCGGCGTGGTCGCCGGCGAGAGAGGCTCCTGTGGAATATTTCCGCGTCCGCCGGGCAAAGCGATACACGCTCAACATCAGCGACCCGAAGCCCATCGACAGCATTCAAGACGTATGGCGAGCCGCAGCACGCGCGGCGACAATCGGCATTTTCCTGTTGCTGTTCGGCGCCTTCGTCTATGTCGGCCGCTCCATCCTCATGCCGCTGACGGCCGCCGCGGTTCTCGCGCTGACCTTTGCGCCGCTGGTCAGGCATGCCAAGCGCCGAGGCATTCCGCCGCCGATCACGGCGCTGGCAATCGTCGTCGTCGCGCTCGGAGCGCTGGGAATGGCGGCGACGGCCCTGGTCAATCCGGTCAAGGCCTGGATTGCGCGCGCCCCGGAGATCGGCGGGATCATCCGTGAAAGGCTTTCGGTGCTCGAAAAGCCGCTTGCCGCGCTGCACGAGCTTGCCGGCGCCTTGTCCGGTGGCAACGAGGTAACGGTCAATTCCTCCTCCGCCAACGTCGTTTTGCCGGCCGTCGCCTTCCTGACGCCTGCAGCCGGCGAGCTGTTGCTGTTCTTCGCTGCGCTACTGTTCTTTCTCGTCGGTCTGGGCACGCTGCGCTCGAACGCCATCGCGCTGTTTTCCGGCCGCAGCGCCAAGCTGCGGTTCCTCAAGATCATGAACGACATCGAGCACAACCTGGCTGCCTATCTGACCGTCGTCACCTGCATCAACGCCGCAGTGGGAGCGATCGTCGCAGCCGGCGCCTGGATCCTGGGCATCCCCAGCCCGGCCGTCTTCGGTATCCTGGCGGCGGTCCTCAATTACGTTCCCTATGTCGGGCCGGCCGTCATGGTGGCCGCCTTGTTCGGTGTCGGACTCATCACCTACCCATCACTCAGCCACGCGCTCGTGCCCCCGCTTGCATTCATTGTGCTGACGGCGACCGAAGGCCATTTCGTGACTCCGACCATCGTCGGCCGCCGGCTCACGCTCAGCCCGATTCTGGTCCTGCTGGCGTTGGCCTTTTGGACTTGGATGTGGGGTCCGATCGGCGCGCTGCTCGCGGCGCCGCTGTCGATCATCGGACTCGTGGTCTTCAATCATTCGTTTCCGACGAGCGACGGCAAGCTGCCGAGCTGAACGGAACTTTTGCGCTGCGCCGGGTTTATTCGCACAACGCGGATTCATCCAACCGCGGGGATTTCAATGAATGCTCAACCCACGGACACCCAAGACGTTGCCGACAGCGGCCGGGACGCAAGCCGGGGCGTGCGCGCTCCGGGTGAGACCAACGACACCGCGGGCAATATCCAGAGCGACCTGCAGGCGCTGCGCGATGACTTCGGCCGGCTTGCCGAGCAGGTCGCCGGTCTCCTCGCGCAAACAGGCAATGCCGCCTGGCGGCACGCCAGAGTGCACGTTGACGGCGTCGTCGCCGATGCCCAGGACAAGGGTCGTGAAGCCGTCGGCGCCGTGCGCGAGGTCTCGGATCGCTTCGCCGACGCCGTCGATCGATCAATCAAGCAGCGGCCCTACGCCACGCTGGCGCTGACTGCCGGGCTAGGTTTTCTGCTCGGAGCGATCTGGCGGCGCTGAAGATCGAGGCGCGGAGCCAGATGGCGCGCTCACCATGTTGAAAAGCTGGACGCGCGCAACCGCCCTTGCGATCCAGGCGAGGGCGGGAGTCTCCTTTGCCCTCTTGGCATGGGCCACAATCGTAATTCTGGCGTCGCTGACCACCTTCGTGTTCCTTTGCGTCAGTCTTTATAACTGGCTGGCGTGGCAACTCGGCGATGTCTTCGCCGGCCTTGCGACCGCCGGCGTCTTCG
>Ga0070738_10005413_pt1 | contig 14170 bp, 10 predicted proteins | sample Coa_R2_2_FD_66446 | JGI IMG/M metagenome (GOLD analysis project Ga0070738, IMG submission 66446) | Surface soil microbial communities from Centralia Pennsylvania, which are recovering from an underground coalmine fire - Coalmine... | ecosystem: Environmental > Terrestrial > Soil > Unclassified ... | reverse complement strand
ATAATGAGATCAAGCGTGAGAACCTGCGTGCTGATCTAGTTTATCTAATCAATTACAAAAATCAGCCTCATGTGCTGGATATGGAACTGCAAGCAGATCGGGATAGCAATATGCCTGCACGTATGTTGCGTTACCATGTTGATTTACACCTTGATTATTCACTTCCGGTAATCACAGTAGTCGTTTACTTGTTTGAAACGAGTATTCCGACACCGCCATATAGAGAGGAAAGTGTTGATGAGGAACTCCTGACAATGAAGTATCGTGTAATTGCACTATGGACGCTCGATGCCCAGGAATACGTAAAAAAGCGTATAATAGGGATGTACACCTTCTTGCCTGGGATGAAAGGAGCCAACGTTTCACTACTCAAACAGGCAATAGAGGAAATGAGGGAGCGATACCAGCAGCCAGGAGTACTGGCACGTCACCTGGCACGGTTTAGAATAATCCTACGTCGGTCAACTATGTTATCTCAAGAGGACAAGCAGCATGTGGAGGATTTTATGCAAGTATATGATAGTTTGATGGATCAGGACCCATACTTTCAACAGCGCCTGGCCAGTCAGGTGGCCAGGAAAGCAGAGGAATTAGCCGACAGGAAAGCGGAGAAGTTGGCCGCTAAAAAAGCAGAGGAGTTAGCCGCCAAAAAAGTCGAGGAGTTAGCGTCCAAGCAAGCAGATGAAAAAGCGATGCAAGTACTACAACAAGTTGCGCTTGATGCTATAGAAGATCGATATCCATCTCTGTTGATGTTTGCACGCGAGAATATAGCCCAGGTCAGAAAGGCAGACGTCTTGAGGTTGCTCGTAAAGCAAATCTATAAGGCGCCTGACGAGGCAACGACTCGCTGGTTACTGGACACGTTGCCTCTGGAATCTGAGGAGAAGTAATGCACTTACTCTAGCAATATGCCGGTGGGTCAGTTTGTTGTCTACCTGACGATACAACGTTCACCAGTTACTACTTTTAGATTTACCCGGCTTGAAAAGAAAATATGACGATTTTCCAAACCATAAAACATCGCCGTAGCATCGGCAAAATGACCTCCGAAGTACCGCGGCGCGAGCAGATTGAGCGGATGTTGGAGGCAGCGACGCACGCGCCTGATCATCATAAGGTGCAGCCGTGGCGATTCTTTGTGCTGGCGGGTCATGCCCGTGAGGAATTGGGCGCGGTCATGGCCGGCGCTTTAGCCGCTCGCCTGGACGAAACGAGCAGCGAGAAAGCACAGGCGCTGATAAACAAAGAGCGAGGCAAACTCTTGCGCTCACCGGTAATCATTATCGTAGCTGCAGAGCGGCCCAGCCAACCCAACGTCCTGGCAATCGAAAATATCGAGGCTACGGCAGCAGCTGTGGAGAACATGCTGCTGACCGCTGAAGAAATGGGACTCGCCTGCATGTGGCGTACCGGAGATGCCGCTTACGATCCACGGGTCAAAGCCTGGCTCGGACTTTCGCCCGAAGATCATATCGTGGCTTTTGTCTACGTTGGCTACCCTGCTATTCCCCACCTTGAGCGCAACCCTGTTCCATTTGAGGAAAAAACGACCTGGCTTGGCTGGGAAGAAGACTAAAAGGAGATTGGGACGTTCTACAAACGTCCCAATTCGTCACCTGGAGCTAATACTTAATTAACGCGAAAACATCATAGCCCTTGAGTTGATCGCGACCTCTCAGGAAGGTCAGTTCGACCAGAAACGCGATGCCTGCGATATGCCCTCCCAGCGATTCCACGAGTTCCATTGCCGCGGAAACAGTGCCGCCGGTCGCCAGCAGGTCGTCAACAATCAGAACGCGCTGCCCAGGGCGAATGGCATCAGTGTGCATCTCAACCACATTCGTACCATACTCCAACGCGTACTCGACGCTCACCGTCTGAGCCGGTAATTTGCCGAATTTGCGCACAGGTACAAAGCCGCAGTTCAGCAGATAGGCCAGAGGCGCCCCGAAGATGAAGCCACGCGATTCCACTCCAACGACCGTCTGGATGCCGGCCCCCTGATAATGGGCCGCGAGACGATCTAGCGCGGCATGAAAAGCTGCTCCATTTTGTAACAAAGGGGTAATGTCCTTGAAAAGGACACCTTTTTGCGGAAAATCAGGAATATCCCGAATCCAGTCTTCCAGTCTTATCGAGTCAGGTGTTGAAGACATGAGTCATTCTCCCTCATAAAATATATGCAGCAGGCAGTTTACTCGATCAAAACGTAGTATGCCGCAAGGTGTGGACTCCACGTTCTTCTGCTCGTTGCCTGGCTTGTAAGCGGAAAAGAATTTTCCACCTCACACTATACCTTAACACACTTGCTCATGCAAGCGTATCACCCATTCAGGTTCCTGATTTTCAATGCATTATGCTGTCTACTCTAACCTCGCTGTGGCATTGGCGCAGGCTGCGGCTGCTGGGGTGGTTGGGGTGGTTGAGGCGCTTGAGGTGGTGGCAGGGGCGACGTACAATAGGCGCAGCGGGTCGCCATAACGTTGACGCTGCTGTAGCAGTACGGGCAATCCTTTGTGTTTGGGGCAACCTCATTTTCCTTTGGCTTGTAGCGGGCTACCATGGCATTAACCGGCAGGACGATGAAGAAATAGATAACAAATGCCAGGATCAGGAAGCTAATAACGGCCTCGATGAAAACGCCCCACATGATGGGTTTATGCGTATAAGGAACTGGCGTCTGGAAGGCTCCAAGGCTGGTGGTGCCGGCGGGAATAACAGGGGTGATGATATCTGTGACCAGCGCGTTGACGACGCCGGTGAAAGCGGCGCCTATCATGATGCCGACGGCTAAGTCTACTACATTGCCGCGCAAAATAAAGGCTCTGAAGCCGCTCAAGGTCTTCTTAGTCCCTTGCTCCGCTCTAAGCACACTAGGGTTGTTGAAAAATGCCATAGATGCGTTTCTCCCTTTTGTATTGATTCTTCAACTAAATAGGCCAGGCCAATTTGCCGGCTCTGCACTAATATAACGAATGAATTTGAGGAAGTGGATAAGCCAGGTGCTAAATGAGTAACAAGAGGCGAGGTCAGCTGCCTGGCTGACCTCGCCTCTTGTTACTCATACCCTTGATCTGAATCCGTATAGCATTGAAACACTTAAGCGCTCAGCTTCACCAGCGTCACGCCGTCGCCGCCCTCCTGGGCGGGGGCGGACGTGTAAGACTTCACCAGTGGATGATGTGCCAGTTGCTCGCGCACGGCTGAGCGCAAGGCACCTGTACCCTTGCCATGCACGATGCGCACGGACGAGATGCCCGACATAACGGCATCATTCAGGTACGAGTCCAGTTCCTCCAGAGCCTGCTCGACACGCCAGCCACGCATATCGAGCTGCGTGGCAACTTCTGGACGATCCTCGTAACGAGGCACAACCACGGATGGTTCTGTCTTCATATACCCCTCAGCGGACGCCTGGCGCTTGCTGATACGCTCGATATTGTCCACACTCACCCGGAACCGCAAAGAACCCATCTGTACCTCGGCCTCGCTATGGTCGGGAGAAAGACCGAGCAGTTCAGCATTCTGACCGAAGCTGAGAACGCGCACAGTATCGCCGATCTGCAAAGGCCCATCGATTCTCTCCGGCTCTGACTCCGCTTTTTTGCTTGCGCGACGCGGCACCAGAACAGGAGCTAATTTCTCTTCCAGACCGCGTACCTGCTGGCGTGCCTCGCTCAATCGCTCGCGCGATATGCTGCCGCGGCCCGCCTCAATCTTGATCTTCGCAAGCGTCCTCTGCACCTCTTCCAGCTCTCGTTGAGCCTGCGCGCGTGCCTCATTGAGGATTTTTATCCGCTGCTCCTCGAGCTTGTGACGGTCCTGTTCAAGCTGCTTGCGCTGGTACTCTGCCTCTACCCGCTCCATATTTAAATGGAACCGCTCATCTTCAAGCGCTTTGCGCTCGGCCTGCAGACCTTCCAGAAGATTCTCCATCCGCACGCCCGCGCTGCCCAGGAACTCACGCGCCTTCTCAATGATGCGCTCGTCCAATCCCAGGCGACTCGCGATTGCCAGCGCATTGCTACGTCCGGGCAAGCCGATACTCAGCCTATAGGTCGGCGAAAGCGTTTCCACATCGAACTCGACCGAGGCATTGGTTACACCGGCCTGCTCGTGCGCAAAAGCTTTTAGCTCCGAGTAGTGGGTGGTTGCGATGGTCGTCACATGACGTTCGAGCAAGAAGGTGAGAATAGCGCGAGCCAATGCCGAGCCTTCGCTTGGATCGGTACCGGCGCCCAGCTCATCCAGCAGTACCAGCGCTCTCAAGCGGCGGCTCTCAGGCTTTCCCACCAGTGTTTCAGACAGCTTTCCCCGGATATCGGGCGTTTCGCGCTTCACCTCTTCTTCGATATGGCGCAGAATCTCGATAATACGGCTCAGATGCGAGGAAAATGTACTCAGGCTCTGTTCGATGCTCTGTTCATCGCCGATATCGGCAAACACCTGCTCAAAAACGGCTATTTCGGAATGTTCATCGGCGGGGATATGCAGTCCCGCCTGCGCCATCAGCGTCAAGAGACCTGCCGTCTTCAATGCCACGGTTTTACCACCGGTATTGGGGCCGGTAATCACCACCATGAAGAATTCGCGCCCCACGTGGAAATCAATCGGAACAACCTTGCCCATCAACAATGGATGGCGCGCATTGCGCAGCTCGACGCGCCCAACATCGTTGATGAGCGGCTCGCTACAGCGCATCAAACGTCCATAGCGCGCCTTCGCCAGGTGAAAATCGAACTCGGCCAGCAATTCAACTGCCAGCTTCAGCGCATCCGCCTCGTGGCCGATTTCAAGCGAGAGGGCGCGTAAGATGCGTTCGATCTCCTGCTGTTCCTCTATCTGGAGCTGGCGTAGTTTGTTGTTCAATTCCACTACCACCATCGGCTCGATAAAGACGGTCGCGCCGCTGGAAGACTGGTCATGAACAATACCACGCACCTGCCCGCGACTCTCAGCCTTGACTGGAATAACATAGCGGTCATTGCGTATGGTGACAATAGGCTCTTGCAGCACATTGCTGAATTGGCCCACCAGCGAGCGCAAGCGATCCTGCAGGCGCTGATTGGCGCCACGAATATCGAAACGCAACTTGCGCAACGTTGGGCTTGCTGTATCCAGCACTTCTCCCTCTTCGCTGATGGTTTCTTCGATGCGGCGAGCGATATGCGGCCGTTGTGGAATATCCGCGCCTAACTTGCTCAGTAAAGGAAACTCTTCAGCCGGTAGCTTTTCCAGCAACTTAGATACATGAATTGCGCTGTGCGTCGTTGCCAGCACTTCGAGCAGATCGGATGGACTCAGAACTCCCTCACGGGCGGCACGAGCAAGATGAGCGCGGATATCTCGCGCACCCTGTATACCTGCATCGCTGCGCAACTCGATCAGGCGAGAGGCTTCAGTTGTATAGGCGAGGCGACGCCGCACCTCGTCCACGTTTGGAGAGGGTTGTAGCTCCATCACCAGCGCTTTGCTGGCCGAGAACGCTGCTTCCCTGGCCACCTTCTCTAAAATTTTGGGATACTCCAGCGTGAGTATACTTTTCTCGTGCATAACGGTATGAATATGTCCTTCTCCGGCAAACTTCATTGTTGCCACTACACGGTCTCAAATGCGCGCCGATCCTTTCATTCCCCACAGGATAATACCACAACAGGATACTGCAAGAAAAGAGATTGAAAGGAGAACTCTGCCTTTGGGACGGGAAATCAGGAGCAAATCAGAAAACTTCTATTATAGATAACCATCGCCAGCCTTGCTGTATTCCCACATCAGGGTGACGCGAGATGCTTCGCTGCACTCAGCATGACATGCATGGCCCATGCATGTCATGCTGGGCAAAGATGCCGAAGCCCTGGGCAGAGCGAACAGGGAAGCATCTCTGCCCACCTTCTGGGGAATCACCACTGGAACCTCTCTTGCCCTTTTTCGTATACAATAATGTGCATTGAAAATACAAACGAACTGAAATGGATTTGGAGCAACTCATCATGATCCTTCATCTTGGAGAGCGTGTCTTCTGGGGGGCACCTGAAGTTATTTACCTTGAAGGAACCATTACCCGGCTCGACGAGGAAAACCAGAGTGTTCTGGTGCATATCGACCGCGCCACCCCTAATTCCGCGCACCTGATAGATACCGATGTTCCTTTTGCCGCGGATGGTGTTACTCCCCTTCAAGGCGATTCCCCTGCTGGAACAACAACGAAACGTTCGGCAGACCGGCAAACGGCTTCGCCAATGAGCGATGAGGACAAGATTCGCTCCGCCGCAGCCGTCGCCGTTCATCAAAAATACGGGTACAGTCTACCGGCGGAAAAAGAACAGGCCATGATCGATCAGGTAGCGCAGGTGCTTGGCAGCGACCCGGAAATGCGAACCCGCATCATTCATTCTATGAACGAAATCTTACAGCGCGAAAAATGAGCCGTTATTCCATTGAGCCGCGTCCTTTTGCAGGGACGTTTTCCACAATCAGCCCTGGTATTGTTCGTCGCTGACATGTTCCAACCAGTCAACGGCCCTGCCGTCGAGCCGTTCCTGAATGGCGATGTGGTCATAGCTGTGGTTGGCGCGGCTCCGTGCCAATGCTTCTCCCCCGGCTCGAACCAGATCACGTCTCCCGGATGAATTTCCTCGATTGGGCCGCCCCAGCGTTGGGCGCGGCCACTGCCCGCCGTCACGATCAGGGTCTGGCCCAGTGGGTGAGTGTGCCAGGCCGTTCGAGCGCCGGGTTCGAAAGTGACGCTGGAGCCGGCCACACGCGCGGGATCGGGCGCCTGGAACAGCGGGTCAATACGGACAACGCCGGTAAAGTACTCGGACGGCCCCTTGCCGGAAGGTTGCGAGCCACTTCTTTTGATATCCATATGCTATTTCCTCCTGTTTATTTCTTCATGTTGTCTACCTGCTCGTCTCATTCCTGTTCATAGCTGTATCCTTGGGAGGCCGATCAATCGGCCCCTACATCCGCCAAAGGATGGAGAGCTGTCTAGTGTTAATTATAGGCGCACCTTTCAGCAGGATGGTAGAATGATTATCGCAAATGATTGTCTGATCCGGCAAAATTTCCAGAGCCATGATGGGAAAGCAGGGGAAAAGGTTCTTATGAGCGTCCAATGTGAAATTAGACCTATACGTACACCGAAAACTGGTATATACTTGTGAGGGTTTAGGGATGGCCCATCATTAGCTAAAAGATGGATGGAATAGAATAATGATGAATTGCGAACGCTGTAAGACGCTACTGCCACCAGATGCACGTTTCTGCCGTGTGTGTGGCCTTGCCGTCCCTGCTGCGCCCGATAATAGAGCAAGTAACACGCCGCCATTCAATACGCCGGTCATCAATAGTTCTCCAACTATACCGGCGCCCAGACCTGAGTCGCAGCCAGCAGTGTCATCTCCCCCACAATGGGGATCACCCACCGGGCCAGCATCGCCTTCTGGTCCGCAGTGGCTGCAACCGACCCAGGCAGTATCGCCCCCAGCCTCGCAATGGGTGCAACCAACTCAGGCAGTATCGCAATCTTCCCAATCACCAGTGGTCATTCCGCCACCTGCCGGTACAAGAAGGAGTTCGGAAGGACAACCTGCTTCTCCACCTTCAAAACCTCGCCGTCGCATTGGCTGCCTGCCAAAGATATTGATCACGCTCATCATCCTGGCGGCTCTAGTGACGGGGGGATGGTTGCTGGGCCTGCGTCCTTACTTACATGCTGTGGCACAAAACCAGATTGACCAGGAGTTGTCAAACTCCATCAATCAGATTATTCCTGTACCGCCTCCTATCAATACTATCCCTGTCACAGAGACGATGATCAACAACCTGATCGTACTGAACCACGCTCCTTCTGATCCCGTGCAGAATGCGCATGTCACGATCACACCCGGTAACCTGCACCTGGATTTTCAGCTATATGGCTTCTCTTGCTCGATTGACGGCAAGCTGATAGTAAGCAGCGGAAATCTTCTAGTAACGAACGTGGCAATCCAGGGTATAATAGGCCTGATTATGTCACCAGATGAACTGACAAGCATTCTGAACAGCCAGCTGGCCGAGGTGCAATCACATATACATCGCACGATCAGCTCGGTAACGCTCAAAGATCACGAAATCGACATCATGCTTGGCGGCGTCATCTTTTGACCTCGGGGTCGGGTAGGAGCCGATTGATCGCGCCCAGCGCCGATTTATCGGCCTCGCTGCTTGCGTTTTTGGAAGAGAAAGAACAGGCTGGGTGCCAGCGCTACAAGCACGCCATCGACAGCAACACTCAGCCCACCATTTTCCATACCTGATGCCGCGCCAGGCTGGTGAACGCTGGCAAAGACAGAGGCAGCATTTGGCAGAAAACCATCGTTATCTTCGCCCAACGGCCAGTAAACAAACGCCGCGCGCCCAATAATATTCTTACGCGGCACAAACCCCCAGGCGCGAGAATCATAGCTTCCCCTGCGATTATCGCCCATCACAAAATAGTCATTAGCCGGCACAGTTTCCGAGATCTGCTTGTACGCATAAGGATTGCCTTGATTTTGCGAGGCCACATAGGTCTCCTTCAGTGTCACGCCATCGACCGTAACGATAGTGCCATTGATGGTAATCCTGTCTCCTGGTATGGCGATAATGCGCTTAATGTAATCCTGCGTAGGATCGGGCGGCGCCACGAATACGATAATATCCCCGCGCGACGGGGGATGAAAGAGGTAGGTCCACTTGTCTACCAGGATCAATTCTGTATTGTGCAGCGTAGGCTCCATACTGGTGCCTTCTATATTGAAATTCTGCACGGCAAAGCGGATCACCAGAAACATCAAAATGGTCAGCACAACCGTCTCGATAATTTCCCGCAGCAACCGGTACCGCTTCTCAAAGTCCAGCTCTGAATTCATGCCATCAATTTCCTTCGCCCGCTCCAGGCTCAGACATCCTTTGCCTATTTCACCTATAGAATCTACCAGATCAGCACAGCGTTTAGCAAGCCTTTAGCAGCATAGGCCAACCGGCATCTCTACTATACTATATCTCGGCTACCTGGTGCTGTATAGTAGGGGCGGCGCCTGGTGCCTGTCCTGCTTCGAGAGCGCTTCATTAACCGTCCTATCGGATGATTTTCTCTTTTCTACAGGTAGGAATGAAAGGCTACCTTCTCTTCTGGAAAAGCGCCGGGTTCATAAGGGGTTGAGTCTCACCGGCCCGTCGCTCATTCGGTATGGGTCCGCCTTCGCGCAGCACCAGCACAGGAATATCCGAGTAGCGGGCCACCTTCTCGGCTACGGAACCCATCACCCAACGAGTCACCCCTGAAAAACCGTGGCTGCACAACACGATTATATCCGCCTTCTCTGTCGCGGCCACCGAAAGGATAGTGGGAGCAACCAGCCCGAACTCCGCCCGGGTCTGAACAGCTATGCCATGAAATTGATCTGTAGTGGCAATCGCTCCAAGATAGCTCTCTGCCTGTGCCTGTTCTACCTGCCCCACGCTCTGGAAAAGAGCCGGTCTGGTCGGCACTGTAGGCATGGACTCGGGAGAGGTATCAATCACGCGCAGCAACAGAATGGAAGCGCCGGCACTACGCGCCATGTGTTCCGCAACCGGCAACGCTTCCTCCGCTCGCGATGAACCATCTAAAGGTACCAGAATTCGTCTGAACATCATGCACTCCTGATCATCCTGCTTTTGCCATGCCCGTCTGCTGCTCTTCCTCCTCCACAAACGATAGCGGGCGCGCAATGCTTTCCAGCGACCTCCGCTCTGCATTCACCGCGAAGAAGACCGCGATGATGCCCGCCGCAATCATTAACGCAGCGCCAAACACGTCACCATAGAAGACATTCACCGGCTTGCCAGACTGGATCAGCAGGCTAAACACCGTCGGCGCAAAAGCACCGCCTAATGTGCCAATCGAGTAGAAGAGCGCAATAGCCAGCGCGCGCGTCTCCAGCGGGAATACCTCGCTCACCGTCAGGTAGGCCGCGCTTGCCCCTGCCGAGGCAAAGAAAAAAATCACCGACCAGCAGATCGTCTGTGTCACGGCATCCAGCACTCCCTGTAAGAATAACCAGCCGGTGATGGTCAAAAGAACACCCGAAAAGATGTAGGTGAAACTGATCATCTTCCGCCGGCCCAGCGTATCAAACAGCCGTCCGATGGTGAGAGGCCCGAAGAAATTGCCTATGGCGAATGGGATCAGGTACAATCCAACATTGTTGGCAGGAATATGGTAGAAGGTCGTCAGCACCAGGCCATAGGTGAAGAAGATCGCGTTATAGAGAAACGCCTGGCCCACCATCAACGAGAAACCCAGCAGTGAACGCGTGGGATATTCCTTCAACATTGTTTTAGCGATTTGCAGGAAACTCACCGTGCCTACCGGACGAATCAGGATCGAACCTTCAGGCTCCGGCAAGTTTTTAAGATGATCTTCTTTCTTCACTTCCTTCTCGATAGAAGCGACAACCTCGTCCGCCTCATCGAAACGCCCATGCATCATCAACCAGCGTGGGCTTTCCGGTACATGCCGGCGTACCAGCAGGATGGCAAGGCCAAGAATGGCACCCATAGCAAAAGCCAGGCGCCAGCCAAGGTCTACCGGCAACAGGTGCGGATTCGTCAACACTACAGTGATTCCGGCGCCAACCGCCGTCCCAACCCACCAGGAACCATTAATTGCGAGGTCTGTCCAGCCACGCGCGCGAGCCGGAATCAGTTCGTCAATCGCTGAATTAATGGCCGAATATTCTCCGCCGATTCCGGTGCCGGTGAAGAAACGGAAGATAATAAACCAGTAGATGTTGAAGGAGAAAGCCGTCGCAATCGTCGCAATAAGGTAGACGCCCAGGGTAATCATAAACAGCTTTTTGCGCCCCCACTTATCAGTAAGACGCCCAAAGAAGAGTGAACCCAGCACAGCGCCTATCAAATAGGCAGTTGCAGCATAACCTATTTCGGCATCAGTAAAATGCACCGTTTGTGGGTCTTTCAGCACACTGGCGATAGCGCCGATAATCGTTACCTCAAGCCCATCAAGTATCCAGGTAATGCCCAGCGCAATCACTACCAGCCAGTGCCACCGGCTCCAGGGCAGGCGATCCATCCTGTTTGGAATATTGGTCCTGACCGGCCTCACATTGTTTGGTACCGACATGCTCATAGCCTCGTTGCTCCTTCCAAATAAGCAGCTGCGGTTGCTGCTCTAACAACCCTCCATCAGTTCCCATTTTTAGGGGCATGTTGTCAGGCTTTTGCCAATTACAACAAAAAACATTTGAATGCATCAGCTTGTGGAACTCAAATGCTTAGCCTGTTGACGGGATGTATGGATGACATTCCTCATACCATATCCGTCTAACTTCATTCACGTTATTCAAAATAGGCAGGTTTCACTCTTCCTGATTGCTGATGTACAGCAGAAAAATTGACGAAAGAGCCTGAAGACGCTGCTGATAGGAAATAAAGGCTACCTCTATCGTTGTTTAAATAAGTGGAAACTTTTTTTCTTCGCCTGAGCATACCCGTGTTGAAATTAAATGCAGTAGGGACAGTGGCTTGCCCTGTCCTGGTCGGGGTCGCAGGGCAGGGACAAGCCACTGTCCCTACAGGAGTAGGCGATTCCTCGATTCGGTGACAAAGTTCACCAGGGCGGAACGGCTGAATTCCTATTGCCCGATTCGATTGTGTTATTCTGAGCGCAGTGAAGAATCTCGTTTTTTGTCTGATGACATCCTGATATTTGTATTGTATACTGTACGTATTGAACGTTTGTATCAATGCAGGGGCTCCGAATAGGGATGCCCCTGCATGTTGATGGGTGGTCTAATGCTATGCCCCAGGATAAAATAGTTGTACGTGGTGCCCGCGAACATAATCTGAAAAATATTGATGTAACAATACCTCGTGATAAGCTGGTCGTGATTACCGGTCTTTCCGGCTCAGGAAAGAGCAGCCTGGCTTTTGATACGATCTTTGCTGAGGGTCAGCGTCGCTATATCGAATCGCTCTCCGCCTATGCCCGCCAGTTCCTGGACAAGATGGAGAAGCCGGATGTTGATCATATCGATGGCCTCTCACCCGCGATCTCTATTGATCAAAAAGGCACAACCCATAACCCGCGTTCAACAGTTGGCACGGTCACCGAGATTTATGACTACCTGCGCCTGCTTTACGCGCGTGTCGGTCACCCGCATTGTCCTATCTGCGGGCGCGAGGTAAGCCGGCAGACGGTGCAGCAAATCGTCGACTCCGTACTCGGCCTTCCCGAGGGTTCGCGTATTCTTTTGCTTGCACCGCTCGTTCAGGGGCGTAAGGGCGAATACAAGAATATCTTTGAAGAGATGCGCCGTTCCGGCTATGTGCGCGTGCGAGTTGATGGCACGATTTATGATTTGAGCGACGAGATCGAACTGGACAAGCAGAAAAAGCATACCATTGAGGTTGTCGTTGATCGCCTGGTGATTCGTAAAGGCCAGAAAGCGCGCTCATCGAAAGCTACTTCCTCATTTATGCTGCCTTCTACAGCTTCAGATGTGTTAGATACAGATGGCTATGACTCAGCTTTCGCGCTTAAAAAGGTTGCTGAGCGGCCTGGCCTGTATGATGTCAATGCCAGAAAAAACACCGATAGCGTAGACCCATCTGCTGAGCCTGCTGCGGACTTGCCGGCACAGGACATTGCGCAAGAAAGCGATGTTGATCCAGCTTTCAGGCAGCGTCTCGCCGATTCGCTCGAGACAACATTGAAGCTCGGCGCTGGAGTCGTACTCGTCTCAGTCATCGATGGTGAAGAGATTTTGTACTCGGAGAACCTGGCCTGCGTCTACGACAACATCAGCCTGCCGGAAATCGCGCCGCGCACCTTCAGTTTCAACAGCCCGCATGGCGCCTGTCCTACCTGTACCGGCCTGGGCACGCAGCAGGAAATCGATCCTGAACTGATCGTCACTCATCCCGAACTGAGCTTGCTCGAGGGGGCAATCGCACCATGGAGTAAGGTTGTCAACGGTAGCCAGTGGCATGCCTCGATTCTGGAAGCCCTGGCGAGGAAGTACAATTTCAGCCTGAACACGCCCTGGCGCGATCTGAGCGATGAGCAGCGCAAGGTCATTCTCTACGGCGCACCTGAACAATTGACCATTCGTTATACGCCGCAGCATGGGCATACGCGCAGTTACAACGTCAACTTCGAGGGCGTCATACCGAATCTTGACCGGCGCTACAAGCAGACCGACAGCGAGATGATCCGCGAGGAGATCGAGGGCTATATGTCGGCCCGCATCTGCCCGGACTGTCATGGCGCTCGTCTCAAGCCGGAAGCGCTGGCCGTCACAGTGGGCGGACACAATATCGTCCAGGTGACGCGGCTCTCGATTTTGACTGCTCGGCGCTTCTTTCAAGAGCTGGAAGCATCTCTACCCGGTGGCGTGAGTTCGCAAGCAGTTGCCCCCCTTCCGGCGGCTCCCGCACGAAATGGGAAAAAGAAAAATGGCAATGGTGGTTCGCTCCTGGGTGACCCGCTGGCGCCGATTGACCCACATGGCCCATTGGTTGAGACACCCTTGACCGAGCGCGAGCGTATCATTGCTCGCCAGGTGTTGAAGGAGATTCGGGCGCGCCTGCAATTCCTGGTGGATGTCGGTCTGGATTACCTTAGCCTTGATCGCGCCGCCGCCAGCCTTTCAGGTGGCGAGGCACAGCGTATTCGCCTGGCAACGCAGATCGGTTCCGGCCTGATGGGAGTGCTTTATATCCTCGACGAGCCGAGTATCGGCCTGCACCAGCGTGATAATGCCCGCCTGATCAAGACCCTGGTGCGCTTGCGAGACCTCGGCAATACGCTGCTGGTGGTAGAACATGACGAGGATACGATGCGGGCCGCCGATCACATTATCGATATCGGTCCAGGAGCAGGCGAGCATGGCGGCAAGGTGGTTGCCGAGGGAACCTACAAAGATATTATCGCCAACCCGAATTCGCTGACCGGCGATTACCTGTCCAGGCGCAAACGCATCCCGATACCTGAGCAACGCCGCGAAGGAAACGGGCGCTCACTCATTATCAAGGGAGCGCGCGAAAACAACCTGAAAAACATTACGGTTGAAATTCCCCTGGGGAAATTCGTGGTGGTGACCGGCGTCTCCGGTTCCGGTAAGAGTACGTTGATTAC
>Ga0070738_10005411_pt1 | contig 14178 bp, 5 predicted proteins | sample Coa_R2_2_FD_66446 | JGI IMG/M metagenome (GOLD analysis project Ga0070738, IMG submission 66446) | Surface soil microbial communities from Centralia Pennsylvania, which are recovering from an underground coalmine fire - Coalmine... | ecosystem: Environmental > Terrestrial > Soil > Unclassified ... | reverse complement strand
ATCCGCAAGTAGAGCACGCCATCGCGCAAACCGCAGAACTGCTTCAGGCAGAGGTCGCCTATCTCGAAGCACAAGCCACGGCGTTACTTCAGCAGGTACACCACCCGGATCGGCCAGGACTGGATCGCACACTCCTGCAACCCGCAGCCCTCGCCCTGCAACGCCGCGTTGTCCGCCAGTTTCTTCAGCAAACCTTACCCTGCGCTCCCAGTTTCAATCACGTTGAGAAAGTCGTCAGCCTCATCACGGCACCCAATCGATCGCAGACGGATCCCTTTCCTGGTGGCGCGATCGCCTGCGTTGAAGCCCCTTGGATCTGGCTCAAAACCGATGACAACAGTTGTGATTGAAGGACGCGATAGCCATAATATATTCGCTTGAGAGACTGAGTTACTATAGCCGTAGCCATTTCAGGATGGCAGCAGCGAGCTAGCAGGCCTACCCAGAATCGGCTATCCGGCGATTGACCCTATCCTGAGCTTGCTGACCAAATCGATCTTATGAACAGAACTTCATGAGTACCGTTCAGCGAAGGTTGACTCGTAGCTCAATCATCGCCAAGCATCCTGAAAGCTCACGAGGCGGCGAGTTCTGGGGTACTGGTGAGGTTGGCGAGAATTTGGCGCATCTCGGCGATCGCGCCTGACTGGTGCTCTCCTGTCTCCTGGAGTTGGGACATTGTGCCTGCAAGGCCCTCTAAGCGTTGGCGTAGACCATCGACGTTGTCCTGGATGGGTTGGAGCAATTCTTGATAGAGGTTCACGCGTCCCCACGTCTCGGCGGCGGTAGAGCGGCGCTCAATGAGCATCTGCTCAAGCTGCTTGAGTTCGTTGCGCTTGTTCTCCTGCTCTGTTGCCTGAGAATTGACTAGGCCCTGGGCCTGGTTGATCGCACCGCGCATTTGCTCAATTTGGCTTTCTAGCTTTTGCAGTTCTTCGACCTGCTGCTGCCGCTGGGCTTCAATCTGGCTCAAAATGGGGCCAAGGTCAATATCGTTATCCTGCCCATTCGTATCCGTGTTGCCCTGTCGCCGCGATAGGACGGCGCGATGCTGGCTTAATAGACCTTCGCGTTCTCGTAAATTTCGGCGCTGACCAACCAGCGTTTCGTTGAGCATCTGGTATCCGTCCTGCTCGTCAGCCAACTCATTCTCCAGGTTCAGGCGATCGAACTCATTCGCGGCCTGTATCTTCGCCTGCAGTTCGTCAATTTCTTGCTGTTTATAACGCAGTTCTTCTTCCTGACTCTCAACGAATTGAGAAAGCTTTTGTAAATCACGTTCCAGGTCGTTGACTAATTTCTGTAATTCTTCTAGCGAGAGCTTTTCCAACGCTTCGACGTCTACTTTCTGGCCCACTTTGACCTTGTCAGAGGTTTCTGACAGTCCATAGAGTTGCTGGTGCAAGTCTTCCTGATTTTGAATCTGTACACCCAGCATCCGAGCGTATTCCTGTCGCACATTCAGCGAGGTCTGCTGTACCTTCAATTCAGCGCGGCCTGCTTCGAGAGACTCCTGTGCCTGGTGCCACTCATGCCAGCGTTGCTGTAGATCCTGGGACTGGCGATCGACCTCTCCCTGGATCTGCTGAGCGGTCGATCGCTGCTGATCTAAATTTTGCCACTGCTGGTTGAGGGAATGCTGCTGCTGTGTCAGAATTTCCAGCGAGGCGTTCAGATGGTCGCGTACCCCCTCTGTGGACGGCACGGCACTGGCCAAACGGTTCAGCAAGTCGTGAATTGTGCGTGCTTGGTCATCATCCAGGAAAGCGGTTTGCTGGAATTCGGCCTGACGCTCTTCGAGTCGTCTCATCTCACCGCGTAGGTGCTCCCAGGCCCCTTCCAGCTCCTGTCGATTGCGTTCAAACTCGTCGCGTTGCTGATTCACCTCGTCCCGCAGCGTTTCGATTTCTTGACGCTGTTGCTCTAGCTGCTCAAAATCATCTTCCATCTGTTGCAACTGTTCGCGGCGGGACTCCATCTCCATTTCCCGCCGGTTAAGTTCCTGGCTCTGATAAGTCAGCGATTGTTTCCACTGCTCAATTTCTTCTTCCTGCGTCTTAAATTTCTCTTGCAGTCGTGAAAAGTTTTGCAGGATGCTAACGAGCTGTCGGCCGGCTTCCTGAACGCGCTGTACCTGTTTATTAGCGGTCAGGTCAACAAGCACTAACGCTCCACCGTTGTAGTTGTTTGCCTCTTCGCAGCCCACAACTTCCTCACCCGGCACAGCGCTCCAGCTTTGTTCAGACCGCTGGCAGGCAAGCAGCTTCAACTCTGCTTTGCCGCCCCCCAGCAATCCACCGCTCTTCTTTTGTACTTCTGCAAGATACAGCACGCTGATAATCCTCTTCTGTGTCTGTGCCCTATAAAGGTGCTTTTTTTAACGAGCGAATCGGAACCAATAGACCTAGTGTAGTGAGACAACCCTAGCAAAACAATCCTTATTCGCAACCGGGAGATAATCATCTCCTCGATTCGCGAATCTTCGCTGCTACTCCGTTAGCAATCGCTGATGCCTCAATTGCTACTGCGATCGCTGCTGTCAATGCTTGCAACCCCACAAACGCCGGTAGATGCTCAGATTTGAGATCGCTCAGAGTTGTCAGATTTGATTGATAGGTTTCATCGCTACCGCAGAAGGACTAAATTAGCCAGCATTTTAACGCCTACACCATAACAGCAAGGCTTTGCTAACGCTGTAGTATTACCTACCCTGTTATTCTAGGTCAGACTTCTGGTTCAGACACTCATACCTGCGCTGCCAGCACCAGACAGCACTTGTTAGCTACTTTAACCCCAGATTAGTTGCTTTAACCTCAGACAATAAGCTCAATAAGCTCATGACACCTGTAAATTTGCAGTTAGCCGCTGCGCTCAGTCTGCCAGGAGATTGAATCCAACGGCTGGTAGAAAAAATATATGGCCCCTGTCACAAAACGCTTTATGCGTTGGGTACGAGTGGGCCAACCCTAAATGATGAACCTGTTGTCGCCTTAGTACTCCTGCTGAGTATCTTCAACGCTCAGGGAACCTTTGTTGTTCTCTCAATCTAACACTGCTGCCAGCGGTGACAGTAAAGAACTGTGAAGAAAATGCCCGCTGTGTGGGTAGTCAGAATTGTTGGCCTTGAATCACTACCGGGAAACAAAAACCGTTCCCGTCTGGGAAACAACAATTTGGGGCCGCGATCGCGCTGGCGACTGTTCGTTCGTGAACGAGAAAAAGTCAGAGATTCTATTTATAAAGGTATGAGGGGGAGTATAAAAGTTGTATTGGAAATTAATTTTCCGGCATATCAGAGAATTTTCGAAGAGCAGACTCTGCTTGAGAAGGTACCTGAATCGAAACGCATTCCAAGCACTTGAGGAGATCGCTGGAGTTTCATGCAGGGTAAGTTGAGTGAAATTGACATTCGCAGCATTCTGCAACTCGTTGAGTTGGGGCAGCGGACAGGCGAACTTTTTGTCGAAGCTTATCCATCGCAACCAGTCAGCTTGGGCAATCCTGGCCTGAGCTATTTACAAGATGCACGCTCACCCCGGACGCTTGCCGAACCGTACTGGTTTGTGTTTTTCCTCAACGGTCAAATTGTCTATGCGGCTGATCGCGCGGCCAACCTGTCGCGGTTGTCTGACTATCTGCGACGCTACCGTGCCGATACCGCGCTGAACACTCTAGTGGTGCCCTCGATCGCGGCTCAGAATGCTCTAGAGTACGGTTACCTCTGGGCGCTGTTAGAAAATCACACGCTTACCCCTGCTCAAGGTCGCAGCATCATCCAGAGTATGGTGCATGAAACGCTGTTTGACCTTCTCGGTCTGCATCAAGGCTCATTTATCTTCGAGCTTGGCCCTGCCTTGGCCCCCCAGCTAACGACCCTGGAAGTGACGCCGCTTTTGACCAAAATCATGAAGCAGGTGCAGGAGTGGAAACAGTTTCATCCCCACATCCAGTCGCCCGATCAATGCCCTACAATTGCCGATATTGCCACCTTACAAGAAACCCTCTCCAAGCGAACGCTGACTATCCTAGACCGCTATGCTGACGGTAAAACGTCGATTCGGCAAATTGCCCGTTACCTCAATCGCGATATTTTAACGGTTTCGCGGGCAATCTATCCTTATGTCCAAAAAGGTGTGATTCAACTGGTTTACAACATTGAACAAGAAACTGAAACTGGCGTCAGAGGTAAGCTGACTCGCGCTAAAGACTTTCGGCTCCACCAAAAATCCAGAAATTTGCGTGTGGTTTGCATTGATGATGGGATCACAGTGCGTGAGACGGTAGAGCAAATTCTGAGGCATCATGGCTACGAGGCAACCGCGATCGCAAATCCGCTGAATGCCCTGAGTCTGGTATTTCAGCTGAAACCTGATCTAATTCTTTGTGATATTGCCATGCCGGAACTGGACGGCTATGAGATTTGCGCCATGCTGCGAAAATCGACCGCATTTCGTCAAATTCCGATCGTCATGTTGACGGGCAAAGACGGTTTTATCGATCGCGTTAAGGCGAAAATGGTGGGTGCCACCGATTATTTGACTAAGCCGTTTGGTGAAAGCGAACTGCTGATGTTAGTCGAAAAATACATTGGCGTCAGCAATCGCGAGGCGGTACAACCGGGTGAATCACTAGCTAACAAAGCAGCAGATGGGTTAGAAATTGATATGACTGATGCAGAATCAATCTCGCCCGTATCATTTGGAGAATGATCAAGCATACTTTATTGATTACACGGTTTAGGGTGAATACTAAAAGGTGAGTGGCGTTGGGTCTCCCCGTTAACGTTTTAACCGGCAAGCAGGGAAAGGAATATGAGTACAGTTCTGGTCGTGGAAGATAGTGTGACTCAACGAGAGATGATCACCGATCTCTTAAAGGGGAGTGGTTTAAGCGTGACGGTTGCGGGTGATGGTGTAGAGGCTCTGGAGCAAATTCAGGGACATCGCCCGGACTTGGTCGTGCTGGACATCGTCATGCCACGCATGAACGGCTACGAAGTCTGTCGCCGTCTCAAGGCTGACCCCAAAACCCAGGATGTGCCGGTCGTGATGTGTTCGTCAAAAGGGGAAGAGTTCGATCGCTATTGGGGGATGAAGCAAGGGGCAGACGCTTATATTGCCAAGCCCTTTCAGCCAACAGAACTTGTGGGGACCGTGAAACAGTTGTTACGGGGATAGAGGAAACGGGCATGGTCGGTAATCCAGATTTTTTAACCGGTAGAGGGCAGGATCAGGCTCCCGAATTTCAGGAGCTAGAAAGTCCTGAAGGTGAGTTACATCTGCGCTTCTACATCACCTCAGGCAATGAATTTGCGCTACCAGCAACCGGTATTCGAGAAGTCCTGTCGCCAGCACCCGATCGGATTACCCCTGTGCCGAATGTTTCTCCGCTGCTTTTGGGTACGCTTAATGTCAGAGGCCGGGTCGTTTGGGTAGCAGACCTGGGGCAGTTTTTGGGCGACCCCACACCATTGAATACGGACAAACCAGAAGTTCACGTGATTGCTGTCGAAGATCAAGACATCATGCTTGGTTTGGCAGTCGATCGTATCGTTGGTATGGACTGGCTCGATATTGAAGAAGTCCAGGTGTCTGCTAACGTTCCTGACAGCGTTGCGCCATTTCTCCGGGGCGAATGGGTTCTGGACGCTCAGGCAAACAAATATCTCCGACTGCTGGATCAGGTCGCCATTCTTCGGTCAGCGCGCTGGGCAGCATAGGAGGAAATTGACGTGAAAAAACTGGAAACTGGAAGTAAAACTGAGGAACGAGACGCGAGGATTGAATGCGGCGTCGGTAGTAGCCGAGCCGTACTAAGCAAGCGCTTCACTATGCCTAGGCTACGGCACTCAATATGCAACTGGGAGGAGGCAAATGGCATCAGGCACTGAATACGCACAAGAATATCAACAGGCTCAAAAGGCATACGTGCAGGGCAACTATGAGGAAGCCGCTGAGATCGTCGATCGCCTCGTTAAAGAATTTCCCGAGGATCCGAGCGCCTCGCTGCTGCGTGGCCACGTTTACTGCTACGGGCTACAGCGGTATGACATCGCGAGGGAGCAGTATCAATCGGTATTAGGCCTCACGACTGACCAGGAGTTTATCAACTATGCCAACGATGGTCTAGCCTACATCAATAGCCAACCAGGTGCAGCAGGTAGTGATGATGCTCATGCCGATGCTGCGATCGAGCCGGAGAACGCCTACGCAGCACCAGAGCTTGAATATTCTTCCTCCGCCAATAGCTGGCAGACCGATGATTTTGGCATTGACAACGAGTTTGATCAGGCGTTTGGTGCCGATGATCTGAACTTTGATCAATTCGATGCGCCCAGTGCTGGGTATGGGCAGGAGCTACAGTCACCGCAGACGCAGGATTCATTTGCCAGCCCGTTCGATAACGGCACCCATTTTCAGGAATCTGACCAGTTTGACGATTTTGAGTCCTTCGTCGATCCCTTTTCTGTCGATACAGGATCGCCCCAATCGACACCCGATGATCCGTTCTTTCAATCGACACTGAACGGCCCTCCGCCGACGGCTCCCGATGTCATCGACCACGATGTGCCCGATTATGGCATGCCTGATTACGGCACCCCAAGCTTTGGTGCCAATGACGATTTGGCGTCTGACCAGTTTGCGGCTCTAGACGAGTTTGACGATGCCTTTGCGCCGCTAGATTTGCCTGAAGCGCCACCCACCAGTGCCCCATCTCAGTCGATCGATCAGTTTGCGCCAGCTGATGATCCCTATCCACAACCGAGCACTGGTCGTGGCACTACCAGTCACCGCGTCAGCGAAGATGAAACCCTTTTCATGGGGAGTACGAATGCGTTTGAACAGGCCGACCAGGCACCGGGTGTCGCGGGTGACCAGTTCGGTGCTGCGAGTTCCTTTGATCAATCGCTCTACCGTGCGGAACCGACGGATACGCTTTACAGCGATCGCTCGGCCAGTGCTGAGTCCAGTGTTACCGGGCAAACCAGCGCTGATTTCTTAGACGAGTTTGATGAATTCGATGACCTGGGTAATCTCGCCGATTTTGATCTTTCGGAAAATTCGGCAGGATTTACCAGTCCTGGAGTCGGCAGTGGATTTGATTTTCCTGGCGGCAGTGTTGCCAGTGCGGCCGCGTTAGCTGGTGGGGCAGCGCTGGCTGGCGGTGCCGCAACCCGTGAATTCGATTCGGCTGACTTCAGCGATGCTGACAGTCGCTCGACCATTCGCGATGACGAAGTGTTTAACATTTCGAGTACGTCTGATCAGGTACCCACGTTCACGCAGCTTGATCAACCCTCGGTTGAACCCACGCCTAACGTTGAGCAGGGCGCTTTAGCATTTCTTGAGAACGCGCCAATTGAGAAGAAGCAGCTATACACTGCGATCGCGGCGGGCATTTTTTCTGCCGCAGCGGTTGCGATCGTCAGCTTCCTCTCCTCGGTGAGTGCGGCAAATATTTCGGCCACCAACGATCCTAAATTTGATCGGTTTACACCCGAACAGAAGCAGCTGGTGGATCAGTCGGTTGCCGAAAACCTCATCGGCAAGCTCCGCTTAACCGGACTGTCGATGGCCATCATTGGCGGCCTATCGGGTGGTATTGCCGCGCTGGCGATCGGGCAATTCACAGCGAAGAAAATCAAGCGTTCTACTGATGACTTGCAGGCGCAATTTAATGCAGTGAGCCAGGGCAATTTGAACGCGCGTGCCACGATTTATACCGAGGATGAGTTTGGCCATTTAGCTTCGGGCTTTAATCAGATGGCACGCGTTATCCTGACGACCACCAGCGAAGCGCAGCGCAAAGCGGAAGAACAAGAGCAAGCCAAGGAAGACCTCCAGCGGCAGGTGATCCGGTTGCTAGACGACGTAGAAGGGGCGGCGCGTGGCGATTTGACTGTACAGGCAGAAGTCACGGCTGACGTACTGGGTGCGGTGGCAGACTCGTTCAACCTGACGATCCAAAACCTGCGAGAGATCGTGCAGCAGGTGAAGGTGGCGGCGCGGCAGGTGAGCAAAGGCTCCACCGACAACGAGATGTTTGCTCGCAGTTTGTCGTCTGATGCACTGCGGCAGGCAGAAGAACTGGCTGTCACGCTGAATTCAGTACAGGTCATGACGGACTCGATTCAACGGGTGGCGGAAAGCGCTCGTGAAGCAGAGGAAGTGGCGCGATCGGCGTCCGCTACCGCATTGAAGGGGGGTGAAGCCGTGGAACGCACCGTCGCTGGGATTCTCGAAATCCGTGAAACGGTGGCAGAAACCACACGTAAGGTGAAGCGTTTAGCAGAGTCATCCCAGGAGATTTCGAAAATTGTTGCGTTGATCTCGCAGATTGCCTCCCGTACAAACCTGCTGGCTCTCAACGCCAGTATCGAGGCGGCACGGGCCGGTGAAGCGGGTCGTGGGTTCGCGATTGTGGCGGACGAAGTGCGACAGTTGGCGGATCGGGCCGCAAAAGCATCGAAAGAAATCGAGCAGATCGTACTGCAAATTCAGGGTGAGACGGGTTCTGTAATGACGGCGATGGAAGAGGGTACGCAACAGGTGATTGAGGGTACCCGACTGGCGGAACAGGCGAAGCGATCGCTCGAAGACATTATTCAGGTATCGAACCGCATCGACGTGCTGGTTCGGTCAATTACCGCCGATACGGTTGAGCAAACCGAAACGTCGCGTGCGGTGGCGCAGGTGATGCAATCGGTGGAATTAACGGCTCAAGAAACCTCCCAGGAAGCACAGCGAGTGTCTGGCTCACTGCAAAATCTGGTGGGTGTTGCGCGTGACCTGCTCACATCTGTGGAGCGATTCCGCGTGGAAACGATCGAGCGCAAGTAGACAAATGCAGCAGGAGGACAGCAGCGAATGTCAATTTCAGGTGTATCAGGTACAGTAGAGCAATCCAGGGCTTTATTGTGACTGGTGTTGTCAACACGGCCACGATTGTTGGCGTTTTGCTCTCAATGAAGACATCGCCTCGCTGTCAATCTTGCTTCCCAGACCTTTCTTTGCAATGCCCTCGGGTCGATCGATCCTGAAAACCGCGACATATCTCGGTAGCAATCATACTTTCCAAGGGGATGGATACTGCCATGCAGCCTGAACAGCAACAGCGAATCATGGGCTACTTCATTGAGGAGGCGAAAGACCACCTCAATACAATTGAGCAGGGATTGCTCAATCTGCAAAGCACCATTGAAGACCAGGAGATGGTCAACGAGCTGTTTCGGGCCGCACACTCCGTGAAGGGTGGTGCGGCCATGTTGGGGCTGAATAGCATTCAGCAAGTTTCGCACCGACTAGAAGACTACTTCAAGGTGCTGAAAGAATCCCCCGTCAAAGTTGACCAGAAGCTTGAAAGCCTGTTTCTTCAAGTGTTTGATGCCTTGCAGGAGTTGGTCGGGCAGCTACAGGGGCCGTTCGGACTCACGGATGAAACCGCAAACGCCACTGTGGCTGGGGTCGAACCTGTTTTTGGTGAACTTGAGCAGCACCTGGCGGCACTTGCCGGCAGTAATGCTCCAGCGCCAGTCGCGGTTGCTCCAGCAGGTGTCCCAGCAGCGACCACCCAGCAGAGCAATACACTGGTGTCTCTGTTCCAGAACGACGTTCCCACACGGCTGCGGGAAATGTTGCAGCTCTTTAAGCAGTCCGAGCTCGATACGGCCAGTCGTCAACAGCTAGAAGCCATTTGCCGCCACCTGATCAGCATTGGCGAACAGTTCGCCTTGCCGAACTGGTGTCAGCTGGTGGAACAAGCAAGGGCTGCGATCGCGCATCCTGACAACGCCTACCGCACCTTGGCTCCTATCGTGATCAAAGATATCAAGCAGGCGCAGGAACTGGTGCTGGCGGGGCGTGCTGCTGAAATTTCACCGTGCGCGCAACTTCAAGCGCTTCAACCGTCAGCACCACCTGCGATGGCGGCGGCGGATGATTTTGCTGACTTGTCTGCCATGCCAGAGGGAGATGCCGACTGGTTGGTAGAACAACCCTCGATCACGCCACGATCAGAAGTCGATCTGACCGAGTTGGATATCGCGCCGGCGGCAATCGACTTGAGCAGTAGCTTGGAGGCTGTACCTTTCAATGCTGAAAATGTCGATCAGAATGGGCCAGAAGTTGGTATGGCTGAGCTCAATAGTCTGGCTGACTTGTTTGAAGGCGAAGTGCCGGATCTTGGCTCTACTTGGCAAGAAGAAGAAATTATTGCGGATGCGACAGATGTGTTGACGCATCGCTCTGGCGCGGCGGATGCTGCGGGGGACGCGGGGGATTTTGCTGATCTTTTATTTGATGAGACAGAAGCCAGTCAAGAAGGCGTGTCCACGGCTTCACAGGATGCCCTGACTGACCTGTTTAGCGATGATTTGCTGGCAGAGATCCCGGTGGGGGAAGCCACGGATGCTACTCCTGCTGGCACGTCTGATCTGGATGAGTTTTTCACGCTTTCCGATTCGACACCGAACCATGCTGCCCCAAGTACTGATGGGGATGCCATGTTGTCGGCTGGAGACACTCTATTCAGCGACGATTTCAATGCGGCGTTTGAGGATCTCAACTTAGACGCGTCTGCTGCGCCTGACCATAGTGATTCTCTCTTTGCGACTGAGGCCGCAACACCGCCGTTAGAAGATTTGAGTGAACTCTTTGCGGACATGGATGCGGAGGAGGAATTGTCCTTCCCTGAGCAGCCGGAGAACACAGACGATGAGCTGCCGATTGAGCTTGACCTTGCAGAGCTGGAGAACCCAGCGAGTAATCTGGCAGCGGATAGCCTGTTCGAGTCTCCGCCTGCCGCCGCGATCGCCGATCCCTGGGATGAATTAGACCTGTCTGGCATGACTGCTAGCACCTCAACAGCAGAATTTTCTGGCCGATCGCACGATGGGGATCAGTTTAGTCTCGCTGATGCCGCAATTGAATCGATTGAAGAGCTGTCTGAACCGCAACAAGATGAGCTGGATTTCAGCAGTTTGCTCGATCCGGTGGAAACTCAAACGTCAACCGATTCTCTGCTCGATTTGGACTTGGAGGCACTGACGGACGATGGGATGGAGCCATCTGTAGAATCGTGGTTGGCAGACAGTACCCCTGACGCCCCAGAAGATTTAGCCAGTATTGATCTGAACGATCTGGATCAGCTGGTTGCGAGTGGGAACGACACACCGACTGGTGTTCCTGATCCCTGGAGCATGACTGAACAATCTGTGAATCAATCGCCTGATCTCGATTCCTTGGATGTTGATTCCTTCGATCGTGACCGCGAGGAGCTGGATCTTGACGATTTATCCCTCAGCGCTACGGATTTGAATGCCGCTGCGGCAACCGATCGTGAGACTGGGCTGGATCTCGACTTTGGTGATCTGGGCCTGACTGATGCCGTGGATGCGGCCCCTCTGGATGCCTCTGATGCCTGGTTGGATCTGGGTGATGTCGGTTCAGCGAATACCTCGGTTGATTTACTCGGCGATGCATTGACGGAGGAGGCAACCGCGATCGGTGCGGCTGATCCATTCCAGGAATCGCTAGAAAGCCTGCCTGACTTTGACAGTCTTGATTTTGACGCGCCTTTAGAAGCGTCAGCGGCTGCGGTAGATGATCGTTTGGTCATGCAACCGTCTGATGAGTCCAGTGATCTGTCTGGTGATTTAGGGGATCTGTTCGATGCGTCGAGCCAACCGGATGCCGATTTGGAACTGCCAGATGACCTGTTAAACATTGGCATGTCATCGGCTGAGCCTGATCGCAGTTTGGACTTCGCGCTCAGTGATGACCAGCTCGGTTTCGGTGACCTGGATCTGGATCGCTCTACGGCGTCATTGGATGAAGACCTGGGTTTGACGGCTGATCTCTTTGACACCCCAGAGCTTGAAGCGAACAATTGGGGGTCTGAAATGAGCCTTGACTTTAATGGCTCTGAGCCGTTAGGCGCTGGCAATGATGTCGTTCAGCACTCAGATTTAGACGCGATCGCGCCCAGCGAGGAATTGACGCTTGATTTTGATGACTCTGGCCTGAACGAATTAGAGCTTGGGGCCTTGTCAGTAGATTCTCCGCGCCAGTCGGATGGGTTGTCTGACTTCGACTGGGAAGCCAGCAGCACCACTGAGGATAATTTGGCTGGTGATGATCTGATTGGCAACGATCGCACTGGGTTGGATGATTTGCTGGATGCTGCCTCTGCTCCAGAAACCGATCATTTTGCGGATTTTGGTTCTGTCGCTGAAACAGATCTTGCGGCGAGTGGCCTGGATAATCTGGGTGAACTGGATGACTTGCTCGGTGACGACGATATGTTCTCGACCACCGCCGCATCGATCGATCGCAATCATCAGTCGAGTGAATTAGAGCTCTCACCCGAGTCTGACTCGTTGGGCGATCTTGACGATTTGCTGGGAGACAGCGTTGCTCCGCCAGACAGTAATGAATTCGCCGACTTTGATAACCTCCTGGATGGAGAGGCAACCCCAACGGAAACGAACGAATTCGCCGACTTTGATAACCTCCTGAATGGAGAGGCAACCCCAACGGAAACGAACGAATTCGCTGACTTGGATAATCTTTTGGGATTTGATGACATGGCGGCCTCGGACGACTTTGCGGGGCTGGATGCCATGTTGGAGCAGGATACATCCGACACGGGTAATCTCTCAGAGTTGGACGATCTGCTCGGCCAAACATCTACACCAGAGCCTTTGGCATCAACTGGTTTTGAGGGCAGCGCAGACTCTCTATTCGATCTCGGTATGGCATCCGCGTCCGACATGGGTGACTTTTCGGATTTAGAGCTACTGTTGCAGGGTGAGTCACTTGAGAGTTCTACTGTACCCAATCAGTTAACAGACGCTGGTTCCGATCGTACGTCTGAGTTTGATGAACTCGACGATCTACTGAAAGACGCCGAAGAGAAGATGGGTGGTTCACCAACCGTCAAGGTCGCCCGGACTGGTGGTTTGATCCCAAATCGACGACCGACCCGGCCGGGGCGTGTGTTTAGCGAACAGACGATGCGTGTCCCGGTCAAGCATCTGGACAATCTCAGCAATCTGGTCGGGGAACTGGTGGTTAACCGGAATAGTCTCGAGGAAGACCAGGAGCGGTTACGTCAATCGTTGGATAATTTGCTCTACCAGGTGCAGCAGCTGAGCGATGTGGGTCAACGGATGCAGGATCTGTACGAGCGATCGCTCCTTGAAAGCTCTTTGCTTGCCAGTCGTCAGGGGCATCGTCCCGTTGGTGGGTCGTTGGGTGCCAGCCGAGACGGTGGGGTGACGACGCAATCACCAAGCGCTACGGGCATTGAATACGATCCGCTAGAAATGGATCGCTTCACAGGCTTCCACAGTCTCTCCCAGGAAATGATCGAGCTGATTGTACGCGTCCGTGAATCAGCGTCAGACATCGAGTTCATCGTGGATGAGACTGACCAGGTAACTCGCATGTTCCGTCAGGTGACGACTCAACTTCAAGAGGGGTTGACGCGATCGCGGATGGTACCGTTTGCCCAAACCGCCGACCGTCTACCGCGTGCGGTACGCGATATTGCGATGAAGGTCGGTAAGCAAGCAGAACTTAACGTCGAAGGGCGTGAAACCCTGATCGACAAAATGATTCTGGAACAGCTCTATGACCCCATGACGCACCTGGTGAACAATGCCATCACTCACGGTATTGAGTCTCCCGAAGTGCGCCGCGCTGCCGGTAAACCTCCTGCTGGACGCATTACCATTCGCGCCTTTCACCAGGGGAACCAGACCATTATCTCCGTATCTGATGATGGGGCCGGGATTGATATTGAGCGTGTCAAGACGAAAGCGATCGAAAAGGGACTCGTCACAGCGGCAGAAGCTCAAGGCTTGTCGCGGCTGGACGTGTACGACCTGCTCTTCCAGGCGGGCTTTAGCACCAAAGACCAGGCCGATGACTTTGCTGGGCGTGGTGTCGGGATGGATGTGGTGCGAACCAGTTTAAGTGAGATTCGTGGCGCGATTAACACAGACTCCACTCAAGGCAAGGGGACGACCTTTACGATTCGCTTACCGCTGACGCTGAGTATTTCTAAGGCGCTGTGTTGTATCAGCGATCGCGCTCGCATTGCCTTCCCGATGGATGGGGTGGAAGACATGCTGGACGTCCCCAAAGAACGGATTCAGGTGAATGCTGAAGGCCAGGC
>Ga0070738_10005409_pt1 | contig 14185 bp, 14 predicted proteins | sample Coa_R2_2_FD_66446 | JGI IMG/M metagenome (GOLD analysis project Ga0070738, IMG submission 66446) | Surface soil microbial communities from Centralia Pennsylvania, which are recovering from an underground coalmine fire - Coalmine... | ecosystem: Environmental > Terrestrial > Soil > Unclassified ... | reverse complement strand
CGCCTGGATGGCGAGCTCGAGGAGGAGACGCTCGGGATCGAACGCGGCCAGACCTTTCTCCCGGCAAACGAACGTACCACGCGACCGCACGCGATCCAACTGATCTGATAGCATCGTCGCCCCATGCGGATCGGCCTCGTCGGGGGCTCCTTCAACCCGATCCATCGCGGACATCTCGCCATCGCCCGGTCCGCGCGTGAGGCGCTCCACCTCGACCGCGTGATCCTGATCCCGTCCGCTCGACCGCCGCACAAGAAGAACCTCGACCTCGCTCCCGCCGCGGACCGGCTCGCCATGGCGCGCCTCGCCGCGGGGCCGGGCATCGAGGTCTCGTCCATCGAGCTCGACCGCCAGGGACCCTCGTACACGGTCGACACGCTCCGGGCGTTCCACGCCCAGGAGCCCGACGCCGAGCTCACCTTCATCATCGGGGCCGACAGCGTCCCCGAGCTCGTGACGTGGCGCGACGCGAAGACGCTCGTCGGCCTCGCGCGCTTCGCCGTCGCGGCGCGGCCGGGTCATGACCTCGACCGCGAGGTGACGGCCAGCGAGCAGGCGCTCGGAGCGAAGTTCACGCTCGTCCCGATCGAGCCCGACCCCGTGTCGGCGACCGACATCCGCGAACGCGTCCGCGCCGGTCGCAGCATCGACGGACTCGTCCCCGACGCCGTGAGAGACTACATACGCGCCCATCATCTCTACAGCGCAAAGGCAACCACGTCATGAGTGAAGAAGCGCCGGTCGCGACCGTGAACCGGCTCGGCGAGCACGACGGCAAGCGCGTCGAGCTCCGGGGCTGGGCCTACAAGACGCGCGCCAAGGGGAAGCTCTGCTTCCTCCACGTGCGCGACGGCACGGGGATCGTCCAGACCGTGATCGCCAAGGGGAACATCCCGGACGACGCCTTCGAGAAGGCGGCCCACGTCTCCCAGGAGAGCGCGATCATCGTCCGCGGCAAGGTGAAGGCCGACGCGCGCGCTCCGGGCGGCTACGAGCTCGACCTCGACGACTTCCGGGTCGTGGCGCCCACGGTCGGCGAGTACCCGATCGCCCACCAGAGCGACCAGGGCCCCGACCACCTCCTCTCGATCCGTCACCTGTGGCTCCGCTCGGCTCAGCAGCACGCGATCCTGCGCGTGAGGAACGAGGTCGAGAAGGCGATCCGCGACTTCTTCTACGAGCGCGACTTCGTGCTCGTGGACGCGCCCGTCTTCACGCCCAACGCGTGCGAGGGGACGACGACCCTCTTCGAGGTGAAGTACTTCGAGGACTTCGCCTACCTCACCCAGAGCGGCCAGCTCTACATGGAAGCGGCCGCCATGGCGCACGGGAAGGTCTACTGCTTCGGGCCCGTCTTCCGGGCCGAGAAGTCGAAGACCCGCCGCCACCTGACCGAGTTCTGGATGGTCGAGCCCGAGATGGCCTACGCCACCCTCGACGATGTGATGTCGCTCGCCGAGAACTTCGTGAGTTACATCGTCCAGAGAGCCCTCGAGCGGTGTCAGCGCGAGCTCAAGATCCTCGAGCGCGACACGAAGCCCCTCGAGAGCGTGAAGACGCCGTTCCCGCGGATCAGCTACGACGACGCCGTGAAGCTCCTCAACTCGAAGGGTCACAAGTTCGAGTGGGGCGGTGACCTCGGATCGCCCGACGAGACGGAGATCTCGAAGTCCTTCGACCGCCCCGTCATGATCCACCGCTATCCGGCGGCGGTGAAGGCGTTCTACATGAAGCAGGACCCGCAGAGCCCGAAGCACGCTCTCTGCGTGGACGTGATCGCGCCCGAGGGCGTGGGCGAGATCATAGGCGGCGGCGAGCGCGCGGACGACCTCTCGTTCCTCGAGCACAAGATCGAGGAGGAGAAGCTCCCCAAGAAGTTCTTCGAGTGGTACCTGGATCTCAGGCGTTACGGGTCGGTCCCGCACGCCGGGTTCGGTCTGGGGCTCGAGCGCACCGTGCAGTGGATCTGCGGCCGCGAGCACGTCCGCGAGGCGAGCCCGTTCCCGCGCATGATGTACCGGAAGGAGCCCTAGGCCATGGTCGACTTCCCCACCGGTCCCAGCGAGAAGCAGATCGGTTTCATCGGGCGGCTCCAGCAGAGCTTGAAGCTCACGGACGCCCAGCTCCAGGACGTCGTGAAGGAAGTGACCAACTGCGACTCGGTCATGGAGATGGGCCGCGGCGACGCGTCGCGCCTGATCGACCACCTCCTCGCGCAGGCGAAGGAGTCGGGCGTCGACACCCAGCAGGGGAGCGTCGCGACCGAGAAGCAGGTCAAGTTCATGAAGTCGCTCAAGAAGAAGGCGAAGCTCGACGACCCGGCCTTCGAGGCGTTCCTCATGGAGAACGCCAAGGTCAAGACGGCCGAGGAGGTCGGCAAGCGCGACGCTTCGACCGTCATCGACAAGTTGATCGCCATGACGGGCGGGACGCCCAAGCCCGCGACGGGCGGGCGCGGCGGTCCGCCGGGCGCGAAGTCGGCGCCGCCGGCCAAGGCTCCCGCGGCGAAGAAGCCGCCCGCCGACGAGGAGGGTCCGCCCGACCGTCCGGACGACGGGCCGAAGGCGGACGACGAGGACGTCCCGTTCTGAGCCCGCTCCAACTGCCTCGTTTTGAGGCGCTTCGGAGCTTCACGCGGGCTTCACATTCACTTCAATCGCCCCGCAAACCGCGCGAATACTCTGTGGCAGGTGGTGAGCATGAGGATCACGCAGGCCGGGGACGGTCGCCACTCGCTCGAGAACCTGTCGTCGGGGACGCTCGCCGCGATCTTCAACCTGTTCGTCTCCGCCAAGCGCGCGGGTCTCAAGCCGACGGAGCTCCAGGAGGAGGTCTTCGCGGCGATCCGGAGCCACCTCGCCGGGAAGAACCCGGTCGAGCTCGTCGAGGAGACGAAAGCCGACGCCACGACCTCGCCCTGAGCGGCGGCGGACGCGTTCGACGCGCGACGAAACGCCTTTCATGTCCCATGAACCGCGTTCGTCGGGGCAATGCTCGCGCTCGATGCCCGGTCGCGCGCGACCCTCGGGGCATCACTCGCGTCTGATCCCGCGACGAACGCGATCTTCGCGGCGGGAGCTGCGCTTCATGCGGCGTCGAAAGCGACCGTCGCGGCCAGGGTCGCCCGTCTTGTCCGGTCGAGCGCGATGGTCGCGGCATGGGTCGCGTTTCCAGCCGCCTCGGGTGCGATCTTCGGGGCGTGAGTCGCGTCTCACGCGGCATCGAAAGCGACCGTCGCGGCCAGGGTCGCCCGTGATGCCGGGTCGAGCGCGATCGTCGCGGCATGGGTCGCGTTTCCAGCCGCCTCGGGTCCGATCTTCGCGGCGTGAGTCGCGTTTGATCGCGCGAGGAACGCGATCTTCGAGGCGTGAATCGCGTCTCATGCCCCGTCGAACGCGATCATCGCGGGATGACTCGCGCTTGTTCCCTCGTCGAATGCGAATCACGCCGCGTGAATCGCGTTCGTTCTCGCTTCGAACGCGTCCGGCGCGGCTCGAGTCGTGATCTCCGCGACTCCGAACGACTTGGGCGCGGCGCCGAAGAGGTCCGCTCAGGCTGCGACGACGTCCGGAGGCCCGCTGAAGAGGTCCTCTCGGGCGCCGAACATGTTCAGTGCGGCGCCGAAGACCTTCTGTCCCGCGGCAAGCGCGTTCGAGGGCGTGAAGCGTCGTGCTGTCTCGACACCCAAGAGGGTCGAGCGCGCCGCGGTCGCGTTACGTCCGGGCCTGGCGTCGGCGAGTCAGGAGAGCAAAGCTTTCGAGGAGTGAGCGACACCGACCTCCGCGAGCTCGAGCGGCAGACGCAGCGCACTCCTGACGACGCAGGAGCCTGGCTCGCGCTCGCGCGAGCGCAAGCGCGCGTCGGGGCACGGGATGAAGCGCTCGCCGGCTTCTACCTGGCGGCCGCTCTCGGAGGAGATCTCGTCGAGACGCGCGCCGGACTCCGCGCGCTCGGGGCTGCGGCGAGCCCGTGGAGTCACCCGGACGGCGACGCCGGCCGCTCGAGGTGCTCGCCGCTCCGCGGCCCGAGGAGAGGCGAGATCGTCGCGCGCGCGCCGTTGCGCGACGGGGCGAGCCTGATCGTCCTGGCCGAGGACGGAACAATCACGGTGGCCCAGCCGGGCGGGCCCCTCGCGCGCTTCGAAGGGCGAACGCTCTCTCCGCTCCCCACGGTCGAGCTTGGCCCGTCCAGGGAGTCTTGGTGGCCAAGAGCTCACGCATTTCCCGCAGCGGTGGCCGGCGGGCTCGTCGCCGTCCATGACTCGCACCTCCACTTCCTGTCGCGGGAGCGGATCGTCAGCCTGGAGCTCGGGGAACCCGCGCGCCATCTCTACGATCCGATCGCCGTGGGCGATCGAGTCGCGATCCTCACCGAGGACCGGAACCGCGTCGATCCCCGGGTCAGTGTCCGCACCCTCCCCAACCTCGAGGAGTCGGGCTCATTCCGGATCGGGAGCTCCTGGCACGTCCTGGCCGCCGACTCCGAAGTCATCACGGTCGGGGAGGAGGGGCGGACCGGCGAGCGCTTCGTCCGCCTCTACGACTGGACCGGATCCGAGCGCGGCGTGGCGAGCTTCGACGGGCTGCTGACGGATCTGCGGCTGACCGGCGAGCGGCTCATCGGAGTCGCGGCGCGTGCCGTCGAGGACCCCGTGCAAGGAGTCTACGGCTGGGAGGTCTCCGCGTCGGACCGCCGCCCCGCTCCCCTATGGAAGGTCCGTGTCGAGACGAGAGGACGAGAGCCCGAAGTCGCGACGACGATCGACGGGGGCTGTCGCGTGCTCCTGTCGGGCGAGCGCCTGCGGATCGCGGCCGATGGCCATGTCGTGTGGCGTGCCGAGGGGCCGCCTTCGATCGAGCCGATCTGCGATCGCGAGGGCGTTCTCTACTGCGTGGAGGAGGGAGACCCGAGCCTGCTCCGGGCCTTCGACCCTGATGGGCGCGAGCTCTTCCACCTGAGCCACGCCGTCCACGCGTTCCGCCCTTGCGCGATCGATGCGTGGAGCCGCCTCATCGCCGTCTTCACCCACGATTCGTTGCAGGGCGAGATCGTCGCCATCGCATGAGAAGATCCCGCGCGTGATCGAGGTCCTCTGGCACACGCTCGCGGCGCGGCCCTACGTCTGGGTCTTCATGGCCGCGTTCCTCGCCACCGCGGTCCCCTCGCTCGGCAGGAAGCGCGCCGCCCTCTTCCTCGTCACGGGCTACATCGTCGCGTTCGCGAGCGAGTTCTGCTCGATCAGGAACGGCTTCCCCTACGGCCCCTACTTCTACCGCTACGACAACCTCGACCCCCTCGAGCTCGTCGTGGGCGGCCGCCCGCCGGTGGGCTCGCCCGTCGGCACTCCCGCCGGAGTCCCGTTCTTCGACAGCTTGAGCTACTCGTTCATGGCCTACGCGAGCTACATGCTCGCCCTGTTCTTCACGGCGCCCCTCTTCACGCGCGACCGGGACCTGAGGCTCGCCGACACGCGCGCGAACCGCACGAGCGATGCGACCTGGTTCCTCGCGACCTTCTTCATGGGCCTCCTCGACGTGATCGTGGACCCGGTCGCCTTCCAGGGAGACCGCTGGTTCCTGGGCAAGATCTACGGCTACGCCGAGGACGGCGCCTACTTCCACGTCCCCTTCTCGAACCAGCTCGGCTGGTGGCTCGTCGCGGCGGTCACGTTCTACGTCGTCCTGAAGATCGACGCGCTCTGGATCCCGCGCGACACGCAGCGGCGCCTCCCGTTCCGCGCCCTCCTGGGCCCGGGGATCTGGATCGGATGCGCCGCCTTCAACATCATCATGGCGTTCAGGATCGGCGAGACGGGCCTCGGCTTCTCGGGGCTCTACATCCTGGCGCCGATCGTCGCGCTCCTCGGCGCCCGCGCCCTGGGCGCCGGAGGCCGCGCGAGCCCCGAGGAGATCGCGGCTCACGAGCGCGACAACCCCGATCTCTGCTAAACCTCGGGGGGAGCGACCCGTGCAGAAGAAGATCTGGATCGTCGTCTTCATCGCCGCGCTCGGCGGCGGCGGTTACTTCGTCTGGACGTACCTCCGCTTCCTCGTCGTCTTCAAGATGAAGGTGGACGAGATCGTCCAGAAGAAGGGGGGCCGCATCCCGCAACCCGCGACGGTCGCCCAGATGGACGGCATGATCAAGGACGCCGCGGCCGCCTCGCACGTCCCGCCCGAGGGGCTCACGGTGGAGAAGACGATCGTCGGCCGTCCGGCCGGGCCGATCGTCCTCTGGTACCTCGTCGTCACCGTGACGGACGAGAAGGGCCGGAGCATCACGTCCGAGGAGCAGATCGAGAACTCCGGCACCTTCATCGACGACCCCGAGGTCCAGAAGAGCGCCGGGGTCACGATCAAGAAGTAGAGGTCAGCCCTTCCTGGCCTTGTAGCCGAGCTTCTCGAGCTCGAGGACGACCTTGTCGCGGTGCTCGCCCTGCACCTCGACCTTCCCGTCCTTGATCGTGCCGCCCGCGCCGCAGTGAGCCTTGAGCCGCGGGAGGAGCTCCTCCGCGTCCTTCGCTTCGAGACCGGCGAGGACGGTGACCTTCTTCCCGCCGGGCCTTTTCTCGAGACGCACGACGACCTTCTGCGCCGATGCCGGGACCGAGGTCACGACCGGGGCCGGCGGCGGAGGCGGCGGGCACTGACACTCCGAGAGCGGCTTCGCGCATCGCTCGCACGGGACGTCCCACTTCGTGCCCTTGAAGATATGCTTGAGCGTCACGATGAAGCGAATCTACCTCGCCCTCGGGATCTACACGACGATCTTCTTGATCGGGACGCTCGTCCTCGGGCTCCGGCTCCACGAGACGCAGGACGCGGGGTGGAGGCTCTGGCACATCCGCGCCGGCCTGTTCGTCGCGATCTTCGTCTGCTTCGTCCACTCGCTCATCTTCATCCACCTCCTCGGGACGGGCCTCGGGATCAAGAGGGCGATCGAGGAGCACGGCCTCCCCGAGGGGCCGCGGTCCGACATCCATCGCTTCAAGATGCGCGCCTTCCCGCCCGCCTTCGGCTGCATGGTCCTCACGATCGCGACGGCGGTCGCCGGAGAGTGGGTGGGCGGAACACCCCACCTCGTCCTCGCGATCGCGACCCTCGTGGCGAACGCGATCACCGTTCCGTGGGTCGTCAAGCAGCTCGGAGAAAATGAGCGCGTCATGCGTGCGGTCGAAGCACAGCTCGCCGCGCGCGAGGTTGCCCCGAGGCCCTAGGCGCGGCCATACTTGCGGCGTGGACCCTCTCCGCGAGGTGGCGGAAGCGATCGTCAACCTCGGGATCGCCGACGAGCTCCGGCTCGCTCCTTTCATCCGCGCGAGCCGCGACCGATCGATCGGGGAGTCGACGCAGGACGGGACCGACGACGTCGAGGACTTCCTCGACCGGCTCTCGACGGGGGGAGTCCTCGACGCCGAGCAGCGCCGCACGATCGAGCGGATCCTGAGGGGCGAGAAGACGCCGCGCGCCGGCCCGCCTCCCCAGGCGAAGGATCCCTACATCGGCCGCTCCTTCGGCGCCTTCACGGCGATCGCCAAGATCGGCGAGGGCGGCATGGGCGCCGTCTACCGCGCCGAGCGCGAGGACGACGGCTCGCAGGACTACGTCGTGAAGGTGCTCTCGCCGCTCGCGGCGGACCAGGCGACCTACGTCCGCTTTCGCCGCGAAGGCGAGGTCATGTCGGCGCTCCGCCACCCGAACGTCGTCCGCGTCTTCGCGTCGGGGGAGCAAGACGGCCTCTCCTACATCGTCATGGAGTTCGTGGACGGCCCGACTCTCCAGGACCTCTTCGAGAAGAAGCAGCGCTTCGACTGGGCCAACGCGGCCCGGGCGTGCCGCCAGATCCTGCTCGGTCTCGAGGCGGCGCACGCCATGGGCGTCATCCACCGCGACGTGAAGCCCCAGAACGTCCTCCTCGCGAAGGCGGAGGGGCTCCTCAAGGTCGGCGACTTCGGCCTCGCGAAGATCCACAAGGAGCCCTCCGACCCCGCGATCAGCCGCGCCGGCGACATCCTCGGCTCGCCCGCCTACATAGCCCCCGAGCAGTGGGGCGACCACGACGTCGACCCGCGCGCCGACCTCTTCGCGCTCGGGATCATCCTCTACCAGCTCGTGACGGGCGTCCTCCCCTTCCGCGGCCGGAGCCCGAGCGAGTACGCGAAGAAGATCCTCTCCATTCCGTACGACCCGGTCGAGCTCTACGCGCCCGACTGCCCGGAGGGCATGAGGGACATCATCGCGCGGCTCCTCGAGAAGAAGCGAGAGCATCGCTATCCGACGGCGGCGATGGTCGTCGCCGACCTCGAGCGCGTCGTCCGTGGCGAGCTCCCCGACATCCCGCGGGTCGTGCGCGCCCAGGGCGCCCCGGAGCGCTGGCCGCTCCTCGGGCGCGACGAGTTCGTCATCGGCCGCGGCTCGCAGGCGCAGATCGTCGTCAACCACCCATCGGTCGTGGAGCGCCACGCGACGGTCGTGCGCACGAACGCCGGGATCACGCTCCGCGAGGGCGAAGGCCGCGGTCAGGTGCGCGTCAACGGGATGCGCGTCCGGGACATAGCGCTCAAGGACGGCGATGTGATCGAGATCGGCGAGGCGCCGCCGCTCCGCTACAAGGCGGGGGCCCAGCCCGGCTCGACCGTCGTCCCGAGCGGCCAGAGTCCGAGCTCCGGCAAGCTCTCCAAGCAGGCGGGGAAGGCCGGCGCCGTCCAGGTCCCGCCGGTCGCCGTCCCCGGTCCTCTCTACGAGGCGTTCCTCCGCGAGGAGCACCCGCGCGCCGTCCTCGCGCTCGTCGAGCTCCTCGACGAGGCGACGCACGGACGCCGGGTCGTCCGGAGCGAGAAGCGGCTCCTCGCGGCCGGGATCGACGCCGGCGCCGTCGCTCGCGCCGCCGAGAGGGCGCGCGCGAGCTACCGCCGGATCGCGGCGCTCGCGCCCGACCGGCTCTTCCGCGCCACGCACGAGAACCTGGGCCCCGACCCCTCGACCTGGCTCGGCTGGTGGTTCACGTCGGGCTCGGACCGCTTCCCGCCGCAGGTCCTGCCGCCCGGACCGCGGGCGAGCGGCATGCTCGCGATCTTCGAGGAGGAGCTGGGAACGACCCAGACCGCCGACTTGACCGGGGTCGAGAGCTGGACGATCGGCCGCGGCAGCGAGTGCGCGATCCGCCTCTACGACCGGTCCGTCTCGCGCAAGCACGCGACGATCCAGCGCCTCCTCACGCGCTTCGCGATCCGCGACGAGGGCTCTCGCTTCGGGACCGCCGTCCGCGGCGAGCGGAAGCCCGTCGCCCTCCTCCGCCACGACGACGCGATCGAGCTCGGGCGGGCCCGGCTCATCTTCCGCCAGCCCGAGGAGGCCGCGGCAGGGGCCGACCCGCACGGGATCGACGCCGTCCTCTTCGACACGCTCGTCGAGATGCGCCTCCGGTGCGTGATCGGAGCCCTCGTCGGCTTCACCGACGTCGACGCCCGGGCCGCGAGCGTCGTGGCGGCGGGCTTCGTCGCGCAGGGCGACGAGGACGTGGCGAAGATCGCGAACGGGCTCCTCCAGGAGCGGCGGCGCCAGGCGCTCGAGGCGCTCCCACCGCTCGCGCGCAAGGACCTCGGCGGCGACGCCGCGCCCTGGCGCGAGTGGTGGAAGGGCGAGAAGGCGTCGGCCGGACCGCAGGTCCATCCCGAGGGCTGGGCGATCGAGGACTGACAGCGTCGACCGGATGATCTGATCGGATCGTCGGATTGAGCATGGATCAATGCCAACATTGAGCGAGCCCCGAATGGCCGACGCAATGATGGCACTGCTCAATGCTCGATCCGACGATCGATCACGTCGTGCGGTAGCCTGTGCAGAGTCCGGCTCAGGCGGGCGGAGCGTCGCCCTCGGGCTTCGGGAGCCTCTCGCTCTCCCGCTTCGCGCGCCGCGTCGTCACGATGTTCTCCGCCTCCTCGGCGAGCTTGGCGTCGGCGACGAGCTTCTCGCGGAGCTTGTTCAGGTTCTTGGATGCGACCCCGAACTCATCCGGGCGCCCGAGGTGGACGACCGGCGTGTGGATGTCGCCCTCCTTCGCGAAGCGCGCGACGCTCTCCTCGAGCGCCTCGAGCGGCCGCTTCATGAGCATGTGGAAGACGACGAAGACGACGACCGCGACGAGGACGACGCCGAGGGCGGTCCCGATCTGGAAGACCCGCGCGATCGTGACGATCTCCTTGCGCGACTCGGCGACCGGACGCACCCCGCCCATGACGCCGATCTGCCGGCCCGCGAAGTCGAAGAGCGGGAGGGCGACCACGTCGTACTCGACGCCGAGCCGCTCGCGGGAGGTGTAGATCGGCTCGGTCACGGTCGCGAGGAAGTCCTTCGGGAGCACGTCCTTCACGAGGTCCTCGGCCGTCGAGGCGACGGTGCGCAGGCCTCCGCCGCCCTCGGCCTCGCCGTTCTTCCCGTTCCCGTTGTGGATCGAGCGCTCGTCGACGAAGACGCTCAGGTCCATGTGGTTCTTGTTCTTCAGGTAGTCGAGGAGCTTCCCGAACCCGACGCCCCACTCGAGGCAGCCCAGGTGCTCGGACCCCGAGTCGACGGATGCGACGGCGCGGACGGCGAGCCCGTGCGCGGTCCCTTCGACGCCGAACTGCGTCTCGTGGTAGCGGTTCGCGCCGACGATCATCTCGTTGCCGCTCACGTCGTCGCCCACGCGCTCGCCGGCGAAGTCGCAGAACACCTTGAGGTCGTGATCGATGACCCGCCCCTCGACGGTCGAGTACTTCGTCGCGAGGTGCGTGTAGGCGGGCTTGACGGCCGCGGCGATGGCGTCCTTGTCGTGCGCCCGGAGTCCGTCGCGGACCGAGCCCAGGTTGGCGAAGAAGTCGGCCTGCATGGCCGCGCTCCGGCAGAGGGCATCGATGCCGCTCTTGAGGGCCGCGCCGACGCCCTCGAGCTCGTGCGTCCGCATCGTGCCTATGTAGTCGAACTGCGAGCGGTAGCACGCGTAGCCGGTCAGGGCGAACACGACGCCCGCGGCGCACGCGACGAGAACAGGTGCCTTGACCCTCAGCTTCATCGCTCGGACCTCATCACATCGAGAACAGGATCGTCGTGGCGACGGAGCCCAGGAAGATGAGCGGGACGCTCCACGTCGCCCACGCGTGCAGCTCGGCCCAGACGTGCTTTCCCCGGAACTTCCCGGTGAAGGCGGGGTTGAAGATCGTCATGATGAGGACGAGCACGCCCGCCATGAACAGGTATCCGAGCCAGAGGAGCCGGACCATGACGTTGTCCACCGCCCCGAGCATGGGGTAGCGAATGAAGACCGAGTAGCTGTAGGCGATGAGCGAGAAGAGGCCGCTGAACGCCATGTTGGCGCGCGGCATGACCTCGGCCTTCGGCACCCACAGCGCGAGGGGCGGGAACATCATGATCGTGAAGAAGGGCAGGAAGAGCTGGAAGAAGTACTGCCCCGTGTCGCGGTGGGCGCGGATCGTCGCGACCGAGACCGAGTGATCGCGCCCGGTCCAGCCGCGCCGCACGAGGATCCGGTTGCCGAGCGCGCGGTCGAACGTCCAGTTCGGGATCACCGTGCCGGTCTTGACCCCCGACTGGTGACGGTCGTCGGGGGTCTGCGTGAAGACGACCTCCGAGGCTCCGTACTTGGGCGAGCGGAGCTCGATCTCGAGGCACTGGGTGTCGAACGGGAAGCGCGAGAAGTCGAGCGGCGTCCGGAACTTGGCGTTCGTGCGCCGGAGGAGCTCGGCCTCGCCCTTCGCGAAGACGATGAGCGCCTGCCGGTCCTCGGTCGGGCCCTTGTCCATGTTCGCGATCGTGACCGCGGGCGTCCACATGGTCGCGAGCCGTCCCGGCGTCTCCTCGAAGCCGTACTCCTTGCGGTCGAGGCCGGTCGCCTTGGCGTCGAAGGCGAGCCGCGCGTCGGCCCAGTGGATGCGGACGTCGACCTCGCCCGTGAAGCTCCCCTCGACCTCGTCGATCTTGGAGATCGAGTTGACCCAGACCGACACGGAGACCTTGATCGGGTACTCGACGCCGCCGGGGAGGTCGAGCGGCGAGTCGCCCCGCTTGACGATGTCCGGCTTCTTCTCCTGGGCAACCGCTCGCGGAGCGGCGAGCGCGACGAGCGAGAGCGCGAGCGCGGCGCTCCTCGCGAGCTTCGGGCTCACTTCTTCTCCTCCTGCTGCTGCGCCTCGAGCTTCTTCACGTGCTCGGTGACGCGCGCCTTCTGTTCGGCTTCGGCCTTCTCCGCCGCGAGACGCGCGCGGAGCGACTCGAGACTCTTCGCGATCGAACCGATCTCGTCGTCGCGGGTCTTGAGGTCGATCTTCCCGGGAGGGGTCGCGCCGGCCATGGCGTCGGCGTTCTCGCCGATCTCGAGGAGCGGACGGATGAGGAGGCCGTTGAAGACGACCTGGACGGCGCCCGCGAGGAGGATGAGCCCCGCGATCGTCGCGGCGATGAACGTGATCCGCGTCGTCCGGATCGCGCGCTGCGACTCGGCGAGGCTCTTGGCGACGACGATCGTCCCGATCCGCCGATCGCTGAAGTCATGGACGGGGACCGCGATGACCCCGTAGTCGATGTCGCCGACGCGCTGCTTGTGGGGTGGGCGCTTCTCCGTCACGTCGAGGAGCTCCCGGCTCACGATGTGGCGCATGAGCTCGACGTCGGTGGACTCGACGGTGCGGTAGCCGTCGACGATGCGGTCCGCGTCGGCGGCCTTGCGGAGGGCCTCCACCCGCGCCTTGTCGGCGGCGGTGAGCGATGGCGGCGGGGCGGCGAACTTGGTCTCGTCGACGAAGAGCCCCGACTCGGCGTTCGACTGGTCCTTGAGCCGCTGGAACGTCCGCGAGAGCGGGAAGCCCCACTCGAAGGATCCGGCGGGCTTCCCGTCGGCGTCGGTCACGGGCACGATCGAGCGGAGGCTCACGCTGAGGACGCTCGTCTCGAGCCCCGACTGCGTCTTCCTCTCCTTGTTCGCCTTGACGACCATCTCGCGCGAGCTCACGTCGTCGCCGGCGAGGTCCGGCCTCGCGAGGCGGAGAGAGGTCTTGAGCTCGGGCGACTGGAACGCCCCGATCTGGGCCGTGTACCGGGAGTTCTCGACCTTGTAGGCCGCCTGGAGCTCGTGAACGAGCCGGCCGCGGTCGTGCTCCTTGAGCGCGGCCTTCGTCTCGGGGAGCGTCGCGACGATCTCGCCCCACATGACGCCCGCCTTCGAGTTGAGGCTGGTCGTCACGTCGGAGGCGATGTCGGCGAGCCCGTCCTCCGTGAACCGCTCGATGTAGCGGACCTGGTAGAAGTACGAGACGAAGTTGACGGCTCCGAAGATCCCCGTCGCGGCGGCGATCACCGCCCACGGCGCTTTCTTCCTCAGCTCCACGAGTTCTCCCTGACTGGAGGCGGCAGGTTACCTCTTCGCCGGATCAAGGCGAGTAGGTGGTCAGCTTGTCCCCGACGACGATCTTCTCGCCCGGATCGAGGCGCCCGATCCGTGCCGAGAGGAGCCCCCGCGTCCGGTCCACGCGCTCGACGATCGCGTGTCCGGTCTCGCGAGCCTTCCCCTCGCCGGCGCGGCAGAGGTAGAGCTTGTCGCCCTCCTCGATCCCGTCGAGGTTCGGTGTCCTCAGGACGAGCACGTGCGGCTCGCGGCTCTCGTCGAGCGAGAGGACCTCGGCCTCGAGGCGCGGCGGGGCATCGAGGCCCGCGAGGCGGCGCGCGTTCACCTTCTTCGCCGCGAGGAGCTTCATGACCTCGTCGAGCTCGTCCGCGTGCTTCTTCGCCTTGTCGCGCTCGGCGGAGACCGCGTCGAGCTGACCGGCGAGCGCGGACGCCTTCTTCTCGGCGTCGTCGAGACTCCGGAGGAGCCCGTCGCGCTCCGTCCGGAGCCGGGTCGCCTCGGCCGCGCCCGCCGTCCCCGACTCGACCGCCGCCGCGAGCCTCGCCTCGGTGTCCGCGAGACGGGCCCGCGCGCCCTCGAGGTCGACGCGCGCCTTCTCCGCCATCTCTCCCGCCGCCTTGGCGCGCGACTCGAGGTCGGAGACGGTGCGCTGGCTCGCGGCGTCGTGCTCGCGGCCGCGGACGTAGACGGCCGTGTTCGAGGCGCCGAGGCCTCCGACGAGGATCGTCCCGATGATGTAAGGAAGGCGGGAGCGCACGGGCGCCGGGTCCATACGCGCTCGATCTTA
>Ga0070738_10005407_pt1 | contig 14193 bp, 11 predicted proteins | sample Coa_R2_2_FD_66446 | JGI IMG/M metagenome (GOLD analysis project Ga0070738, IMG submission 66446) | Surface soil microbial communities from Centralia Pennsylvania, which are recovering from an underground coalmine fire - Coalmine... | ecosystem: Environmental > Terrestrial > Soil > Unclassified ... | reverse complement strand
ACGGCTCGGCAAAGAGCCTATGCTTCAGTGCTCGGGCAACCGCGCGTCTATACGCCGGAGGCCGTCGTCGATGGCGCTTACGACGTCGTCGGCAGCGACAAGGCGGCGATCGAACGCGCGATACGCGAAGCCAAAGAGACGAAAGCGGCGCTGAGCGTGCCGGTGCGTCTCAAGGAGTCGAACGGCCAATTGCAGATCGATGTCGGAGCGGGCAATATCGAACAGCCCGCCGAAATCTATGTCCTGCGCGTCGCCAAGTCGAGCACGGTAACGATTACGCGCGGCGAGAACTCCGGCCGCAAGGTCACCTATACCAATGTCGTGCGCGCCATACACAAGGTGGGCGAATGGAGCGGTAAGCCGGAAAGCCTCAAGCTCACCGAATTGAAAGGTGACAACGAGGGCTATGTCGTCCTCGTGCAGCAAGGCTCGCCGGAAAGCCCGGGCACAATTCTCGCGGCAGCCAAAAGCGTCGGGCTCTAGTGCAGCGACTTGCCGTATCGGCAAGTCCGAATTTTGCCCCGATCCCCAGTTTTCATACTGATTGCAACGCTTTGGCTCCAGCCAAAGGGCTGAATAGGATATCTTTTCAATATGATTCGCGCATCAGGTCTCGGACTTGCTTTGGCGCTTTGCTTGGCCGGATTGAGCTCGGCCGCGTGGGCGCAAAGCGACGCCGATTCTTCGACATCGACACACAGAACGCACAAGTCCGCGAAGCCCAAAGCGCCCAAGAGCTCCAAGAAAGACGGTTCCAAGAAGGAGAGCGCCAAAAAGGAGAGCGCCAAACGGGGCCATGCGGACAAGGCCGAAGCGAGCGACGAGGAAGATGCCGGCAAGCCGGTTCAGATTGCGACGTTCGGCGATTGGGGTGCCTTCCTGGCCGAGGGCAAGGAAAAGACCTGCTACGTTCTTGCCGAGCCGAAGGAGCGCGTTCCGGACAAGCTCAAACGCGATCCCGCCTATATTTTCATTTCGAGCCGGCCCGACGAGAACATTCACAATGAAGTCTCGGTCACCATGGGCTTCGAGATGAAAGACGGCGGCGATGCCGAAGCCGATGTCGCCGGCACGACCTATGACCTCGTCTCGAAAGGTCCGAACGCCTGGATCAAGAATCCGGCGCAGGAAGCGCAATTCATCTCCGCGTTGAAGAAGAACGCCAAGCTGGTCGTCAAGGCGACCTCGGTCAAAGGTCACACGACCACCGACAGCTATTCCCTTGCCGGCCTTTCGCAGGCGCTCGAGCGCGCAAACAAGGAATGCCGGTAGCGGGCGGCAATTTTTCCAACGAGAACATCGAACGACGCGGCGCTTCGGCGCCGCGTGCTGTTTTCGCTGCGCCGTTCCCTCAAGTAAAAGATACTTAATAAAGAATATTTTAGCCCGAACACACTGGCGTAAGCCCGATCTAAACTTTGTTTTACTGTCGATTGCTGCTCGTCGCTCTAGATAAAAGGAAGTGAAAACTGGCCGCGAGTGACGAATATGTTTCGCTTGGTTTTGTCCTCGGTCGCGGCGTTGGCGCTCGCCGCTGCCGCGTCCGCAGTTCAGGCGCAAGACCTCGGCGATTTCAGCCCCCGCGTTGCGCAAGCCTGCGCGCACATGGGTCTCAATCCGAGCGAAGCCACGTTTCTCTTCTGTGAAATGAGCCTGCAGGAAAGCGCCGGCGCAGCGCCGGGCGCGCCTGGAAGAGTGCCGGCGCACCATCATGCTGCAATGGGAGCAAACGGTTCGCTCGGGGCGTTTTATCCGCGCCGGGATCAGGCCGCTTCGGTGCGCCGCGCCTGCGCCGAGGTCGGGCTCGTTCCGGGTACTTCGGTCTTCGAGAGTTGCGCCGGCAATCTCAACTTGACGATAGACAACGCCGATATGGTCGGGAGCGACTGAGAACCCCTTGCCGATGTTCGGGCGCGGGCGCCGCTCGTAATCGAACAGGTTCAGAGACGATAGACCCCGTGTTGCGGGAATCACACAGACGTGTCTGATTGCAAAGTTTCAGCCTATAAATCCTATAAATCCGATTGACTGAGGGGACTTCTGCATAGTCCAGTGAAATACTGGATATTTCGGGGGTCCCATGGCAAAGGCTAAATCTGCCGTGACGCAGCGAAAGCGCGGCGCGCATCGGCGCATTTCACTGATTCTCCTTGCGTCAGCCAGCGTTAGCCAAGGCGCCTGCCTGCGCCCCGCGATGGCCGATGATGCGCAGATCCAGAAGCTCGAAAGAGAAATCCATGAGATCGAGGCCCGCCATCAGGCCGAGATCAGCGCCTTGCGTGCCGAGATAAGGCATTTGCGGCGCGCACCGCCGGTCTCGCCGGAGGCTGGCGTTGCCGCAGCCAACGAAAGACTTGGTCCGCGTCCTCCGGGTGAACCGGCGCCCTCTCTGCCGCCGAAAGTTCTGATGACCTATGACCGCGGCTATCACTTCGGCTTTTCCGACGCGAGCGGGTGGAACACGATCGAATTATTCGGCCGCCTGCATGTCGATACCGGTGGCTATATCAATTATTCGCCCGGACCGAAGACACTCGATCAGAAGGGGCTCGCCAGCGGCATCAATCTGCGGCGCGCCCGCATCGGCGTCGTCGGCAATTTCATGGGCGATTGGCATTACGCGCTCATCTACGATTTCGGCAATACGGCGGACGGCACCAATCCGGCGAACGCCTTTGCCAACGCCAATTCGAGCACCAGTCCAACCACCAGCAACAATTATCTTGCTGGCGTCGAGAACGCCTTCATCACCTACAACGGCTTTTACAAGCACGGCGGGCCTTTCCCGGTCGCCATCGATCTGCCGGGCGTGCAGGACGTGCCATGGACGATGGAAGAGGCGACGAGTTCCAACGACATCATGTTCATGGAGCGCTCGTCCGCGCAGGTCGTCGCGACCGAATTCGGCGGCGGCGATTTCCGCACCGCGACCGGCGCGCATTCGAACAATGATCGCTATTGGGTCGGCGCCTATCTGACCGGGCCCAATTCGGGCGCGCTGCACACGGACGGCGCATCCTGCATAGGCAGCACCGCAGGCACGCCTTGCACCACGACGCCTTCCGGCCTCGGACCGCAGCTCTCCACGTTGTTCCGGGCCTCTTACCAGATCGTGCAGACGCCGGATGCGTCGGTCCATCTCGGCTTCAACTACGCCAACCTCTTCGATCCGCGCATCGGCGCCAACGTTCAAGGCGTCCAGCTCTATGATCGGCCGGAATTGCGTGTCGATCCGACTTACTTCCTGAACACCGGCAATATTCCGGCGCATGGGGGACAGGTGTTCGGCGCCGAGGCCGCAGCCGCCTGGCAGAACTTCTATCTGCAAGGCGAATATTATCATTATATCGTCGACACGCTGAAGGGCGCGACGCCTTATACATCGGCCACCTCGGCCATCAGCGGCTGGACCGGCGGAACGCCGGGGCCGGCGCTGAATTTCAACGGCGGCTATGTGGCGGCAAGCTATACGTTCGGCGGCAAGCGCCTCTATAATCCGGCGACCGGCGCCTATACGGGCGTCATTCCCGAGCATCCGCTTTATTTCGGCGGCCCCGGATGGGGCGCGCTGGAAGTCGCCGGGCGCTTCAGCATTGTCGACCTCAACGACAGAAACCTGTCGACGACCGTGCTCGGGCCGGCCTATTCCGTCCCCGGCGTGATCAGCGGCAGCGGCTCGACCTATGGCGGCAGCCGGCAGACTTCCTATGGCGCCGGCCTCAATTATTATCCGAACCTCAACATGAAATTCATGCTCGATTACGAGCATGTGGTCGTCGATAACCCGCTCTTCTTCGGCGGACCCAATTCGTGGCGCGGCGCCACGATCGATTGGGTCGGCGGAAGAACGCAGATCGTTTTCTGAACTTCGCGTGATCCAAGCGTGCCCCCTGTCCCGGCACTTTGTGCCGGGACTTTTTCGTCCGCTCCCCGGCACGCTCTGCGGAGCAGGCGACAGGCGGGCTCGGAAATCCTTGGATTTCGCCGCGCGTCCATCGCGCCCGATGCGGCCGACTGCTAGTTTGCGGCTGAAATCGGGAGTGCCCAACGCAAACGCGTCGAACCCCTGGCCTGATCCTCCTTCTTGCGCTCGCGGCCTCGCTCAAGCCTGCGATTGCGCAAGCGCAATATTTTGCCCTCGGCAAAGGCAGCTATCCGCTTGAATTCTACGACATAGATTTCAGCAATCTCGCCAATCCGGCCAATCGGATCACGCCGCTCGACGAGATCCATTACATTGCGCTCGGCAACGATGCTTATCTTTCGCTCGGCGGCGAAGTGCGCCAGCAATATTGGGGCTGGAGCAACGAAGGCCACGGGCTGAAGCCGCCGCTCAACAATAGTTACGACCTCTCGCGGCTGATCGGCGATTTTTACCTCCATCTCAATCGGCACGTTGCGATCTTCGCCCAGCTCGGCCGGTTCGACGCTATCGGCAAGGATCTGCCGCTCAATGCGGCGGACGCAAGCGAGGGCCGTTTACAACAGGGCTTCGTCGAGCTGAAACAATCCGTCGGCCCGGTAAAGCTGACGGCGCGCCTGGGGCGGCAGGAGATTACTTTGGGCTCGGGACGCTATGTCTGGGTGAACGACAGTTCCAATATCCGCACGACGCATGACGGCCTGCGCCTGCACGGCGATTTTTCCGGCAACGCCACCTTCGATCTCTTCTACAGCCGGCCGGTGACGCCGACACCCGGCGCCTTTACCGATTTCAATTCCCATGCGGGCACGTTCGGCGCCGGCTATGTCAGCGAGGTCGTGGTCCCGAACGTTCTTCACATCGATGAATATTATTATTTCCGGCACAATATCGGCGCGCAATATGCCGGGCTCACCGGCAACGAGGATCGCGACACGATCGGCGGTCGGCTCTGGGGCGCAATCGGCCCATTCAAATATGATAGCGATTTCGCCTATCAGTTCGGCACATTCGATGCGCGCCCCATCTCGGCTTTCGGCACTTCGACACGCGTGATGTATTCCTTGGAGGCCGCGGCCTGGCAGCCGGGGCTCCAATTCCAGACGAGCTATTTCAGCGGCACAGGCCATGGCGCCGCAACAATCGGCACATTCAATCCGCCGTTCGGTCGCCCGACCATGCTCAACTATGCCGGGCTCGAAACACTCGAAAATCTGATCGAGGCCTATCCGGCACTCGTCGTAAATCCGACCTCCGATCTCGCGCTGCGCTTCGGGCCGGAGGTGCTTTGGCGCGCCTCCGTCTATGATGCGGTCTATATTTCGCGCACGACACCCCTCACCCAAACGATGTCGGCGACGGACAGGGCACGCTATATCGGCACCAATCTAGTTGCGACCGCTCAATGGCGGGTTCAGCCGAACGTCACGGTCTTTGCCGAATATCTGCATGAATTGGCAGGTCCCGCGATTACGCTTGCCGGCGGCAAAGGCGCCGACGTCGGCATCGGGCAGATCGACGTCAATTTTTGAGACTTCTTCAATTCCCCTCGTTCGGCTTGTTCCACATCAAACACTGGCGCATAATGGCGTGCAATTGATGTGGAAAATTGCCGGAACAACCGGCGCGTCACGTCGGTCGCGGCGCGGTCCGTGGGAGGAAGCGATGTTGGAAGAGGTCTATCCGGTCCATCCGGAATGGGCGCGCCGCGCCCATATCGACGCCGCCACATACGAGAAAATGTATGCGCATTCGCTCGCCGATCCTGAAGGTTTCTGGGGCGACGAAGGGCGCCGGCGCATTGCCTGGATCAAGCCTTTCACGCGAGTGAAAAACGCAAACTTCGGCCCCGGCCGAGGTTCGATCAAATGGTATGAGGACGGCATCACCAATGTCGCGATGAATTGCACCGATCGTCATCTTGCGCGGCGCGGCGATCAGGTTGCGATCATCTGGGAAGGCGACGATCCGGCGCAATCGCGCCACATCACTTATCGCGAATTGCACGATGAGGTCTGCCGCTTCGCCAATGTGCTGAAGGGGCAGGGCGTCAAGAAAGGCGATACGGTCACGATCTATCTTCCGATGATCCCGGAGGCGGCCTATGCGATGCTCGCCTGCGCGCGCATCGGTGCGATCCATTCGGTCGTCTTCGGCGGCTTCTCGCCGGATTCGCTCGCCGGCCGGATCAAGGATTGCCGCTCGAAGGTTCTGATCACTGCAGACGAAGGCCTGCGCGGCGGGCGCAAAGTGCCGCTCAAGACGAATGTCGATGCGGCGATCGAAAAGGCCGGCATCGTCGATAGGGTCATTGTGGTGAAACGCACCGGCGGCGCCATTCCCTGGCACGAGGGGCGCGACATGTGGTACGCGGCAGCGGCGGCCGAGGCTTCGCCGGAATGCTCGCCCGAGCCTATGAATGCAGAGGATCCGCTCTTCATCCTCTATACGTCAGGCTCGACGGGGGCGCCGAAAGGCGTCGTTCACACGACCGCCGGCTATCTCATCTATGCGTCGATGACGCATCAATATATTTTCGACTATCACGACGGCGATATCTATTGGTGCACCGCCGACGTCGGCTGGGTCACCGGTCACAGCTATATCCTCTACGGTCCGCTCGCCAATGGCGCGACGACGCTGATGTTCGAAGGCCTGCCGAATTATCCGACCGTCTCCCGTTTCTGGGAGGTCATCGACAAGCATCGGGTCAATATTTTCTATACCGCGCCAACCGCGATCCGGGCGCTTATGCGCGCCGGTGACGAACCGGTGAAAGCGACGAGCCGCGCCTCGTTGCGGCTTTTGGGCTCCGTCGGCGAGCCGATCAATCCGGAGGCCTGGCTCTGGTTCTATAAGGTCGTCGGCGACAGTCGCTGCCCGATCGTCGATACGTGGTGGCAAACCGAGACCGGCGGTATCCTGATTACGCCGCTTCCCGGCGCGACAATCCTAAAGCCCGGCTCGGCGACCAAGCCCTTCTTCGGCATCCGGCCGCAAGTCGTCGATGGCGCCGGCGAAGTGCTCGAAGGTCCCTGCACCGGCAATCTGGTGATTGCAGAATCGTGGCCCGGCCAAATGCGCACCGTGTTCGGCGACCACGAGCGTTTCGTGAACACCTATTTCTCGGCCTATCCGGGCAAATATTTCACCGGCGACGGCTGCCGGCGCGACGCCGACGGCGATTATTGGATCACTGGCCGGGTCGATGATGTGATCAATGTCTCCGGCCATCGCCTGGGCACGGCGGAGGTCGAAAGCGCGCTCGTCGCTCATGCGCGCGTCTCCGAGGCGGCGGTCGTCGGCTATCCGCACGACATCAAAGGCCAGGGCATTTACGCCTATGTTACCTTGATGGCGGATTCCGAACCTTCGGAAGACTTGCGCAAGGAACTCGTCGCCTGGGTGCGGCGGGAAATCGGTCCCATCGCCACGCCGGACGTCGTCCATTTCACGCCCGGCCTGCCGAAGACGCGCTCCGGCAAGATCATGCGCCGCATCCTGCGCAAGATCGCAGAGCTCGAATTCCATGCGCTCGGAGATATTTCGACGCTCGCCGATCCGAGCGTCGTCGAGGACCTGATCCGGGACCGCAAGAAGCACGCCGGCATTGAGGAAAGGGTCGACGTAAAGGCCTGACTGCGGCAACCGCGCCACACGTCAACTCGATTTTAACGCGATCGCGCGAATGATGTTCTTGTGCGCGCGGCAATTCTTTATTGTCGCGGCGGGTTCTGTATTGCGTGCGGGGGCGTCATGGTCGCGCGGGGGAAGCGGAGCCTGGCTCCGATCGTTTGTGCACTTGTCCTTTGTGTACTTATCTTAGGTGTTGCCGAACTTTTTAGCGCCAATCCGGCGTCTGCCCGGCAGATCGTCGCAATCAGCGGCGAATATCCGGCCGGCGAAATCATCATCAGCGATCACAAGCGCAGGCTCTATTTCACCGAGGGCAATGGCGTTGCGATCGAATATCCGATCGCGGTCGGCATGCCGGGCAAGGCCTGGCTCGGCGAAAGCGCCGTGGAAGGCAAATATTGGGCGCCGTCCTGGTCGCCGCCGGATGTCGTGGCGCACGACCATCCCAACCTTCCGAGCTTCATCCCCGGCGGCTCGCCACATAATCCGATGGGCGTGGCAGCAATCACATTGACCCGTTACCAGGTCGCGATCCACGGCACGACCCGTTCCATGCGCCGGAGCATCGGCTCGGCCGCATCCTATGGCTGCATAAGAATGTATAACGAGGACATCGTCGATCTCTTCCACAGGGTGAGCGTCGGCACGCCGGTTCTCGCGATTCCTTAAAAGGGTCTATTCGCCGTGGGCGCGCGGCTCGTAGTTTCGGGTCGAATCGATCCGAAAGCATGAACGTGATCGCCCCTGGAGCGGCATGCGAAAACCGGGCTCCACTTTTTCGCATGCCGCTCTAGAATGAGGGGATGGCGCAAGCTCTCTCCACGGGTTGCTGCATTGTCGGTGGCGGTCCGGCCGGCATGATGCTCGGCTTTCTTTTGGCGCGCGCCGGTGTCGCCACGGTCGTGCTCGAAAAGCATGCCGATTTTCTGCGCGATTTTCGCGGCGATACAATTCATCCTTCGACTTTGCAGGCGATGGATGATCTTGGTCTTTATGACGAATTCCTGAAACTGCCGCACCAGGAGGCGGCCGAGCTCTCGGCCTTGGTCGGAAACGAGCGTGTCACGGCGGTGGACCTGTCGCATCTGCCGACCCGGGCGAAATTCATCGCCATCATGCCGCAATGGGACTTTCTCAACTTTCTCGCCAGCAAAGCGGGAGCCTATCCGAATTTCCGGCTGATCATGCAGGCCGAAGCCGAGGGCTTGCTGGAAGAAGGGGGTGTCGTGCGCGGTGTCACGGCAAAAACCCCGGAAGGCCCGCTCAGCATTCGCGCCGATTTGACTGTGGCCGCCGACGGTCGCCATTCGATCTTGCGCGCGAAAGCGAATTTCACACCAAAAGATATCGGCGCGCCGATGGACGTACTGTGGTTCCGATTGTCTCGCCGTCCCCAAGACACGGTCGAACCGTTCGGCCGCGCCGATCGCGGCCAGATGCTCGTCCTCATCAACCGCGGTGCGCATTGGCAATGCGGCTATCTCATTCCCAAGGGCGGATTCGAAGAATTGAAACGCCTCGACATCGATATATTGAGCCAGCGCGTGAAGGAGCTCGTGCCCTTCCTCGAAGACCGGGTTGCGGAACTCAAAAGCTGGGACGATGTCAAGCTCCTCACCGTCACCGTCGACCGTTTGCCGCGATGGCATAAGCCCGGCTTGCTCTTGATCGGCGATGCGGCGCACGCCATGTCGCCGATCGGCGGCGTTGGCGTCAATATGGCGGTCCAGGATGCCATTGCCGCCGCCAATATTCTGTACGCCGCTTTACGGCAGGGGGCGGTGCCGGAAAGCCTGCTCGCCGCCGTGCAGGCGCGGCGTGAGCCTATTGTCAAGCTTACGCAAGCTTTGCAGCTTTGCAGGTCTTCATTCAGAACCGCGGCATTACCAATGTCCTGAAGGCGACCGGCACGATCAAGCCGCCGTTCGCGATCCGGATTTTCAATTACTTGCCTTGGCTGCGGCGCATTCCGGCGCGTTTGGTGGGCTTGGGCTTTCGGATGGAGCGGGTGAAAACACCGCAGGCGCCGCCCGCCGCGCAAGGCGGTCAAAGTTCGGCGATATGATAGGCTCGATCACCCGAGCACTTTGACGGATTGCCGATGACTCGCAACCTCTCCGAGCCGATCGCCGCGCTCGCGGCCCTCCGTGCCGAAATGAACGATAGAGGGATCGCCGATTTTTTCGCAAGCGATTCGCGAAGATTTGCAAGTTTCCACGTCGAACTCGACGATCTCCTCTTCGATTTCTCCAAACATCGCCTCGATCGGACGATTCTCGCGCGGCTTATCGATCTCGCCCGCGCCGCCGGGCTCGAAGAGCGCCGCGCGGCACTCTTTTCCGGCGCGAATGTCAACCCGACCGAAGGGCGCGCGGCACTGCATGTGGCCTTGCGCAATATGGATGGCACGCCCATCCATACGGGGGGTGCCGATGTGATGCCGGCGGTCCTCGCCGAGCGGCGCAAAATGCTCGCCTTCGCCGAATCCGTGCGCGGCGGCACGCTCAAAAGCGCGACCGGCGAGGCCTTCACCGATGTCGTCAATATCGGCATCGGCGGTTCCGATCTCGGGCCTGCCATGGCTGCGCAGGCGCTCTCGCCTTTTCTCGCGCCGCATCTGAAACTGCATTTTGTCGCCAATGTCGACGGCGCCGACCTCGCCGATCGTCTGCGCAATCTCGCGCTCGAGCGCACGCTCTTCATCATCTGTTCGAAGACTTTTACGACGCTCGAGACCATGACCAATGCCAGCGCGGCGCGCACCGCTGTCGCGCAAAAGCTGGGCGAAGCGGCAATTGCCACGCATTTCTGCGCGGTCTCGACGGCGCCGAAGGAAGTGGCCGGTTTCGGCATTGGCGAAGACCGGCGCTTTCTTTTCTGGGATTGGGTCGGCGGGCGTTATTCGATCTGGTCCTCGATCGGGCTGTCGCTCGCAATCGGCATCGGCGCTGCCAATTTCGAGGAATTTCTGCGCGGCGGTGCGGCGATCGACCGGCATTTTCGCGAGGCTTCGCTCGAGGCCAACGTGCCCGTGCTGATGGCGCTCATCGGAATCTGGTATCGCAACTTCTGGAATTATGCCGGTCACGCCGTGATCCCCTACGATCAGCGCCTGGCCCGCTTTCCCGCCTATCTGCAGCAGCTGGAGATGGAATCGAACGGCAAGTCGGTCGACCTTGCGGGGGAGCGCGTTGCATCCGCCACAGGTGCGCTTCTCTTCGGCGAGCCGGGCACCAATGCGCAGCACGCCTTCTTTCAGCTCTTTCATCAGGGCACCGAGATCGTGCCCGTCGATTTTCTCGTGGCCGCCCGGCCGACTGCTGCCGATGCGCATCAGCATGATCTGCTCGTCGCCAATTGCCTGGCGCAAAGCGAGGCTTTGATGCGCGGGCGCTCGCAAGAGGAAGTCGAGGCGCGCATGCGCGCACAAGGGGTGAGGGAAGAGGAGATCGAGGCGCTCGCCCCGCACAAGACATTTCCCGGCAATCGGCCGTCGAGCACTTTTCTATTTCGGCAACTTACGCCGCGCACGCTCGGCCAATTGATCGCGCTTTACGAGCACAAGGTTTTCGTTCAGTCGGTGGTCTGGAACATCGATCCCTTCGACCAATGGGGCGTCGAGCTCGGCAAGGAACTCGCCTTGCGGCTTGCACCGCTTGTCGCCGACCCTGCCGCCGCTTTGGAAAAGCTCGATTCCTCGACCGCGGGGCTCATTGCGCATCGGCGCAGGTTGAACTTTTGAGCGGCCGCAGAGCCCGCAGGCGCAAGACCATATGCGCGCAAGTGGCGACAAAAGATCTTTCGGAGAAAACGAATGCGGCGATCGAGCGCCGCATCATCCAGCATCGCCCGAGCGCTCTACGCTTTCGGAGCTGAGCCTCGCCAGGTTCATTTCAAATGTTTGGCGAGCAGCTTGTTCATTTCGAACATCGTGACCTTGCCCTTGCCGAAGACGGCCTTGAGCTTTTCGTCGGCTACGATTTCGCGCTTGTTCTCCGGGTTCTGCAGTTTGTGCTTTTTGATATATTCCCACATCCTGCTTACGACTTCGGTACGCGGCAGCGGTTCGTCGCCGACGACAGCGGCGAGTTCCTTCGACGGATGCAGCGGCTTGTTGAAGGCGCTGGACGCTGCAGCGGCCTTCTTTTTGGCGGGGGCTTTCTTCGGTGCAGTCGTCATCGCTTTTCTCCGATCGAATCTCGCGAACCGTCCCTACGGCCTACCTAGCCCAAAATCACCGATCTCCGAAATGCCGCAAGAGGGTTTGCGCCTCAGAGGCGAATTATACCAAGGCAATTCTCCTGGCGAAGCGGCGCGGCCGCGGGCGTGGCCGGCATTAAAGCCGGGAAGAAGCTCAATTGGATGCCTCATTTATCCGAATTCTGCATAGATCTGGCGCCCAGAGCGCCCTCTCAGCCGATTCAGCGCCTTTTGTTCCGCCGAGCCAGCGTCCGCAGCCTCAGGGCATTAAGTTTGATGAAGCCGGCGGCGTCGCGATGGTCATAGGCGACCGCGCCTTCCTCGAAGGTTACGAGATCCTGATCGTAAAGCGAATAGGGGCTGGAGCGGCCGACGACAGAGGCCGAGCCCTTGTAGAGCTTGAGCCTCACCCGGCCGGTGACGAATTCCTGGCTGCGGTCGATCAAGGCCTGCAGCATGTCGCGTTCCGGCGAGAACCAAAATCCGTTGTAGATCAGCTCCGCAAATTTCGGCATCAACTCGTCCTTGAGATGAGCTGCGGCGCGATCGAGCGTGATCTGCTCGATGCCGCGATGCGCGAAATAGAGGATCGTGCCGCCGGGCGTCTCGTACAGGCCGCGCGACTTCATGCCGACGAACCGGTTCTCGACGAGATCGAGCCGGCCTATGCCATTGGCGCGGCCAAGCTCGTTCAAATGCGCCAAGAGCGTTGCCGGCGGCATGGTCCTGCCGTCCACTGCGACCGGATCGCCGGATTTGAAATCGATCTCGATGAAAGTCGGTCGATCCGGCGCGTCCTGCGGATCGATCGTGCGCGAATAGACGTAATCGGGAACCTCTTGCGCCGGATCTTCGAGCACCTTTCCTTCGGAAGACGTGTGCAGGAGATTGGCGTCGATCGAAAAAGGCGCCTCGCCACGCTTATCCTTCGCGATCGGAATCTGATTGCGTTCGGCGAATGCGAGGAGCGCGCTGCGCGAGGTCAAATCCCATTCGCGCCAAGGCGCGATCACTTTGATGTCCGGTTCGAGCGCATAATAAGAGAGCTCGAAACGTACTTGATCATTGCCCTTGCCGGTCGCGCCATGTGCGACGGCATCGGCGCCGACCTTGCGTGCGATCTCGATCTGCTTCTTGGCGATCAGCGGCCGTGCGATCGACGTGCCGAGCAGATAGAGGCCCTCGTATTGGGCATTGGCGCGAAACATCGGGAAGACGTAATCGCGGACGAATTCTTCGCGCAGGTCCTCGATGAAAATATGCTCGGGCTTGATGCCGAGCATCAGCGCCTTCGCGCGCGCCGGCTCGAGCTCCTCGCCCTGGCCGAGGTCGGCGGTGAAGGTGACCACTTCGCAGCCATAGGTGGTCTGTAGCCATTTCAAAATGATCGACGTATCGAGCCCGCCGGAATAGGCGAGCACGACGCGTTTGGGCGCTTGATTCTCTGGCATCGGTTCTCGCTGGATATGGCTTGAGCATCGGATTTTCCCAAAACCGGTACCCAATTTTTGGGTCCGATGCTTAATCGCCGCGCACTATAATGGGCAAGCTTGCGCGCGCAAGGCTGGGCGCCTGTCGCCTCATCCGCGGCGTTATTTCGATCTCAGGTCATCGACGAAGGTTTTGAGCTCGGGTGCGTCGAGATCCGATACCGCCCAATAGCCGAACCCGCTCTGGTCCCATTGCACCATGTTGTAGCCCTCGACCACTTTCGTGTGTGCAGGCGTATTAGCCTCGCCCGGGGCGAGCGGGATAGCGGCGAGTGTGATCAAATGCTGCCGGCGCCGGTAGACCAGCACGGGCTCAGGCTTGCCGCCAATGACTTCGACGCGTCCGCCGACAAGCGGAAAGCCGGCTTCGGCAAGGTCGATCGTTGGCGGCGAGAGGCCGAGCTTTGCTTCGAACCAGGGCCGCACCGTGTGACGGTCGGAAGAGGCGATATCGGTCGGGCTTGCAGCAAGAAGGCTGCGCCGATGGCTGTCGGCAATCGTTTGTTCGATCGCATTCCCGCCGCCGGACGCAAGATAATAGGTCGCGGTGCTCGAAAGAAAGGCGGTCACGAGGAGCGAGGCGGCGAGCGCCTGCCAATTCATAATGCGGGGCCGTGGCGGCGCTTCGGGCGTGGCGAGCGCTGCAATGCGTGCGGTGAATTGCTGAGAGGGAACGGGCTTGTCGGTCCGTTTCACCGCTCCCTTGAGAGCCAGGATCCGCGCATATTCGGCGGCAAGATCGGGTTCGGCCGCAATCCGCTCTTCGAGGGAGAGCGCGGCAGCGGCATCCAATTCCCGGTCCGCGAGCGCGTGCAGAAGCAATTTGTCGTTGCGCGTCATCGCAGGCTCCGCCGCAGATCGTCTGCCAAAAGCGCGCGGGCGCGCGCAAGTCGCGACATGACGGTGCCGATCGGGATCGACAACATGCTGGCGATCTCTTTGTAG
>Ga0070738_10005406_pt1 | contig 14197 bp, 14 predicted proteins | sample Coa_R2_2_FD_66446 | JGI IMG/M metagenome (GOLD analysis project Ga0070738, IMG submission 66446) | Surface soil microbial communities from Centralia Pennsylvania, which are recovering from an underground coalmine fire - Coalmine... | ecosystem: Environmental > Terrestrial > Soil > Unclassified ... | reverse complement strand
GCGACCACCCGTTTGACGGTATAGACGCGGACCTCGCCGGTCTGTCGGTTGATGCGGACCACCACCTCCTGGTTCGGTGCGCCGCCGAAGTTGCGCTTGTAGGCCGAGACGAGCGCCGCCTCGATCGCCTGAATAACGACCTCGGGGCTAATGCCCTTCTCGCTGCTGACCTGATTGATCGCAGCCATGAAATCTGTCTTCATCGGGCGAGCCGGACCTCTGGTCTGGTGTTGCGCTTTCCCCAACAACAAGAAAAGTGGGTCTGGAGCCCACTTTTCTGATCAGCGAACTTTATTCAGCAAGCAGAGTATACCATTTCCGGGGTACTGCCGCAAGTCCGGACGACCATCCGCCCGAACGCATGCTGGCTAAGCGGTGCTTGCTCAGCCTCGCGTCAGCAAGGTCGCTAGGTCGAGCCGGTCACGACCGGGTGCCGGGCGATGTGCTCGACGATGTCGTCCAGAGAGACGAGCGTTGTCTCGCCGGTCCGCCGGATGGTGACCTCGGCAGCGCCCTGACGTATAGTTCGCGGGCTTATCGTGAGCCGGAGCGGCAGGCCCAGCAAGTCTGCATCCGCGAACTTCACACCGGGGCTTTCAGGGCGGTCATCGAAAAACACCTCGATCCCACGTCGGTGCAGGCCATCATACAGCCTGTTCGCCGCCTCCAGGACTTCTGGACGATCCAGCCCGAGCCCGAGAAGATAGACGCTGTACGGTGCGACAGCGGCAGGCCAGGTGATCCCCTTCTCGTCGTGATTGCTGTCGATGATAGCAGTGAACAGACGGTCAAGGCCGATGCCGTAGCATCCCATGACGACCGTGGCTTCTCGACCATCAGGGCCGAGGTAGCGAATCCCCATAGCCTCACTGTACCGTGTGCCGAGCTTGAAGGTGTGACCGAGCTCCAGGCCAGTCTCCTCGACCAGCGCGCTGCCGCAGAGGATGCAGGCCTCTCCGCCGCGGACAGTCGCAACGTCGGCCCGCGCCGTTACCGGGAAGTCGCGCCCGGGCAGGACGTTCCGGAGATGGTAGTCTGGCCGGTTTGCGCCCGCGATATAGGGATGCGCAGCCACGCTTTCGTCGATGATCAGGCGGATATCCCGGAGGCCGACCGGCGAGACAAAGCCAGGGGTAAGACCTGCCGCCGCCAGCTCGTCGTTCGTGGCCAGGCGAAGGCGAGTTGCTCCGAGAAGGCGGCCGAGTTTGAGCTCATTCACCTCAACCCCGCCGCTCAGGATGACTGCCACCAGGTTTCCATCGGCGCTGTAGACCACTGTCTTCAGAAATGCGTCCGGGGGAAGGCCAAAGACGTGCTCCAGGGCCTCGATCGAGGTCACGCCTGGCGTGTGGATGAGCTGGGGCGGTGGTGCCGCGGCGGCGATGTCGGTAAAGAACGCTGGCCGCCGCGCGACCGCGACCTCCTGACTGGCAATGTACTGGCACGAGGTACAGCGGATGATCGTCGTTTCGCCGAGCTCTGACCGCGCGACGAACTCGTGACTGCCGGTTCCGCCGATCATGCCAGGATCGGCCTGGATCGCGACCACCGGAACGCCGACCCGACGGTAAATATTGATGTAGGCCTGGTACACGCACGGGTAGAAGCGATCCAGGTCGGCTACGTCAGCGTGGAAGCTGTACGCATCCTTCATCAGGAACTCTCGCATGCGCACCAGGCCGCCGCGTGGACGCGGCTCGTCGCGGACCTTTGTCTGGATCTGATAGAGCAGGAACGGAAGCTGACGATACGACCGCAGATCATGCCGCACGATGTCGCTTGCGACCTCCTCGTGGGTCATAGCGAGGACGAACGGACGATGATTGCGGTCCTCGATCCGCCACAGGCTCTGGTCGAGCGAGAACCAGCGTCCGGACTCTTTCCAGAGATCGGCGGGAATAAGCACCGGCATGCGGATTTCCTGACCACCGATGCGGTCCATCTCTTCACGCAGGATAGACTCGATCTTCCGTATAACGCGCCAGCCAAGTGGTAGATAGCTGAAGATCCCGGCTGCGACCTGCCGTGCCAGGCCGGCCCGCAGGATCAGGCGGTACACCTCGGTATCCGCCTCAGCCGGCGCTTCGCGCAGGGTCCGCCAGAAGCTCTGTGATACGCGCACCTTACCGGTCTCCGATCGCAGTGATCTGCGGTCAGTGCGGGGCGAAGTCGATAGTGATCGGAAACAGCAGATCGAAGTAGGTAATGACAATGACGAGCGACATCAGCAGGGCCAGACCGACGAGATGGATCTGTCCCTCGCGTCGGGGATTCACGCGTCGTCCACGGATGATCTCGATCAGTACGAACAGCAACCGGCCGCCGTCCAGCCCTGGGATGGGCAAGAGGTTTGCCAGGCCGAGGCCGGCGCTGATTGTCCCGGCGACGCTGAGGAGCGGAAACAGCCAGCCGGTCGCAACAGTCTCGGTCGCTGCCTGCGAGGTGATCTGATAGATGCCGTATGGACCAACGGGCCGAGCCATATCGGCTGGAACGAGACCGCGCAGGACGAGCACTGGCAGGCTGAGCGTCATGATCAGACTGCCGGCCGTTTGCTCAGCACCCAGAACAATCGCCCGAGGAAGGGGATACCGGACCGGCTCGATCCGGAGGGGGTGCTCCGCAATGGCGATGCCCATGGGCCCCTGGTTCGACGGCCAGGCGGTCCGGGGGATCAGGGTCGTGGATATGATCTGCTGTCCACGGCGCACTTCCAGGGTGACTGGTCGTCCGAGCCAGGATCTGGTCATTGCGGCGAGTTGATCAGGCGTACTGATCTGCTGGCCGTTGAAGCGCACGATCACATCCCCACTCTGGAGCGCGGCCTGTTCAGCGGGTGAATCCGGTGCAACCTCGGTAATGATCACCTCGCTTCGGGTCACCTGGGGCCACCCGGCCACGTAGGCGCCGGCGAAGAGGAATACCGCTGCGATAATGTTCATCAACGCGCCGGCCATGAGAATGGCAATCCGCCACCGCCGGCGAGCAGCCGCGAAGCTCCGCGGGAACGTCGGGTCCTCTTCGCCCAGCATCTTGACGTAACCGCCAAGCGGGACGAGATTCAGCGAGTAGCGCGTTTCACCGTGCTGGATACTCAGGAGGCGGGGGGGAAACCCGATTGCGAACTCCTCGACCTTGACTCCTGCGCGCTTGGCCAGGATGAAGTGGCCGAGCTCGTGGACGATGATAAGCAGACTCAGCAGGACGACAAAGATCAACAGCGTCACGATCCGGATCTCCCCTCATTGGTGTCCCCAGCCACCTCGCTGTGCTGGGGCGGCTTGATCTTGGCGGTTTCAGGCACGCGGCGTGCCCGCCGCCCGCGATCCTTCCAGGAAGCGTCTCACCTGAGCATCAACCTCCAGGATCTCTTCCACTGACGGATCAGTGATCGGCCGATGCGCCTGCAGGGCCGCGTCGATGAGTGCGGGGATATCGGTGAAAGCGATCTCGCCGCGGATGAACTTTTGCACTGCCACGTCATCGGCCGCGCTCAGGGCCGCCGTCGCCGTCCCCTCGGTCCGGGCCGCGGCGAGCGCGAGATCGAAGCACGGGTAGCGAGCGCGATCGAGCGGGGCGAAGTTGAGTTTTCCTAACTCCGCGAGCTGGAGGCGCCGCCAGGGCCCGGGTAGCCGGCGCGGGTAGGTCAATGCATGCTGAATCGGGATGCGCATATCGGGTGGGCCGAGTTCGGCTCGGAATGATCCGTCAGTGAATTCCACGAGCGCATGGACGATACTCTCCCGGTGCAGGACGACGTCGATCTGCTCGTAGGGCAGGCCGAAGAGCCAGTGAGCCTCAATCACCTCAAAGCCCTTGTTGATGAGGGTCGCTGCATCGATGGTGACCTTGGGTCCCATGACCCATGTCGGATGTGCGAGGGCCTCAGCCGGGGTGACCTCGCGCAGCTTTTCGAGCGGCCAGTCCCGGAATGCCCCGCCGGATGCGGTGAGGATTACTCGCTGAATTGGTCCCCGGGTCTGACCGGGTGACAGGTCGCAGTCTCCCATGAGACATTGCCAGAGGGCATTGTGCTCGCTGTCCACCGGCAGGATGGGGACGTTCACTGCGCGGGCCTCCCGCATCACCAGTGCGCCGGCCATGACTAGGACCTCCTTGTTGGCCAGCGCTACCACCTTCCCCGCCCGAATCGCGGCCAGGGTCGGCAACAAGCCGGTTGCTCCGACCGTCGCGACGAGGACGCGATCTACCTCTGGCATCTCGCACAGCGCGACCAGCGACCGGACGCGGCTCTCCTTCCAGATGCTCCCCTCCTTGAGCGCGGGCGCGCTCACGTATAGAGGACGAAACTCCTCGACCTGTCGTCCCAGCAGATCGAGATTGCGGCCGGCTGCCAGGCCAACGACGCGAAACTGCTCTGGATGGGCCCGAACGACCTCAAGAGCTTGCTGTCCGATCGAGCCGGTGCTTCCAAGAACCACCAGTCCCGTCACGATTCACATCCAGCCTGAAAGGACGCTGGGGATCGCACCGCTCCCCAGCGCTCTCCCTAAGGATACCACGAGCGCGGCGAAGAGCAGACTATCAACCCGATCGAGCATACCGCCGTGTCCGGGCATGATGACGCCCGAGTCTTTTGCACCGGCTGCCCGCTTCAGGGCCGACTCGGTGAGATCGCCGATCACTGCAGCTCCACTGGTCACCAAGCCGAAGGCCGCGCCGCCCACCAGCGGGAACCCGAGGCCTGTTGCCCAGGCCAGGCAGATGCTTGTGCCTGCGATGAGCCCGGCGATCGTGCCCTCCCAGGTCTTGCCAGGGCTGACTGCTGGCCAGAGATGCCGCCGACCGAGAAGGCGCCCAATGAGGTAGCCCGCCGCATCAACTCCCCACACCGTGGTGACAACCAGGAGGGTCCAGCGGGTTCCCTGATCAAGCAGCAGACCGAGGACCGGCAGGGGCATGCCGCCGATCTGACGGAGACCGACCAGCAGGGAGAGCGGGAGACCGCCATAGACCGCACTGGCGAGACCCGCGGCCCAGTCTCGCGCCGAGCCGGCTGGGCGGAACGGGTGAAGGACGAGGGCGATGCACAGACTGATCGAAGTGGCCAGGGCAAGGACAGCGACCTGAGCGCCCGGCCCAAGGACGGAACTCGGGACGATGACAGCTGCGAGGAGAGCGGTAGCGATCCTCCAACGGCGTCCGCTCTCCGGAGCCACCAGGCGAACGCACTCGTATGCCGCAATTCCTGCGACAGCGGCCGCAACCATCCAGAAGGCTGGACCGCCGGTCAGGGTAATGAGCAAGACCAGGGGAATGCCGACTGAGGCCGTCGCGGCGCGGAGAATTAGCACGAGCCCGACAAAATGCCCCCGAACTTCCGCTGGCGGTTGGCATACGCCTCGAGAGCCCGACGGAGCTCGTCGCGCCCGAAGTCCGGCCAGTACGTTGAGGTCGAGTAGTACTCCGCGTAGGCGGCCTGCCAGATGAGAAAATTGCTCAGGCGCATCTCCCCCGCAGTCCGGATGATCAGATCGGGATCGGGCTGGCCGCCAGTGTAAAGGTAGCGCGAGATAAGCTCCTCGGTGACCTCCTCGGCCGGGATGCCGTCCCGAATAATGCGGCGGACCGCATCGACCAGTTCGGCGCGTCCGCCGTAATTGAAAGCCACGTTCAGGATAATCCGGCGGTTATCCTTCGTCAGCGTCGTCGCCTCGTGGATCGCGCGAACCAGATCTGCCGGCAGGCCCTCCGAGCGTCCGATATGGCGGACGCACACCCCATTCCGGTGAAGCTCTGCCGTCTCATCGCGGATGACCTCGGCCATGATCTGAAACAGGCCATTGACCTCGTCAGCCGGGCGGGTCCAGTTCTCGGTCGAGAAGGCATAGATCGTCAGGTACTCGATGCCAAACTCGACACTCGCCTTCAACACCTCACGGACGTTATCCGTACCTGCCCGGTGGCCGTGCAGGCGAGGGAGTCCGCGTGCAGTCGCCCAGCGCCCATTCCCATCCATAATGATGGCGACGTGGCGCGGCAGGGGGCGCGGGAGGGCCGTGGTCGAGCCCGCACCCGACGTGGGAATAGTCATATCTCCATGACTTCTTGCTCTTTTCGCTGACCGATGCGTTCGATTTCCTGGATGGCGGCATCGGTCGCCTTTTGGACGCGCTCCTGACCGCGGCGGGTGTCGTCCTCGGAGATTTTCTTCTCTCGCTCGAGCTTTTTGAACTCCTCGATGGCATCCCGCCGACAGTTGCGGATGGCGACCCGCCCCTCTTCCACCCGTCGGCGAATGAGGCGGACCAGATCGCGGCGGCGTTCCTCCGTCAGGGGGGGAATGCTCAGCCGGATGACCTTGCCGTCGCTGACCGGGGTCAGACCAAGGTCGGACTTGAGGATCGCTTTCTCGATCGCTCCGAATGCCGACTTATCCCACGGCTGAATCACGAGCAGTCGCGGCTCCGGGGTGGAGATCGCAGCGAGCTGGGTCAGGGGCGTCGGTGTGCCGTAGTAGTCAACCCGCACCCGCTCGAGCAAGGCAGGAGAAGCACGCCCGGTCCGGATCGAGGCCAGGTCGTGTGTCAGCGCCTCCTCGGCGTGGCGCATGCATTCCTCGCAGCGGTGGATGATCGTTCCGACCAGATCCTGGGCCATGGTGACATCCTCCAGCGGGGTGTCCAGCCGGTCACGCCACGAGCGTCCCGATCGGATTCCCCTCGATCGCCCGCCGGATGTTTCCTTCCTGGGCGAGATCGAACACGATGATTGGCAGTTTGTTATCCATGCAGAGCGAGAGAGCTGTGCTGTCCATGACCTTGAGCTGACGGTTCAGGGCATCAATATACGAGAGGTGCGTGAACCTCCGGGCGTGGGCGTTCTTACGGGGATCCGAGTCATACACCGCATCAACCTTGTTCTTTGCCAGCAGAAGGACCTCGGCGCCGATCTCGATCGCCCGAAGTGCTCCTGCTGTGTCCGTACTGACATACGGATTGCCAGTGCCGGCCGCGAAGATCACGACGCGCCCCTTCTCCAGATGGCGGATCGCCCGCCGTCGGATGTAGGGCTCGGCCACGGCCGTCACCGTGATGGCAGTCTGCAGGCGGGTCACAACGTCCAGCTTCTCCAGAGCATCCTGCAGAGCCAGGGCATTGATAATCGTCGCGATCATGCCGGCGTAGTCGGCCTGGGCACGGTCCATGCCGCGCTCAGCCGCGGCCTGGCCCCGCCAGATGTTACCCCCGCCGACCACGATCCCCATCTGGGTGCCGAGGTCGCGGGTTACATCACGAATCTGGCGGGCGATGCTGTTCAGCGTCTCGGGGTCAATGATCCCCGTCTGTTGGGAGCCCTGGAGTGCCTCCCCACTGATCTTCAAGACGACCCGCTTGTACTTTGGCGACGACAAGGCTATGCCTCGGTCTCCGCCTCGCCAAGCTCGTAGCGTACGAAGCGCCGGACCCGGATCGCTTCGCCAAGCTTGGCGACATGGCGCTTGATAAGCTCCTCGACAGTGAGAGAAGGATCCTTGATAAATGGCTGGGCCAGAAGCGCGAGCTCATTCGCGCGATCGGCCTCGTCCGGCGGGACATCGGACGGCGCGATGTATCGGGGTGCAGTTGCTGCGACCTGCATTGCGATGTCGTGGGCGAGCTGGCGGAAATCATCAGTTCGCGCGACGAAATCGGTCTCGCAGTTGACCTCGACCATCGCGCCGATGCGCCCACCGGCGTGAATATAGGCGTCAATCAGCCCCTGGCTTGCAACGCGCCCGGCCTTCTTCTCAGCGCGGGCGAGCCCCTGGCGGTGGAGAATCTCGATCGCCTTCTCCATGTTCCCGCCCGCCTCGACGAGCGCGCGCTTGCATTCCATGACCCCTGCCCCGGTCCGCTCCCGGAGCTCTTTCACCTGTGCGGCAGATATGGAGACGTCCAATCTGATATCACCCTCTATGGGGCATTTCAGGCCCCAGAAAGTCGCTGGCAAAACCCGCGCGTTTCATACGACGCGCACATCCCTGGTGCACTCATATGTACGGAAGTTGCGCGTGAACGTTCACGTGCTCCCCGTGACGGCCGCGGCATTATACCGCCGCCGTCTCTTCGCTGAGATCTTCCTCGTCTTCTTCGTCGTAGTCCTCAAGGTCATCGGGCGAAGCCGAGTAGGCAACCTCGCCCACCTCCTCGAGTGCTTCGGGCTCAGCCACCTTCTCCTCGGCCTCCTCGGCCGCCTGCGCCTCGGCGGCCTGTTGCTCCTCGGCCGCCTTCCGCATATTCAGACCTTCGATGACCGCGTCCGCGATCTTCGCGGTCAGGAGCTTCACCGCCCGAATCGCGTCATCATTCGCCGGAATTGGGTAGTCGATCTCTTCCGGATTGCAGTTCGTATCAACGAGCGCGACGATCGGGATCTCCAGGCGCCGGGCTTCCGCAACCGCCAGTCGCTCCTTGTGGGGATCGATGATGTAGAGCGCGTTCGGGAGCCGTCGCATCGCCTTGATCCCACCGAGCAAGCGATTAAGACGAATGATCTCGTCCTCGAGCTTACTCGCCTCCTTCTTGGGGAGTAGCTCGAACTGTCCGGCCGCCTTGCTGGCCTCGAGCTCCTCCAGACGCTTGATCCGCGTCTGGATCGTGCGGAAGTTCGTCAGCAGGCCACCGAGCCAGCGCTGCTTGACGTAGAACATCGATGCCCGCTTGGCCTCTGCCTCGATCGCCTCCTGCGCCTGCTTCTTCGTACCGACGAAGAGGACAGTACCGCCCGCCGCCGCGAGATCGCGGAGGAAGTTGTACGCCTCGGTCAGCTTCGCGACAGTCTGCTGAAGGTCGATAATGTGGATGCCGTTGCGCTCGGTGAAGATATACGGCTTCATCCGGGGATCCCAGCGCCGCGTCTGGTGGCCAAAATGGACCCCGGCTTCGAGCAGCAACTTCATCGAAACGACGTTTGCCATCGTGTTGAAACCTCCTTCGTTCGCGTCGGCCCGTGAAAAGGGCCGCCCCTTCCGCCCTCGTCATCCTGACCGGAGCCCGGCTCGACCACTCCCGGACACGACCGATTCAGTCAGAGGGCGTGCAGAGTACGCCCCGAAAAGGGCGCCACGAAAGTATACCATCCACCATCGGCCCGAGCAACCAGACCCGCGTCCCGGACGGGCAGGTATGATGAGCTTCGAACGATCGGGTAGGACCGGCGTCGAGTTCTGAACTCGCTCGCCCCAGCGTTTCGCCTCGCCAGTCACGGCCAAAGTCGCGGCTCATAACGCGCATTAGAGAATGTAGCGGGTTAGGTCGTCATTCACCAGGATAGGACGCATTCGCTCGTGGACATATGCCGCATCGATAGTAACCGTTTGGCCCGCGTATGCCGGGGCATCGAACGAGATATCTTCCAGCACCCGCTCGAGGACGGTCTGGAGCCGCCGTGCCCCGATGTTTTCGGTCGTCTCGTTAACCCGGCAGGCAACGTCCGCGATAGCATCGATAGCATCGTCGGTGAAGCGTAGATCGACGCCTTCTGTCTGAAGGAGGGCCTGGTACTGCTTCACCAGGGATGTATCGGTTTCAGTCAGAATACGTCGAAACTCATCGCGCCCGAGCGGACTCAGTTCGACTCGAATCGGGAAGCGCCCCTGGAGCTCCGGGATCAGGTCAGATGGCTTGCTTTGATAGAACGCTCCAGCGCCGATGAATAGGATGTGGTCGGTCTTCACCGGCCCATACCGCGTCATGACCACCGATCCCTCGACGATCGGCAGGAGATCCCGCTGGACACCCTCGCCGGAGACGTCCGCTCCGACTTCAACCCGCGGTCCGGCGATTTTGTCCAGCTCGTCGATAAACACGACGCCACTCTGCTCGACGCGATCCAGGGCCGCGTCGATGACCTCATCGAAGTCAACCAGTTTGTTCGCCTCTTCCCGGGTGAGCAAGCGGCGCGCCTCTTTCACCGACACGCGGCGGATGCGCTTCGACGGCTGGCGATAGGGTGGGCCGTACCACTCGTAGCCGTCATCGTAGCCGGGCGGAGGCTCGGCGTACCCATCGTAGTCCATCGCGTCGCCCGTGAGCTCGATCTCGACCATCGTATCATCGAGCTGGGACTTCTCCAGCAAATCTCGCAGGTGGGCGCGCTCGTAGAGCGGTACCGCTGCATCCTCGGAACGGCTGGCGACCGATCCCACCTCGCGCCGACTACCCTGACGGCGAATCCGGGCCCGCCGGTGGCCCGGACGCGACCCGTTCAGCTGCTTGTACAGATAGCCGACGAGACGCTCCTTGGCGAGCCGCTCGGCCTTGTCCTGAACCTGGGCCAGACGACGATCGTGCTCGAGGTCAATTGCTACCTCGACGAGATCAAAGATGATCGACTCGACATCGCGTCCAACGTATCCGGCTTCGGTGAACTTGGTGGCCTCTACCTTCACGAAGGGCGCATCGACGAGCTGGGCAACGCGCCGTGCGATCTCGGTCTTTCCCACGCCGGTCGGGCCAATCATCAGAATATTCTTGGGCATGATGTCGCGGCGCAGATCGGGAGGCAGCTGCTGTCGGCGATAGCGGTTGCGCAGGGCAATGGCAACGGCCCTCTTGGCCGCCTCCTGACCGACGATGTACTTGTCAAGTTGCGCGACGATCTCGCGCGGTGTCAGATTCTCCACCCCCGTCCTCCTGGCAGAGGTGTGATAGTGATGAATCTCAAGTCTAGCATACCGCAGTCGGCCGCAGTGAGCACACCCCAATCGGGGTCACCAATGGTAGCCAGGGACGGCGGCTCCAGACGCCGCTGGCACTGCGTGACGGCCGCGCGGAGCCGGATGGCTGAATGAGACGGAGGAAGGAGGAAGCACCGGTTCGCTTACCGTGCCTCAAAGGTCATCCCTTCGGGTGGGGTCGGTGGGGGCGGCAGCTCGAGAATAGTAATGTTTCTGTTCGTATAGATGCACAGCGACGCGGCGATGTCCATAGCCTTACGGACGATCTCGGCTGCCGAGAGGCCCGTATTCTCGATGAGGGCCTTGGCGGCCGCTTGGGCAAAGGCGCCGCCGGAGCCGACAGCGACGATGTCGTCATCCGGTTCGATGACCTCACCGTCTCCGGAGACGACGAGAATCTGCGAGAGGTCTGCGAGACAGAGCTGGGCCTCGAGGCGACGGAGATAGCGATCTGTTCGCCATTCCTTGGCCAGCTCGACCGATGCCCGACGCAGCTGGCCGTGGTGTTTCTCCAGTTGCGCTTCGAACCGCTCGAACAACGTCAGCGCATCGGCGACCGCACCGGCAAAACCGGCCAGGATGGTCCCGTGATGAAGCGTCCGCACCTTGCGGGCGGTGTGTTTCATCACCACATCGCCCACGGTGACCTGCCCATCGCCTCCCATGGCAACGCGCCCATCCCGCCGGACGACGAGGATCGTCGTTGCCCGGAGGCGCGGCCGGGAGGACGAGGGCGGCAGGCCCGTTCTGCCCACCGGCCTCACGGTGCGTCCGTGCTCACCCATGGAGCGCCTCCCGCGCGCGCGCCCGCATGATTTCGATCGGTGCGGCGCGGCCGGTCCATCGTTCGAAGGCGGCGGCCCCCTGGTAGATCAGCATCCCCAGCCCGTTCAATGTACGGGCGCCACGCGCAGCAGCCGCGGCCAGTAGAGGCGTGACCGGCGGGTTGTAGATGAGATCAACCACAAGTGTCCGCGGAGAGATCCACACCGGGTCAATCACCGCGGATGCGGATGATGGGTGACCAGCCATGCCCACGGGGGTTGCATTCACCAGAACATCGCAGGTTTCGATTGTTCTGCCAATCATCTCCTCCGGACGCGCAAGCCCGAGCACGCGTGTCTCCATTCCCGGACCGAGCAGTTCTGCGCGCACCAGCATATCCCGGAGCTCTTCGGCCTGCTCGATTCGCCGGGCACATATCGTGAGGATCGCCGCGCGCTGCACAGCGGCCGCAGCGGCCACTGCTCGTGCCGCACCCCCTGCGCCGAGCAGGACAACCCGGCACCCATTGAGATCTATACCCGCCTCGTCGCGGAGCGAACGCGTGAATCCCTCGACATCGGTGTTGTAGCCGACGAGCGTGCCATCCTTTTGGCGGACGATCGTGTTCACCGCCGCGATCGCGCGAGCGAAGGGATCGACGGCATCGAGGAGTGGGATGACGGCCTGCTTATGCGGGATCGTGACGTTGGCGCCGAGGTAAGCCGTCGCACGGAGTCGGGCAATTGTCGTGGGGAGTGCCCCTGGCGGCGTATCCCATGCCTCGTACCGGACCGGGAGGCCCAGCGCGTCAAACGCCGCCTGCTGGAAAGCGGGAGAGATCGAGTGGCCAACCGGGTGGCCGATTAGTCCGACGATCTGCATTGCCAGACTCACTGCGGACCGGAGGTGCCTTGATAGAGTGCCACGTTTCGCTGGTGCTCCTCAAGCGTCCGAGCGAACGCGTGAGAGCCGTCCGGCCGGGCAACGAAGTACAGGTACTCCGTCGAGGCGGGGTGCGCTACTGCCTCGAGGGAGGACAGCCCCGGGTTGCAGATCGGACCGGGCGGCAATCCCGTCACGACGTAGGTATTGTAGGGCGAGCGGATCCGGAGGTCGAGCGCGCTCAGAGCGCTCTTCCAGTATCCACCCGGCGGCTCGACCGCGGGATTGGGGCCAACCAGGGCGAACTGAACCGTTGGATCCGCCTGCAGGCGCATGCCTCGTTGGAGGCGGTTCAGGTACACCGAGGCAATCACCGGGCGCTCGTCAGGCCGCACTGCTTCCCGCTCGACGATCGAGGCTAGGGTGACGGCCTGGCGCAGGGTGAGCCCGTGGGCAGCGAAGCCCTGGAGGAGATCGGGGGTCAGGCGACGCGCGAACGTCGCGACCATCGTCCGGGCGACTTCTGCAGCTGGCATCTGCGGCAGGAGCCGATAGCTGTCCGGGTAAAGGAATCCTTCGAGTGAGCCCTGACCGATTGCTGGAGCAAGGACCGGTGGAAGGGGAAAGTCAGGATGCTCCACCTCTGCCATGAAGTCGGCACGGCTCGTCACACCGCCGTGCTCCAAGGCGTCGGCGATCTCGGTTGCTCGCCAGCCCTCTGGAATGGTCAGGAGATCACCGACTACCCGACCCTGTGCCAGGATCGAGATCACGTGAGCCAGCGACATGTTCGGCCGAAGCTCATATTCGCCAGCCTCAAGGTGGGATCCGAGGCCAGCCAGCTCAACCGCAAGCCGGAAGCCGAGTGCACTGCGCACGAGCCCGGCTGCCTGCAATTGCTCGCCCACCGCCGCCGCCGTCTCCCCCCGGCGGACCACGAACCGGACCGCACGATCATCACTGGAGACGGGCTGGCCCAGGGTCACATCAACGACCTGGAATGCCGCGCTGGCGGCCGAGCCAGTTTTCCAGATCAACAGCCCGGCCGCGACGACCGCCAGGGCAAGAAGAGCGCCAAGAGCAGCACCCGTGCGAGCGAAGCGTGGCCACATCCTGGGAGTGCGCATGCTCGGATTTGATCGGATTCTATCACATTGACGGTGTCGGCCTGGCGCGGCGTGCGGTCAGCCAGTCGTCGAGCATGACCGCTGCTGCGGCCGCATCGAGCATCTCGCGGCGCCGTCGCCGGCGCACCCCCATGGCAACGAGCTCACGCTCGGCATCCTGAGTCGAGAAGCGCTCATCCCAGGTCTCGACCGGCCGTGTCAGGCGCCTCTGCAGGTAGCGTACGAATGCCAGTGTCTTCTCGGCCTGCCGTCCACGCGTTCCATCTGCGAGCAGGGGGATTCCAACAACGACAACGTCGACCCTGAGCTCGTCTATCAGGGCCTGGACCGCCTCGGCCACCTGCGGCTCGGAACGGCGGCGGAGGACGGTCAGGGGACGGGCGACCAGACCGGTTGGATCGCTAACAGCGACCCCGATCCGACGGTCGCCGATATCAAGGCCGAGCGCTCTCATGGTGCAACGGCAGGTGCTGGTCTGGAGGGACTGGAGTCGATGATCTGGACGCGGAGGGCGACCGGCATCCAATGGGGGATGATCTCGACCCGGGCTGGTTTCGCAAGGCCGGGCAGGTGGGCAAGGTCGCGCTGGGCATCGCCAGGCGGTCGGAGGCGCACATACGAAGCGATTACATCGGTATTCAAGGCAGCCTCAACCGTTGCCGTCAGTGGAACATCGAAGATGATGCCGTGATCAGCGGTCCTGCTCACGATCCGCGATGATCCGACGCGGATCGAGCCGGCA
>Ga0070738_10005403_pt1 | contig 14203 bp, 7 predicted proteins | sample Coa_R2_2_FD_66446 | JGI IMG/M metagenome (GOLD analysis project Ga0070738, IMG submission 66446) | Surface soil microbial communities from Centralia Pennsylvania, which are recovering from an underground coalmine fire - Coalmine... | ecosystem: Environmental > Terrestrial > Soil > Unclassified ... | reverse complement strand
GTGGCGTTCCAGGACATACGGCCCGTCGCGCCGGTGCATGTCCTCGTCGTGCCCCGGGAGCACATCCCGGGCATCCACGAGGCGACCGCCGAGCAGGTCGGGGCGCTCGGGCACGTCCTGCTCGGCGCCCGCGAGGCGGCCGAGGCGCTCGGCCTCGGCCGCGGCGGGTATCGTCTGGTCATCAACCAGGGCTCCGACGCGGGCCAGAGCGTGCTGCACCTGCACTGCCACGTCGTCGGAGGACGGCCGATGGCCTGGCCTCCGGGATAGACCCCGGCGCCGTGGCGACGCCGGGGCCCTTCGTACGGAGGGCGCCGATCGTCAGTCGGCGCTGACGCTCGCGTCCAGTGGCGGAGGGGGTGGCGGCGGGGGCGGGGGAACGATGACGCCGGCGTCCGGCTGGGGCGGGGGAGCGCCGCCTTCCGGGGCGCCGCCGTCCACCCCGCACACGATCGCGGTCAGGTCCGCCCTTCGGCGTGCCAGATCGTTGAGCGTGCGCGTCTGCCCCGTGAAGTCGTCGAACGCGGTCGTTCCGGTCAAGAACGGCGAGAGCGTCGCCTCCGAGCCGGGGAAGCGCGGGGTGATCATCGTGAACCCGAACGTGCCGGTCTCCGGCCCGTGGCAGCCGTTGCACGTGTTGATCGAGGCGTGGAACCTGGCCTCGGGGTCGGCGATCCCGGGGCCGTCCCACTCGATCTGCGTGTTGATGATCGAGCCCGCCTGGAAGTTCAGTCCGTTGAACTGCGTGGGAACGGTGTTGCCCGTGGCACCGGGCACGAGCGCCTCGATCGCGGGCGCGTTGGCGTTCACGAACGCGGCGAACGTCTGCGTGTTGTTGAAGCTGAGGTCGGGCGTCTCCTTGAGCGGGTTCTCGTCGAAGAATCCGGTCGACGACGACAGCTCGAACTCGCGAAGCTCCCACTGGGAGGACAGCGCGATCTCGTTCGTCCGCAGGCTCAGGAGACCGGGCGGTGCGCCCGTCGCGGCGTCGCGCTGGGTGAAGGAGCGCGTCAGCGCTTCGAGGGCGCTGTTGTACTCCTCGGACGGGAACGGATGCGACGACAGCGCGTGCCATCGGCTCGCCCAGCCGGCGACGTCCTGCGCCGTCTTGGCCGGAAGGTTGTACTCGAGGATGACCGTGAACGACTGCGGGAATCCCGGGCCGTTGACGGCGAAGACGAACCGTCCCTCTCCGCCGGAGCCGGCGTCGAGGTTGCGGATGTCGATGCGGTTCACGATGGCCTGCAGGCGCAGGGGCGCCTGGTCGAGGTCGAGGTCGCCCGTCGCCGTCTTGGGCCAGATGTCGAGCAGGACCTGCTGGATCGCGGGCCGCGCCGCGACCGTGAACCCGTTGACGGTCTGATCGGTGAGCCAGTGCTGGAACAGCTGCAGCGCCATCGCCGGCGCCTGGTCGGGCGTCGGCGCGAGCTCGCGGATCAGGTGACCGAACGTCCAGACGCCCTGGCTCGGGCTGACGCCGCCGTCGCCGCTCGGCGCCGGACCGCCGTCCGCGCCGACGGTCACGCCGACGCCGCCGTCGCCGAAGACCACCCCGCCGTCGCCTGTCCCCGAGCCCGAGCCCGAGTTGGAGCCGAAGGTGCGCACCGGATCGTCGACGACGCTCGTGTCGGTGATCATGAGCTCGCGCCGCGTGAACACGAAGCAGCCGGTCGGAGCCGCCAGCTCGTACGTGAGCTGGCCGAACAGCTGCTCGAAGAACGGCGCGACGGTCGGGAAGGCGTCGACGACGAACGGCAGCTGGTGCACGCCCGGGTCGGCGCTGTCCGAGCCGGTCACCTCGACGCCGAACGTCACGGTGGCGCCCGGCTGCGCCGACTGGAACTGGCCGGGCGGGGAGTCGAACACGGTCGAGATGTTCGGGTCGAACGTGTCGAAGAACATGTCGTACTGCTTCGGCGGGCAGAAGCCGACGTCGTTGTCGGCGACCGCGACGTCGTAGTGCACCGTCGTGTCGAACGGCACCGGGCCGCTCGTCGCCGGGGTCACCGTCAGGGTCGACGGCCGGGTGATGCACGCGAGGGCTTCGAGCTGCTGCGCGGTCGTGGGCTCCGTCGAGACGAACACCTCGTCGATGATCCCGCTGAAATGCTGCGACTGCGTCGTCGCCCCGATGCGAAGCGGCGCGAACACGTTGCGGATGGTTCCCGCGCCGAACACCTGCCCGAACTGCTGCCCGTTGATGAACAGGAAGACGAACGTGCCGTCGAACATGCCGGCGACGTGCGTCCAGGTCCCCGCCGCGATGGGCGCCCGGGAGATGACCGTGGTGCCCGTCGTCAGCACGACCGACATCTCGATGTTCCCGTTGTGGATTCCGAGCGAGAACGCCGTCTGGTTGTTGAGGCGCTTGATGACGATCGGCTGGTTGCCGCTCACGGTGTCCGGGTGGACCCATGCGGCCACCGCCACCCGAGGACCGACCGTGAACTGAGGCTCGTCGGGTACCTGGATGACGTCCTTGGCCGACCGGATCTGGACGCCGAGGCCGCTTATCCCAGGGACGCACGACGCGCCGAGCGCGTGCTGCGCGTTGGCGCCTTCACCCGACGAGTCGACGAGGAAGTTCGACGTCGGAGAGCAGTCGTCGAAGTGCCAGAAGCCGAACCCGCCCGAGGGTCCGCCGTCGACGCCGCCCTCGGCCTCGACGCCGCCCTCGCCGACGGAGCCCCCGTCGCCGGCGAAGCCGCCGTCGCCCGCCACGCCGCCGGAGCTCCCGCCGGAGCCGCCGCCGCCCACAGCGCCGCCGGAGCTCCCGCTGCCCACCGGTCCGCCGCCGGTGCCGCCGGCGGCGTCGGGGCTCGGTGGGGGCGCTCCGGGCCCTCCGTCCGCGCCCACGGTGACGACGCCTGTCGGCGTGCCGATGACCGCGTTCGTGAGCGGCTCGGTGTACTCGTCGTACGTCTCGGCGGCGAACCTGTCGTCCGTTTTCCCGGCGCAGCCGGTCAAGGCAAGCAGGGAAAGCAGCAATCCCGGACCCCATGAGCAACCGAACGCTGTCCAGCTTGGCAGTCTTTTGTTCCAGCGCTTCATGACAAATCTCCTCCTCACGGTGTCGACGCGACACCTTCTCCACGCGTCCGCGCGCGAGCGCCCCGACGCGCGCGGCTTCGCTCCGGCGCGCGGGATCGCCCGACTCCCCACTGCAGTCCTCGCCCCAAGCTGCAGGGCCCAGCACCGGCTAATGACCGACGCTGGTCGCTTTCGTTAAGCAAATTGGCTCGTCGCCCGAGGATTCGTCACGCGGTCCTCGGCGCCAGCGCCTGTTGCACTCGCCGCGCCAGCGCGCGCGGGCCCGGGCGCGCCGCGGCGAGCTGCGGTCGAAGCCTCGCGGGCACGCGACAGCGCTGTCGAGGGTGGCACGCACCGGCACGCGGGTCGCGACGCAGTCGTCGCCGGCCCGTCACGCAGGCAAGCGTCACAGCGCCCGATCGATCGCCTCGAGGATCGCGGCCTCGCCGGCGTTCGGCGCCGGGTCGCGCGCGTGCTCGAAGGGCGCCGAGGTCGGGCGCGCGCCCTCCACGCGGTGCACCCGCAGCCACGCCCGGTCGATCCGTCCGTATCGGCCACGCGCTCCGAGCAAGAGCGCCGTGAGATCCGGGCCGACGGAGCGTCGCGGCGCGGGGCGCAGACGGAGGCGACGTCCGCCCGAGAGTGTCGCCTCGAGCCCGGCGACGATCTGGTCGGCCGGATCGAGCCAGCGATCGCGCGCGCCGGGCGCGCCGGCGGCGAGCCAGTCGCCGACCGACGCGGCTCCCCCGGCGTCGCCCGCGCGCAGCGTGAGCCCCGCCTCGCCGAGCACGCGCTCGAGCGCGCCGAGCTCGGTGGCGCCGTCGACCGACGCCAGCAGGCTCACTCGATCGATCTCGACGGGTGCCCGCGCCGGCGCCGCCGCCGGGCGTTCGGGCGCCGTCGGCGTGTCCGGCACGAGGTTGCCCGGATTGAGGATTCGCGCCGGATCGAAGGCGCGCATCAGCGCACGCACGACCTCGATGCCCTGCCCCAGCTCGGCCTGCAGCCGCGGCGCCTTCGATCGGCCGACGCCGTGGTGGTGCGCGAGCACGCCGCCCGCGCCGGTCGCGGCGGACAGGGCGAGTCGCCACGCCCGGTCGTACGTCGCCTCGCACGCGGCGTCCCAGCCCCGGTCCGCTGCGAGCGCCGCGTCGGCGCTCCCCGCGAACGAGAAGTAGATGCAGCAGCCGTCCGGGTAAGCGTGGCTGAAGTGCGCGGTCACCAGCGCGTCGCCCCCGAGCGCGCGCCGGACGGCCTCGTACACTTCGCCGACGCGCGACCACGGCGCCGCAACCTCCATGGTGTCGACGAACAGGCCGTCCGCGAACAGCGGCGCCTGCCGGTAGCTCACGGCGTAGCGGCGCTCGAGCCACGCGCGGGCCGGTCCGTCGCCGAGCCACGTCCCCGTCGCCCGTTCGGCCGTGCCGCGCGCGCGCAGCAGGTCGCGCTGCGCGGCAGCGTCGTCCTCGCCCTCGAAGACGACGAGCAGCATCGCTCCGCCGAGGGCGCGCTCCGCGACCCGCGAGCGAATCAGGGCGCTGAGCGCGCCGGGGCGCCTGAGGAGCACGCGCAGCGCGGCCCCGCCCAGCCCGGGGGCGTGCAGGCCCGAACGCCGCGGCGGGTCGGTCGCCGCGCGCGCAGGCCGCGCGTGCCGCGCGAGGCGCGCGTCGAGCGGGTCGTACACGCGAGCGACCGCCGGCCGGAGCCCGTCCTGGAGCATGGCCCGCATCGCCTCCCAGGCCCTGCGCGTGTCGGCGAACGACCAGGCGCCGAAGGCGCGCGCCGCGGGCGCCGGATGCAGGCGCAGCGTGGCGGCGGTCACGACGGCGAGCGTCCCCTCGCTGCCGACGACGAGGGGCACCAGGTCGGGCGCGCTCGTGCGGCGCCGCAGCTCGACCACCTCGCCCGCCCCCGTCACGCATTCGAGCGCGACGACCATGTCCTCGATCTTGCCGTACCGGCTGGAGCATTGCCCCGCGCTGCGCGCCGCGATCCAGCCCCCGACGGTGCTGCAGAGGATGGACGACGGAAAGTGCCCCAGCGTGAAACCCCCGCGCGCGAGCGACCGCTCGAGCGGCAGCCCCATGTGGCCCGCCTCGACTTCGACGCACGGAGCGCGCGGGTCGATCCGGCGGATCCGGCCCATGCGCTTCAGGTCCACGACGATCGCGTCGCCGCGTGGCAGGACCCCCGCGCAGACGCCGCTGCCCGCGCCGAACGGCACGAGCGAGGCGCCGCGGTCGCGCGCCCACCGCACGAGGCGCGCGACGTCGTCGGTCGACTCCGGCCAGGCGATCGCGCCCGGGAGGCCGGGCGCCGGCCGGCCGGCGCGCACCGCCAGGTGGTGGCGCGGCCAAAGATCGCGCGAGTAGGCCAGCCGGTCGGCGTCGTCGTCGCTCGTGCGCATCGCCGGGAGGGCGGCGCGCAGGTCGCGCGAGATGCCGGTCATCGCGCCGGCCCGCTCACTCGCCGTCGTAGTCGGCGGCGCCGATGATCTGGAGGCGGCCCTCGCGCCAATCGAACCAGAAGTGCTCGGAGTCCGCGCCCGCCGCCCAGGCGCAGTACGGACGCGTGGCGCTGCAGACGAGCTCCGTGCAGTGGTCGCCGATGCCGCGGACGTCGTCGACGGCGAGGCGCGCCAGCGAAACGACCTTCGGACGCCACGTCGGCATGCCGGGCTCGTCGAAGTGGAGCAGCCTGGCATCGGCGGCGGCCTGCCGCCGGAAGCCCAGCGGCGTGCCCGCCGTGGCGAGCAGGCGGCACGCCGCGTCGCGCGACACGCGACCCATCGGAACGGCGACGGCAGCGCGCGACGCCGCGGCGGCGTCGGGCGCGTCCATCGTCGCCAGAGCGCTCGCCAGATCCGGCTCGAGCCTGGTCGCCTGTACCGACGGCGGCGGCGCGAGGAACGCCTGCGTCCAGGCGACCGGCAGGCCGCCACCCGACCCCGGCGCGCTCATGTGCACGACGACGTCGGTCCGACCGTCGCCGTCGACGTCGGCGAACGCCGCCTCCCAGCGCGCCTCGCCCCCCTCGGCGCGGGCGCCCCCGGCGTCGAGCTCGAACACTCGGACGGCCGCCCCCTCCCGCACGACGACGACCGGAGCGTCCGCCGTCAGGTCCGTGTGCGCCACGCCGATGGTCCCTCCGGACGCCGTGAGGGGCGCCTGTCCGAGCGCTCGCTCCACGCGGCGCGCGCGGGCGCGGAGCAGCGCTTCGGTCTCGCTCGCCTCGGGCGAGGCCGTCACCTGGCGCGCCGGCGAAGGTGCGGCGGACGCGCGCGCCGTCGGCGCGTCCTGCGTGACCGATCGCACGAGCCACCGACCGTCCAGTCGCGCGAATCGCACGACCGCGCGGCCCGCGTCGGTCCAGGCCTCGCACGCGTCGGCCCCGCAGGCCTGCGTCGAGGCGGCCTCGCGGAGCACGTTCAGGACGGCGCCCGCCAGGGGCGAGGCGGCCGCCGTGTCGGCGTCGAGGTGGCCCATGCGCTGCGTGAAGAGGCCCTGCCACGCGATCTGCACGTCTGCCCCCTCGGCCCCGACCGATGCGCCGAGCGCGGACGGCGAGGCGCTCGCCGCGCGCAGGGCCGCGAGCAACCCCGGCGCGTCGCCCTCGAGCGGCGCGCGCTTCACGCGCTCGGCGAGCTCTCCGGCGCTGCGCACGTCCGACAGCGCCATCGGCGCCGACTCGAACGGAGAAGGGGCGGTGAGCGAGTCGATCCACGCGGCGCGCAGGCCGGCCGGCTGGTCGAGCACGCCGACGCTCTCGAGCAGCACGTAGGCGACCCCCGCCTCGACCACGCCGCCCACCACGCGCACGCCCGTCGGCCAGTGCTCGACCGGGGCGAGCTCAGCGCCGCCTTCGGCTCCGAGCGACACGTGCCACGCGCCGAGCGCGACGTCCGGCGGCCCGACGAACGCGAGCCATCGCGATCGACCGCGCTCGTCGGGCGGGAGCGCCAGCGGCTGCGCATGGGGCTGACCGCGGTCGCGGAGCACGTCGGCGAGCGCCGCGGGCCACGCCGCCGGCGGGGTGACCACGGGAGCCGGCGGCGCCTGCGCAGGGGCACCGCCGGCGATCGCGGCGGGGGGCGGCGGCGGCGGGGGCGCGCTGGCCGGTCGCTGGCACGCGCAGGGCACGAGGGCCAGGGCCGAGGCGACGACGCGCGCGACGCCCGCGGCGGCGCGCGTCGACGCGCGAGCGGCATCGTGATCGTGATCGTGCCCCGGCCCTGTTCGCATGCGGCAATCTACCAGCGCGCCGCGGGCGATGCCGAGAACCTTGCGCTCGACGAGCCGAGGTCGTACGTGGATGCGGTCCAGTCCCTTCCATGGCGTCCGGCTCATCCGTCCCCCCCCAGAGCGCCCCCACGGGGGACCCGCCGGCGCCTGCGCCGGAGCGGCCGCTGCTCGACGCGGTGCGCTCGGGCGTTCTGGTGGTCGACGGCGCGATGGGTACGCAGCTCTACGAGCGCGGCGTGCTCTACAGCACGTGCTTCGAGGAGCTCAACGTGTCTCGCCCCGAGCTCGTCTCGAAGATACACGCCGACTACCTGCGCGCCGGCGCCCAGGTGCTCGAGACCAACACGTCCGGCGCCAACGCGCTCCGCCTCGAGAAATACGGGCTGCAGGGCAGGGTCGCGGAGCTGAACGCGGCCGGGGTGCGCGTCGCGCGCGCGGCCGCAGCGGGGCGAGCTTACGTGGTCGGCGCGATGGGCCCGAGCGGGTATTTTCTCGGTGACGCCGGCGAGGGCGGGGCCGGCGCCGACGACCTCGCGCGCGTGAAGGCCGTCTTCCTCGAGCAGGCGCGGGCGCTCGTCGAGGCGGGCGTGGACGCGCTGCTCGTCGAGACGATTCGACAGACCCCCGAGCTGCACGTGGCCGTCGAGGCGGCGCTCGAGGCTGGCCGCGGCGAGGTGCCGGTCATCGCGAGCGTCTCGCTCGACGAGGCGGGCCGCATGGCCGACGGGACTGGCGCCGAGGAGATCGCGGCGCTGTCGAAGCGGTGGGGGGCGAGCGTCGTGGGCGTCAACTGCTCGGACGGGCCGATGTCCGTGCTCGCGGCGGTCGAGAAGATGGTCCCGGTGGGGCTGCCCGTGCTCGCGGCGCCGAACGCCGGGCTTCCGCGGCGCGTGGACGAGCGCATGGTCTACGTCTCGACGCCGGAGTACTTCGGCATCTACGCGCGCCGCATGGTGCGCGTGGGGGTCCGACTGGTCGGCGGCTGCTGCGGCACGACCCCGGAGCACGTCCGGCGCATCGCGGCCGCCGCGCGGATGGCCGGCGGGGCCGGTCAGGAGAGCCGGGGCGACACCGATCCGCCCCGCGCGCTCGATCCGGTGCCCGTTCACGTCGCGGTGCCCGGCGCGCAGCAGCCCGTGCCGTTCGAGCGGCGCAGCGAGCTCGCCGCCAAGGTCGCCCGCAACAGGTTCGTCGTGTCGGTCGAGGTCAACCCGCCGGTCGGCCTCGATCCGTCGCGCGCGGTCGCCGCCGCCGCCATGCTCAAGCGGGCCGGCGTCGACGTCGTGAACATCGCCGACGGCGCGCGCGCTCAGGCGCGAATGAGCAACCTCGCGCTCGCGGTGCGCATACGCCGGGACGTCGGCATGGAGGTCATCCTCCACGTGTGCGGCCGGGATCGCAACCTGCTCGGCACGCTGGGGCACCTTCTCGGCGCGCACGACCTGGGTCTGCACAACCTCGTCATCATCACGGGCGACCCGCCGAAGATGGGCGACTTCCCCGACGCGACGGCTGTCTACGATCTCGACTCGATAGGCATCCTCAAGCTCGCGTCGCGGCTGAACCATGGCGTCGATCCGGGCGGCAAGCCGCTCGGCGCCGCCACCTCGTTCGTGCTGGCCACCGGCGCCGAGCCCGCCGCCCTCAACTACGAGCGGGAGATCGCGCGGCTCAAACAGAAGAAGGCCGCGGGCGCCGAGCTCGTGATGACCCAGCCCGTCTACGATCCGCGCGTGCTCGAACGGTTCCTCGACGACTGCGCCCCGCTGGGGTTGCCGGTGCTCGTTGGCTTGCTGCCGCTCGCGAGCTATCGGAACGCCGAGTTCCTGCACAACGAGGTGCCGGGCATGCAGGTGCCCGAGGCGGTGCGCGAACGAATGCGCCGCGCCGGCAGCGGGCCGGCGGCGCGCAAGGAGGGCGTCGCGATCGCGCGCGAGATGCTGTCGGCCGTGCGCCAGCGTGTGGCCGGCGCGTACGTGATGCCCCCGCTCGAGCGCCACGAGCTGGCGCTCGAAGTGGTCGACGGCTTCCTCGATCCGCCATGAGGCGCGCGATCGCGCTGCTCCTCCTCGCGTCGACGACGGCGTGCCGGCGCGCGACGAGCGCGGCCGCGGTGGATGCGTCGCCCGCGCGAGCGGCCGGGCGCGAAGCCGACGGCTCGGTCGTCGGCCCGCCGCGCTGTCGGCCCGCAGATCGGCCCATCGTCCTCGACGCCGCCGCGCTCGAGGAACTCGAGATCGGCGGCGCCGCGCGCGATCCGGGCGGGGGCACTGTCGTCGCCGCGGCGCACCGGGGAGCCTCGGGCCGGACGGCGGCGGTCGTGCTCGTCGGATCCGACGCGAGCGGTGCGGCTCGGGTCGTCGATCTCGGTCCCACGCTCGGGGACGCGCCCCTGCCTCGGCTCTTTTCCTGCGGCTCCCGTCTGCTCGCGGCGGCGTTCGATCCGTCCCCCGCGGCAGGGCCGTCCAGGAGCTCGCCCGAGCGCAGCCTCGCGCTGTGGGCGCTGCAGTCTCCGCCGCGAAGGGCGTACGCGCCGATCCGGCAGCGGCGCGACGAGTCGTTGGCGTTCGACGCGGCGTGCTCGCGCGGGGCGGCGGCCGAGACGCCGGTGATCGTGTGGGACGAGAGCGTCGCGGCACCGGGCGCCGCTCCGCGCGGAGTCATCCGGCTGGCTGCCTCGGGGCCGAACGGCTTGGCCTGGGGCCCGCGGGACGTGTCGCCGTCCGACTCGGACGCGGACTCGCCGCGCATCTTGCCGGCCGGACCGGGTTTCATCGTGCTCTGGCTCGCGCATCGACCCGACGCGTCGATCGCCGCCGACGCGGCAGGGACGGGCTTCGAGACGCCCGGAGAGATCCGCACGAACGGATGGGTCGAGATGCTGGCGATCGACGAGTCGGGCAACGCCGCTGGCCCGGTGCGTCGGCTCACGCCCACGTCGGGACACGTTTCGGTGTACGACGCCGCGATTCGCCTCGACCGGCCCGACACGCGGGAGGGCGACCTCGTTGTCGTCGCGCTGGACGACGGCGAGGCGGCGGACGGCGCCGGAGGCGCGCTGCTGCGCGTGCACGCACGAGGCGCGGTGGTCGATCCGCCGGTCGCGCTGGTCACGGGTGATCTCGGGCGCGGCGGCCCGGTTCTCGTCGAGGGCGCCGTGTCGCCCTGGCTCACCTGGGTCGGATCCGGCGAGCAGCTTCGGCTGACGGCTCTGGACGCGACGGGCGCGCCGCTCGCGCCGCCGAGCGGGGAGGACGCGCTGGACGACGCGCAGCCGCTGCTGGAGCTCGCGCCGGGGCGAATGCTCGTCGCGACGCCCAGAGATGCCGAGGGTAAGCTTCGCGTCTTTGCGTGCGAACGCTGAGCGACGGCTTCCGTCCAGCCGGCCTTTCGATTACGTTCATGGTCGTGGCACGCGCCGCCGGGAATCGTCGTTCGCTCCGGTCCAAGGCGCCGCGACCACCTCGGGCCCATAGCTCAATCGGTCAGAGCCCCCGGCTCATAACCGGGCTGTTCCTGGTTCGAACCCAGGTGGGCCCACAGGCCCACATGAAAACAGGACCGTCGGGCCCACAGGCCCACCTGCAACGGAGACCGTCCGGCGGACGGCCGGACGTCGTCGTCGAGATGAACGCGTCCGGCCGCGACGCGCGCCCGACACCGAAGCCGCCGGGCCCGAGCCGTAGCCGCGCCGGATCGTCGCAACGTCGCGTCTTGTCTTCGCCTGCGCTATGTACCCGGACACCCCGTCTCCTTCGTCCCGGAGTCACGCATTGAGCATCCCCGACCAGATTCGCGCCCTCGAGAGACTCGCGCACATCGACGCAGAACTGAAGGAACTCCAGGAGCAGCTCGCGCAGGAGCGCTCCACGCTCGACGGACTCAAGTCCGGCATCGCAAGGCTCGACGACAAGCTGGCCGCCGATCGAGGCGCGCTCGGCTCGATGGACAAGGCTCGCGGCGAGCTGATTCAAGACGTGCGGAACATGAGCCAGCAGCTCGAACACTCGCGCGACAAGCTCGCGCGCTCACGCACCGAGCGCGAGGCCAACGCAGCCCAGCGCGAGCTCGAGGAGCTGCGCAAGCTCGTGCGCGATCGCGAGGAAGAGATCGGAAAGCTGACGGCCGACGCCGAGGCCGCGCGCCAGCAGATCGAGGCCACGGAGGTCGACCACAAAAAGCTCGTCGAAGAGCTCGGCGCGCGCCAGGGCGACATCAGCTCGAGGCTCGGGGAGGTCGGCAGCATGGCGGAGCGAAAGCAGGCCGAGCGCGACGCCGCCGCCAAGCTCCTGCCCGCCCAGCTGTATCGCCGCTACGAGATGATCCGCTCCAAGCGGGGCACCGCGCTCGCGCAGACGAGCGACGGCACGTGCAAGGCGTGTCACATGTCACTGCCACCCCAGCTCTTCCATCGCCTCCGCCGCGAGCCGATCCTCGAGCAATGCCCGTCGTGCCATCGCCTCATCTACTTCACGCCGCCCGAGGCCTCGGTGGGAGCGGCGGCGCCGCCGGAACGGGGCTGAACGGGCGTGCGCCCCGGGGCATCTCCTCGCAGACCGGTCCGCGCGCCGGCGCGTCGTGCGCGCGCCGCGGGCTTCCGCCATGGGCCGCGCGCGCGATAGCCTCCCCGTGAGGGTCCGTCCCGGCGGCGGGGCAACGCGTCGAGGGCCGACGCTCGCCGGACGGGTCGCGTCGCGATGAAGAGCTGCCCGATCTGCCAGCGCGTCTTTCCGAACGACGCCGGGTTCTGCCCCGCGGACGGGACGCCGCTGACGGCGGCGAGCATGGCGCCGGTGGCGCCGTCGGCCGATGACCCGCGCATCGGGGCCCGCCTGTGCGGCCGTTACGAGATCCGGCGCGTCGTCGCCGACGGCGGCATGGGTCGCGTCTACGAGGGCATCGACAAGCAGACCGACTCGCGCATCGCCGTCAAGGTGCTGCACGAGGACGTCTCGAAGGACGAGGTGGCGCTCGAGCGCTTCAAGCGCGAGTACGAGATCAGCGCGCTCCTGCCCCACGACCACATCGTTCGGGTGCTCGATTTCCAGCGCGACGCCGCCTCTCGCACCTGGCTGCTCGTGATGGAGTTTCTCGACGGCGAGGAGCTCCGTTACGTGCTCAAGCGCGAGCGCGTTCTCCCTCCGGAGCGCCTCGTTCGCATGCTCTCGCAGGTTGCGATCGGCCTCGACCAGGCGCACGCGCGGAGCTTCATCCATCGCGACCTCAAGCCGGACAACCTGTTCCTGTGCGGCACGCGCGAGGGCGACATCGTCAAGGTCCTGGACTTCGGGTCGGTGAAGGACCAGAGCGGCAGCCGCAAGAAGCTCACCGTGCTCGGCACGACCATCGGCAGCCCGTACTACATGTCGCCGGAGCAGGCGCAGGGGCTCGACACGATCGACGCGCGCGCCGACGTGTTCGCGCTCGCCGCGGTGACGTACGAGTGCGTCACGGGCGAGGTCCCGTTCGCCGGCAACAACGGGCCGTCGATCCTGCTCGCGATCATGACCAAGGACCCCGTGCCGCCCACCGCGAAGGCGGCGGGCGCCCAGTATCCCGTGCCGCCCGCGCTCGACGAGGTCATCGAAGTGGCGCTGGCCAAGAACCAGAACATCCGCACGCCGACGGTCGGCGCGCTGGCCGACGCCGTCGGTCGCGCGTACGGGCTGGCCGGCGACCACACCCGGTGGGCGTCGACCCCCCAGCAGGAGCTCGCGCGCCAGATCGCCGAGGCGCTGCCGCGCATCATGGCGGCGCAAGTCGCGCCGCTGGACGTCGCGGCAGATCCGTTCGCCGCGGTCGCGCAGCCGGCAGCAGGCGCGTCCGGCGCGGCATCGCCGCCGAACGCGTGGGGGTCGGCGGCGTCGCCGCCTCAGGCCTGGGCGTCGGCGGCGTCGCCGACGGCGGGTGCGGCCGGCTACCCTCAGCCGGGGGTCACGGCGTCCGACCTTCTGCTCGTCCCCCATGGTGTCCCGACCCGCAAGCCCGGCTGGCTGTTGCCCGTCGTGGTCGGCTTGCTGGCCCTCGTCGTCGGGGGAGCCGTCACCCTCGTCGTCATGTCCGGTCGGTAGCGCGCTCGTCGGCGGCGTTTCGCGCGGTCTTCCCTCGCCCCCGACGCGCCGTCCGCCGTAAAATCATCGGAAGCTCCGCCCGTATCTCCGGGTAGGAGCCCAGTCCGTATGTCTCGATCGGCGCGCGGCACGCTGTCGCTTCGACTCTATTACGTGATGTCGTGCGGGATCGGCGGGGTCTACCTGCCCTTCTTCCCGCGCTGGCTCGAGGCCCGGGGCATGGTGGGCCTTCGCCTGGGCCTCATCGCCGCCGCCGCTCCGGCGATGAGCGTCGTCGCTCCGACCGCGTTCGGCGCGCTGGCGGACGCGCTGAAGCTGAGGGGCGGTCTCCTGCAGGCGGCCTGCGCGGGCGCCCTGCTCACGTTCGGCGCGCTGACGCTGGCTGCCGCCGCAGGGGCCCCGATCGGCTTCGGCGCGCTGCTCCTCGTCGCGCTCGCCTTCGCGCTCTTCCGGGCGCCGATGGGGTTCATCGCGGACGTCGTCGCCATCGAGCTCGCCCCCCGGGCGGGCACGACCTACGGTCGCTTGCGCCTCTGGGGTTCGCTCGGCTTCGCCGTCGCCGTCCCGATCGCCGCGCGCTACGTCGATCCGTCGGCGCCCGCGGCGTTCCCCGCCGCCACGTGCGCCTTCGTTCTCGCCGCGCTGCTCGCGTCGTTGCGGTTGCCGGTCAGGGCCGAGCTTCCCGAGCACGCGGCTCGTCGTCGCGGCGCCTGGGACCTGTTCACCGAGCCGGACTTCACCATCTTCCTCGCGGCGGTGTTCCTCGGCCAGTGCGGCCAGGCGGCGTACGACCTGTGCTTCTCCTTCCGGCTGTTCGACCTGGGCATCGCGCGCACGTCCCTCGCGTTCCCCCTCGCGTGG
>Ga0070738_10005399_pt1 | contig 14213 bp, 12 predicted proteins | sample Coa_R2_2_FD_66446 | JGI IMG/M metagenome (GOLD analysis project Ga0070738, IMG submission 66446) | Surface soil microbial communities from Centralia Pennsylvania, which are recovering from an underground coalmine fire - Coalmine... | ecosystem: Environmental > Terrestrial > Soil > Unclassified ... | reverse complement strand
TGCACGACACTCTCCTCGACCGGGAGGTCCGCGTCGGGCCCGTGTCGGCCGCCTTGCTCGAGCGGCTCGACGGGTCGCGCTCGGTGCCGCGGGTCGTGGACGAGGTGGTCGCCCTCGAGCCTGCCCGGACGCGCACGACGGTGGAGACGTCGCTCCGGTCACTCTTGCTGCTGAACCTCGTCGAGGGCGCGGGCGACGGGATCCGGGAGAAGATCCGCGCCCAGCGCGCGTCGAAGGACCACCCGCTCCGCGCTCTGCCCATGGCGCGGTTCGCGTGCCAGGGCATAGGCGACTGCTGCCAGAGCTACCTCCTCGGGCCGCTCATGAAGGCCGACGTGGCGCGCCTCGAGAAGCTCGACATCCGCGGCAAGCTGCCCCAGGTCGGCGAGGCGCCCTACCTCGAGGAGATCGAGCTCGAGGGGAAGAGGGAGACGTTCCTCAAGCGCGTCGAGGATCGCTGCGTCTTCCTCCTCGAGGACGGCCGGTGCGGCATTCACGCCCACTTCGGGTTCCGGGAGAAGCCGTTCGTCTGCCGCGTGTTCCCCTACACGGTCGTCCTCACGTTCGAGGGGATCCGCGTCGCCGACATGGGGGAGTGCTCGACCTTCGCGGTGAGCAGCCAGAGCGGGGAGGCGGCGACCGAGATCGCCGGTCAGCTCCTCGAGACGCTCGAGGGGCAGCTCGTCCTCGTCCACCCGACGGTCCAACTGGGGGCGTTGCCGTGCGACTCGGGGCACTTCGCGCCCGTCACCGACGCCCTGATCGAGCTCGCCTCCCGGGGGAGCGGCGTCGGGCCCACGCTCGCCGCCGTCGGCGAGCTCTTGCAGGGCTTCGTCGAGGCGCTCGAGGCGTGCCCGCTCGAGGCAGGGGAGCCGGACGCGACGGTCAGCCGCTTCGTCGAGCGGGTGCGCGCGTTCCCGGTCGTGGCGCCCCGGGCGACGCGCGAGGACCACGAAGCTCTCGCCGTCCTCGCGTCGGCGCTCCTCGGAGCGATCCTGCCGTCGGTCAGGTCGGCCAAGGTCCTCGCGCGCGGAGTCCTCTCGGCGGGGCAGCAGCGGGAGCTCTCCGAGCTCCTCTTCTTGTTGCGGGCCGTGGCGACGCGCTCGGCGCTCGATCCCTATCACATGCGGGCCCTCCAGGTCCCTCTCGGGCCCGAGGTCCAGGCCGCCCTCGAGCTGTCGATCCGGCAGCAGATCTTCGCGGGCCGCATCTTCATCAAGGATCACGTCCGGGCGGGCGTGCTGCGCCTGTCCCTGGCGCTGGCCTTGAGCGTCCTCGGCGGCAAGCTCCGGGCCCTGGCGCAGGGCGCCACGCAGGTCCGGCCGCTGGACCTGTCGTGGGCGCACCACCTCGCCCAGCGCGGGCTGCGGACGCCCCGGAACGACGAGATCCTCGTCCAGCAGGCGGCGCTCGCCTGGGAGGCCTGCCGGAGCGCGGCCTCGATCGTTCAGGGCGTGGATGTCGGTCCCTGACGTTAGCCTTACGAGGTGGATGGGCTGAACCAGGAACAGCGGCTCGCGGCCGAGCATGGCCAGGGACCGCTCCTCATCATCGCGGGAGCCGGCACGGGCAAGACGCGCACCCTCGCGGCCCGCGTCGAGCACCTCGTGGCGACCGGGGTCGCGCCCGAGCGGATCCTGCTCCTCACGTTCAGCCGGGCGGCGGCGCGCGAGATGCTCTCGCGGGTCCGGGCGCGCAGCCAGCAAGCCACATCCATATGGGGTGGGACCTTCCATGCCCTCGCCCACAGGCTCCTGCGGATCTACGCGCAGCCCATGGGCCTCGCCCCGGGCTTCACGGTCGTCGATCGGACCGACGCCGAGGACCTCATGGACCTCGCGCGCGAGGACCTGGCGCTCTCGTCGGACGTGAAGCGGTTCCCGAAGAAGGCGACGTCGCTCGCGCTCTACTCGAGGTGCGTCAACGCCGAGGAGTCGGTCGAGAAGGTCGCGACCGAGCGGTTCCCGTGGGTCGCCGAGCACGTCCCGCGTCTCAAGGAGCTGTTCAAGCTCTACGAGCAGCGCAAGCTCGCCCGCTCGGTGCTCGACTTGGACGACCTCCTCGTCTGGTGGTTGGGGTTGGTCGATGACGAGAAGCTCGGCCCGTCGGTCGAGGACCGCTTCGACCACGTCCTCGTGGACGAGTATCAGGACACGAACCGGCTCCAGCGGCGGATCCTGCTCGGCCTCCGGCGCCGGAACAAGAACGTGACCGTCGTGGGCGACGACTGCCAGGCGATCTACGGCTTCCGGGCCGCCACGGTGCGGAACATCCTCGACTTCGAGAAGGACTTCCCGGGCGCGAGCGTCGTGCGGCTCGAGACGAACTACCGCTCGAGCGGCCCGATCCTCCAGGCGAGCAACGCGGTCATTGCGCTCGCGCGCGAGCGGCACGAGAAGACGCTCCGGCCCCGCGGTGACCAGCCCGGGCCCAGGCCGCAGCTGGTCCGGTGCCGCGACGAGCAGGCTCAGGCCGACCTCGTGATCAAGGCGGCGCTCGCCCACCTCGAGGAAGGGATCCTGCTGCGGAAGCAGGCCGTCTTGTTCCGCACGGCGCACCACTCCGACCTCCTCGAGGTCGAGCTGTCGCGGCGCAAGATCCCCTTCCGCAAGTTCGGGGGCCTCCGGTTCCTCGACGCGGCGCACGTGAAGGACTTGCTGGCGTTCCTGCGGATCCTCGAGAACCCCGCCGACGAGACGGCGTGGTTCCGGATCCTCAAGCTCCTAGACGGGGTCGGACCGCGCACGGCGCACGGAGTCCTCGAGCACCTCGACCGCGGGCAATGGCGCCTCGAGGCGCTCGCCACGTGCGAGGTGCCGCGTCCCGCGGCCAAGGCGTGGACCGACCTCCGCGACCTCCTGGGTCAGGTGCGCGAGCTCGAGCTCCCGGCGACGATCGAGCGCGTCCGCGCGTTCTACGACCCGATCTTCCAGGAGCGCTACGACCACGCGTCGGTGCGGGCCCACGACCTCGAGTCGCTCGCCCGGCTCGCCGAGGGCTCCGCGTCACGCCGCGAGTTCCTCGCCGACGTGACGCTCGATCCCCCGGCGTCCACGGGCGACCTCGCCGGGCCTCCCGTGCTCGACGAGGACTGGCTCGTCCTCTCGACGATCCACTCGGCGAAGGGCCTCGAGTGGGACGCCGTCACCGTGATCCACGCCGCGGACGGCTGCATTCCCTCCGATCTCGCCACCGGTGACGTCGAGGACATAGAGGAGGAGCGCCGCCTCTTCTACGTCGCCCTCACGCGGGCGCGGAAGTTCCTGACCGTCGTCCAGCCGCTCCGCTACCACGTCCGGGACAAGCACCCGACCGACCGCCACACCTACGCTCCGCTCACGCGCTTCCTGCCGCCGCCCGTCCTCGCCCACTTCGAGCAGGTGGCGGACCGGGAGCCGCACGAGGACGTGCCCGTCGCCGCCAGCGCGGCCGAGTCGATCCGCCAGAGGGTGCTCAAGCGATGGGAGTAAGGGCGGTGCTACGATGAGTGTCATGACGAAGAAGACGCGTGCGCTCCTCGAGCAGGCACTCAAGCTGAGCCAGGCCGAGCGTGTCGAGCTCATGGACGGTCTCGCGGCGAGCTTCGAGGCCGAGGACGGATCGTCCCTCTCGCCCGAGTGGATCGAGGAGATCGAGCGTCGCGTCGAGGGCATCCTCTCGGGCGAGAGGAAGGGTATTCCTCTCGAGAAGGTGATCAAGAAGCTGCGACGCGCACAGGAACGGGACGACCGCGCTCGTGGCAAAGCGCCTTCACGTTGACGCCGAGGCAGCCGACGAGCTGGAGCGAGCACGCCGCTACCTGGACGAATCGCGTGGTCTCGGGGGCGACCTCGTCGATGCCTTCGTCGAGACCACCGCGCGGATTCGCGAGGCTCCGGCCGCGTTCCCGGAGCTCAGGCGAACGCGCAGCGGAGTCGTCGTTCGGAGCGTGCTCATCACGCGCTTCCACTACCGCATCGTCTTCGCCGACCTAGCTCGGCTGGTCTGGGTGATTGCCTTCGCCCACGACAAGCAACGCCCGTTCTACTGGGCAGGCCGACTTCGGAAGCCACCCGCGGAGTAGCGTTCGAGCGACTTGCCATTCGAGAAGAAGCGCAACGGCGGAGGCGCTCCCGAGCCGCGTTCAGAACACGCCCGGCTGATACTCGCCCTGCCAGCCGACGCCCTTCGAGAGGATCTCCTTCGCCGCCGGAGCGTCCTTCATGGGGAGCACGGTCCGCCGCTTCCCGTCGAACTTGCAGAGAGCGTTCCCGACCGCGCCCGCCGTCGGCACGAGGCCGATCTCGCCCACACCCTTGGCGCCGAAGGGACCCTCGGGCTCCGGGTCCTCGACCAGGATCACCTCGACCTCGGGCATGTGCCGGGCGCGCAGCACGCCGAGGCCGCGCATGGTCTGGTTGACGGGCATGCCGTCGCGGCAGGGGAGCTCCTCGGTCAGGGCGTAGCCGAGGCCCATGTGGATCGAGCCCTCGATCTGCCCCATGCACAGGTTGGGGTTCACGGCCTTCCCCACGTCGTGGGCGGCGATCACGCGCTCGAGCTTGCCCTCCGGGTCGAGGACCACGACCTGCGTCGCGAAGCCGAAGGAGGTGTGCGTCTTGATCTTCGCGACCTTGGCGTTGAGAGCCGTCGTGTCCGTGATCACGATGTCGGCGGCGTAGACCGTCCCGCGCAGGTCGGCGAGCTTCTTCCCGGCATCCAGGTCGGCCCGGAGCTTCTTCGCCGCCGAGATCACGGCGTTCCCGCCGAAGAGGGTCGCCCGCGACCCCGTCGTCTGCCCGCACCCGAGCGCGAAGGTCGAGTCGGTCTTCGCGTGGAACAGGGACGAGGGGAGCCCCGTCACCTCGGCCGCGAACTGGATCAGGACCGTGAAGAGGCCCTGGCCCATCTCCGTGTAGCCGTTGTAGAGAGTGAGGGTCCCGTCCTGCTCGACGACGATCCGGGCCTTCCCCCACTCGGCGACGCCGTTCCCGATCCCGGAGTTCTTGATCCCGCAGGCGATCCCGACGGCGCGGCCCGCCCTCTTCCACTTCTCGTAGTGGGGCTTCACGGCCTCGAGCGTCTTCTTGAGCCCGACCGACTTCTCGAGGATCTGCCCCGTCGTGAACGACGAGCCGACCTGGAGGGCGTTCTTGTACCGGATCTCCCAGGGGTCCATGCCCACCTTCGCCGCGAGCATGTCCACGATCGACTCCATGGCGAACGCGGCCTGGTTGGCGCCGAAGCCGCGCATGGCCCCGCACGGAGGGTTGTTCGTGTAGACCGCCTGGGCGACCACGTCGACGTTGGGAACGTCGTAGGCCGAGCACGCGTGCCCCGCGGCGCGCTCGAGGACCTTGCCGCCGACCGATGCGTAGGCCCCGGAGTCCCCGAGCATGCGCGCCCGCACCGCCGTCAGCTTCCCCTGAGCGTCGCAGCCGACCTTGTAGTGCATGCGGATCGGGTGGCGCTTGGGGTGGATCCGGATCGACTCCTCGCGCGTCAGGCGGACCTTGACCGGGACGCCCGTCACCTTGCAGAGGAGCGCCGTCTGAGCCTGGCAGCTCATGTCCTCCTTGCCGCCGAAGGCGCCGCCGTTCGGGACGAGCTCGACCTCGAGGTCTTCTTCTCGCACGCCGAGGAACCGGGCGCACTGACGGCGATCGTCGAAGACGCCCTGGCCCTGGGTGTAGATCCGGATCTTCCCCTCGCGCGTCGGCTCGGCGAGGCAGGACTCGGGCTCGAGGTAGGCGTGCTCGATGCGCTGGGTGCGGAACGTCTCCTCGACCACGAAGGCGCTCTTGGCGAGGGCGGCCTCGACATCACCTCTCTGGATGCGGCTCTCGGAGAGGAGGTTGCCGTGGGGCCCGACCTGGGGAGCGTCCGCCAGGAGAGCCTTCTCGGCCTCGATGAGCGGCGGCAGGACCTCGTAGTCGACGGTGATGGCCTCGCACGCCTCGCGCGCCGTCCGGTAGTCCACCGCGGCGACCGCGGCGACCACGTCGCCCGTGCAGTGAGTCTCCTCGCCCACGGCAATGAAGCCCGGCCAGTCGTTGTAGAGGAGCCCGTAGTAGCGCTCGCCCGGAACGTCGGCCGCGGTCACGACGGCGCGGACTCCCGGCATGGCGACCGCCCGCGAGACGTCGATCTTCTTGATCCGCGCCCGAGCGTGCTCCGAGAGCTTGAGCGCCCCGAGGAGCATGCCCGGCCTCTTGAGGTCGTCCACGTAGGGCCGGTCGCCGAGCGTCCCCTCGAGGCCTTGATACCGGCCGAGGTTGCACCCGAGCGCCCCGTCGAGGTCGACCTCGGGCATCTTCCCCTCGCGCTTCGAGCGGGCCGCCGTCTGGATCGCCTCGACGATCCTCACGTAGCCGGTGCAGCGGCAGAGGTGAACGTCGAGGGCCTTCTCGATCTCCTCGGCCGAGGGGTCGGGGTTTTTGTCGATGACGCTCTTTGCCCGGAGGGCGATCCCCGGGATGCAGAACCCGCACTGGAGCCCCGCGACCGACACGAAGCTGCGAGCGATCCGCTCCCTCTCCTCGTCGGTGAGCCCCTCGAGGGTGAGGACGGTCTTGCCCTGGGCCTTCTCGGCCGGCATGGCGCACGTCACGAGCGGCTTCCCCTCGACGAGCGCGAGGCAGCAGCCGCACTGGCCCTGGGGGCTGCAGCCGTCCTTGGGCGACGTGACTCCGAGCCTCTCGCGCAGGACCTCGAGAAGGCTCTCGCCGGCCACGCACTCGGTCGTAACCGCTTTGCCGTTCAGGGTGAAGGAGAGCGTCTTCGTCCCGTTGAGGACGGGGGTCATTTCGGGCGTCATGCCAAAAGTCTCGCGAATCGCCTGCCTCGTGTGCAAGCAAGACATGGAAAGGATTCGTCTCAGCCGTTTCACGTTCAGCACGATGCCGTGCCCTGCACAGCACGATGCCGTGCACCCCACAGCGGTGTGCCGTGCTCCCTCGAGCGCGTGCCGGGCGCAGCACACGGGTGAGCCGTGTCGCCCTCGGCTCGAGCCACGCCCACCAAGGCACCGTGCCGTGCCCGGCAAAGCTCGATGCCATGCCCACGAGAGCTCCGTGCCGTGACCCCCACCGTAAGAGGCCGTGATGCCCTCTCATCTGATGGCTGTCTCCCACCGCATCGAGCCCTGACCCCCTCACCACCTGACCATGCCACCCTCGACACCTGACCAGCTCGTGAAGACCGCGATGCCCTCCTTTGCTCGGTGCCGTGCCGCGTCATCATCGTGGGCGCACCGGATCACCCACACCGCGATGCCCTCTCTCCTATCGGCCGGAGCGCGCCATGCGAAGCGTCGCACCATGACCGCCTCGTCACTCGGCCGTGCCCACCAAACATGGATGCCGCGGCAGGCAATCCACTCAACCGGACACCCTGCGGACGTTTGCCTCTCCGGTCGAGCAGCAGAGGCACGACCTCGACACGTGCTGAACGGTGAGACGCACGCGCGTGCGAAGCACGGCACAGTGCTGTGCAGGGCACGGCATCGTGGTGAGGGGAGCACGGCAAGCGCTGAACGAGGCACGGCCAAGCCATTAAGGCAATACGAGTTCGACGAAGACTCCGGCCCGCTCGCGCTGAGCCGTGCCATACCCGGTCCTCATGCGGTCGAGGGCGACGAGCGCGCGTGGCAGCCTCCGGGCGAGAGGGCTCGTCCTCACGGGGTAGACCGTGCGAGCCACATCGATGTCGATGCCCTGGCACAGGCGTGAGAGTCGCGCGGGCGTGACCCGAGCGAGGGAGCGCACGATCCTCACCACGGCGTGGCGAGGGTTCCAGCCGGTCGCGTACGACTCCGAGCGCGAGAGGGCGATCCTCTCGGCACCCATGAGCGCCCACGATGCGGGCGCACGGCCGATCGTCGAGAGTCCCTCCCCTCTTCGCCGAGCAGGGTCGAGCAACACGCGGAGGAGGTCCCAGTCCTCACCGACGGTGACCGGCTCCGCGACGCGCGTCGATCTCAGCAATGCCCACGCGACCTCCTCGCGCGCCGCCTCGGTCGAGGGGGACTCACCGGTGGCGAGCACGGCCTCGAGCCGTGCCCGCGCGAGCGACGCGAAGGGGTCGCCTCGCAACCGCTCGACGGCCCCGGGGACCGCGCGGAGCAAGGCTTTGCGGTCCGAGAGGGCGGGCACGACCTCGCCCACGAGGAGGGTCTCCGAGACGATCTCGAGGTCGAGCCGGATCGGTTTGCTCACAAGAACATGATCTCGTTGACACCCCGCTCCATGCGTGGTCTATTCCTTGCCCCCCGGCGGCCTTTCAGCCGGGGAGAGTCGCCCGTGCCGGATCCTGTCGAACCCGAACGAGGGCCCAAACAGGGAGAACTGCTGTCGTTCATGCGGTTCTCTCACGTTGGACTCCAGTTCGCCCTGACCGTCGGCCTCCTCACCATGGCCGGCGTCTGGGCGGACGGGAAGTGGGGCACGAGCCCCCTGTTCACGCTCCTCGGCACCTTCGTCGGCTTCGGCGCGGGTTTTTTCAACCTCTATCGCGCGGTCTACCCGACGCGCCGGTCGTGAGCGTGAGGGCCTCCCATGCTGCCGCTCGCCCACTGGATCGACGATCACCTCCTCCACATTCACCCCTTGCCGACGATCTTCGGCAAGCTCCTGTGGGAGATCGGGATCTCGCGGCACGCCTTCTCGATCCTCGTCGCGACCGGCCTCATGCTCCTCATCTTCCCCTCGATCGCCAAGCAGGACTCGCTCGTCCCGAAGGGCGCGCGGAACTTCTTCGAGGTCATCCTTCTCTTCATCAGGGATGAGGTCGCCAAGCCCTTCCTCGGGCCCAACACGAACAAGTTCCTCCCCGTCCTCTGGACCTTCTTCTTCTTCATCTTGTTCTGCAACCTCCTCGGGCTCGTCCCGGGAATGGCGACGGCGACGGGGAGCATCCTGGTCACCGGCACGCTCGCGGTCATGGCGTTCATGTGGTGGCACGCCTGCGGCATCGCCGAGCAGGGCATCGTCGCCTACATAAAGAACATCGTCCCCCCGGGACTTCCGTGGTGGCTCATCCTCCCCATGTTCGCGATCGAGCTCATAGGCCACATGGTCAAGCCGTGCGCCCTCATGATTCGACTCGCGGCCAACATGACGGGCGGCCACGCCGTCCTCTACTCGTTCCTGGGGTTCGTCTTCATCTTCAAGAACTACCTCTTCGGGCCGGTATCGGTCGGCGCTGCGATCCCGATCTACATGCTCGAGATCTTCGTCGCTTTCATCCAGGCATACGTCTTCACATTCCTCGTCACCGTGTTCGTGGGCGCCGCGGTCCACCCCGAGCACTAATAGGAGAGTTTCGTCATGCTTCCCCTTCTTGCCGACATCAACGGAATGGGTCTCGCGGCCGGCCTCGCCGCCCTCGGTGCAGGTATGGCCGTCCTCGGCGCCGGCTACGGCATCTCCAAGATCGCCGCGGCCTCGGTCGAGTCGATCGCCCGTCAGCCCGAGTCCTCGGGCGACATCCGCGGCGCCATGATCCTCACGGCGGCCCTCATCGAAGGCGTCGCGCTCTTCGGCGTCGTCGTCGCGGTCCTCATCGTCTTCGTGAAGCCGGCGGCGTAGTCCGTGTTCGACCTGGCCCTCCTCTTCCTCGCGGAGCACGGCGAGAAGACGGCCCCTCTCCTCGACCCCGAGTCGTGGGGCCTCATCTTCTGGAGCGCCATCTCGTTCGGTCTCGTGCTGCTCATCCTCAAGAAGGCGGCCTGGGGGCCGATCCTCGAGGGGCTCGAGAAGCGCGAGCGGACGATCGCCGACGCCATCGCGGCGGCGCAGAAGGACCGCGCCGACGCCGCTCGCCTCCTCGAGGATCACAAGAAGCAGCTCGAGAAGGTCAAGGGCGAGGCCCAGGCGATCCTCAACGAGGCCGCCAACGACCAGAAGCGGATGCTCGAGGAGGCGCACGCCAAGGCCGCCGCCGAGACCGAGGCGACGAAGCAGCGCGCCATCCACGACATCGAGCTCGCCAAGGGCAAGGCCGTGGACGAGCTCCGCCAGAAGTCGATCGACCTGGCGCTCCAGCTCGCCGAGAAGGTGATCGGGAGCGAAGTCGACCGTCTCAAGCAGAAGAAGCTCATCGACGACTTCGTGAAGGCCTACGGAAAGAACTAGGGACTCATGAAGGGACTGGACACCGTCGCCCAGGTCTACGCTTCGGCGCTCATCGAGCTCGCCTACCAGAAGGGCGTGCCTGGCGAGGTCCTGGCCGACGTCCAGGAGGTCGGACGGCTCCTCCAGTCCACCCCCCGGGCCTTCACGTTCCTCATCACACCCAACATCAAGAAGGACTCGAAGAAGCAGGTCATCGATCGGGCCTTCGGCGGGCGGGTGAGCGAGATCGTCCAGAACTTCCTCAAGGTCGTGATCGAGAAGGGGCGCGCCGACGCGCTCCCCGAGATGATCACGGCCTTCGTCGCCATGTATCACGAGCGGCAGGGTGAGCTCGTGGTCAAGGTCCAGACGGCTCAGGCGCTCGAGGACGACGATCGGGACCGCCTGCGCCGCATCCTCAGGAACAAGTTCAAGAACAAGGGCTATACGGACGTCGTCTTGGACGAGAAGGTGGACGCCCGCCTCCTGGGAGGCGTCATCGTCCGCACGGGCGACGACCTCTACGACGGGTCACTCAGGACGCGCCTCGCCGCGATCGGCGACCGCCTCCGGGCGGGACGCCTCAACCTGGAGAAGCTGTATGAAGATTAAAGCCGACGAGATCGCCTCCGTTCTCCGCAAGGAGATCGAGGATTACGCCCGCGACCTCGAGATGGACGAGGTCGGCTCGATCCTCGAGGTCGGCGACGGCATCGCCCGCGTCTATGGCCTCAAGAACGTCATGGCCGGCGAGCTCCTCGAGTTCCCGAAGAAGGTCATGGGACTCGCCTTGAACCTCGAGGAGACGTCGGTCGGCGTCGTCCTCCTCGGCGACTACACCGAGCTCCGCGAGGGCGACCAGGTCAAGCGCACGCGCAAGGTCATGAGCGTGCCCGCCGGCGAAGCGATGATCGGCCGAGTGGTCAACCCGCTCGGCGAGCCCCTCGACAACAAGGGCCCGATCGACACCAAGAACTTCCGCCCCATGGAGATGATCGCTCCGGGCATCGCCGCCCGGCAGCCCGTGAACGAGCCGCTCCAGACCGGCCTCAAGGCGATCGACTCGATGATCCCGATCGGGCGCGGTCAGCGCGAGCTCATCATCGGCGACCGTCAGACCGGCAAGACGGCGATCGCGATCGACACGATCATCAACCAGAAGGGCCAGGGCGTCATCTGCATCTACGTCGCGATCGGTCAGAAGTCGTCCACGACCGCCGCGATCGTCGAGCGCCTCCGCAACGCGGGCGCCATGGACTACACGGTCGTCGTCCAGGCAGGCGCCTCCGACCCGGCGCCCCTCCAGTACATCGCCCCCTACGCCGGCGTCGCGATCGGCGAGTACTTCATGTACGAGAAGGGCGGCGCGGTCCTCTGCGTCTACGACGACCTCTCGAAGCAGGCGTCGGCGTACCGCGAGCTCGCGCTTCTCCTCCGCCGTCCCCCGGGACGCGAGGCTTACCCCGGCGACGTGTTCTACCTCCACAGCCGCCTCCTCGAGCGCGCCGTGAAGATGAAGGACCTCTGGATCATCGTCCAGAAGTCGGCTCCCCAGGGCGTGAAGGAAGGCCTCGACGGGATCGTCTACGAGCGTCCCATGGGGAAGGACATAGCCGAGCACGTCATCAAGGGCTTCAACCCCGAGAAGTTCGAGGTCCGCCAGTACAAGAAGGGCGAGGCGATCCCGAGCGAGGTCGGGAAGTGGGGCATCTTCCAGAAGAACCGGAAGGTCGCCGAGCCGCACCTCCTCTTCGACGACCAGGCGACGGCCGACCGGTTCTTCAAGGGCCGCCCCGACAAGGACCAGGTCGAGATCCGGCGCCTCTCGCCGTCGGGCGGCTCGCTCACCGCGCTCCCGATCATCGAGACGCAGGAAGGCGAGGTCTCGGCCTACATCCCGACGAACGTGATCTCGATCACCGACGGCCAGATCTACCTCGAGCCCAACCTGTTCTTCTCGGGCATCCGTCCCGCGATCAACGTCGGTATCTCGGTCTCGCGCGTCGGCGGTAACGCCCAGACCAAGGCCATGAAGTCGGTCGCAGGCTCCTTGCGACTCGACCTCGCGTCCTACTGGGACCTGGAGGCGTTCGCCCAGCTCGGCACCGAGCTCGACGCGGTCTCCCAGCGAAAGCTCGACCGCGGCAAGCGCATGGTCGAGCTCTTGAAGCAGGGTCAGTACGCGCCCCTCCCCTTCGAGGAGCAGGTCACCATGATCTACGGCGCGAACGAGGGCTTCCTCGACCAGATCGCGCCCGACAAGGTGCAGGAGTTCGAGCGGAAGTTCCTGCCCTACATGCGGCAGGTCCACCCCGAGGTCCTGAAGGCGATCCGCGAGTCGAAGGTCCTCTCGGACGACTCGAAGACCGCCCTCAAGAAGATCCTGGGCGACTTCGTCACGAGCTTCAAGGGCGGCTCGGCTCCCGACCCCCGCTCGGGCATGAAGGCCTAGGACCGTGGCCAAGCTCCGCGACATCAAGCGGCGGATCAAGTCGGTCAAGAACACCGCCAAGATCACGCACACGATGGAGCTCGTGGCGACCGCCAAGGCCAAGGTCAGCCAGAACCGGATCCAGCGCGCCATCCCCTACTTCTCGGCGCTCGCCGAGATCGCGGGCGAGGCGCGCAAGGCCGGCGGCGGCGGCGGCGAGGGCACGGGGCCGCTCCACGCGCTCCTCGTGCAGCGCGAGCAGATCAAGAAGGTCACGCTCCTCGTCATAGGCGCCAACCGCGGCCTCTGCGGCGGCTACAACGGCAACATCCTCCGTCTCGCGCGGCGGCGCCGGGACGAGCTCGTCGCCGAGGGCAAGGAAGTCTCGATCCTCGCCGTCGGCAAGAAGATCGTGAACGGCCTGCGCTTCCAGCAGATCCCGTTCGAGCCGATCCAGGGCCCGATCCCCGACGACCGTCCGCCCTTCGCCGACTGCGAGCGGATCGCCGACCAGCTCGTCGCGCGCTTCCGCGACGAGAAGGCCGACCGGGTCGAGGCCGTCTACACGCACTACTACTCCGCCGGCCGGCAGGGAGCCGTCGTCGAGCAGGTCCTCCCGATCCAGGCCAAGGACGAGGAGGCGGAGGAGAAGGAGCAGGCCGCTCTCGGCGTCGCCACGAAGGACGTCGAGGGAGGCCCGGCGGGCCGCAAGCGCGGCAAGAAGGCGTCGGTGGACTTCATCATCGAGCCCGATCCGCGCGCGATCCTGGACGCGATCTTCCCGCTCCAGGTGAAGCTCCACGTCTACCGCGTCTTCCTCGAGGCCGCCGCGAGCGAGCAGATCGCCCGGCGCGTCGCGATGAAGAACGCCTCGGACAACGCGGACGAGGTCGGTCGCGCGCTCAGGATGCAGTACAACCGCGCGCGCCAGGCGGGCATCACGAAGGAAATCCTCGAGATCGTCGGTGGGGCGGCAGCCCTCGAGTAAGCAGTTCGGGCCGCCGAAGGCGGCCCAATGAGCAGGAGACACACATGGCCAATACCAAGCAGGGCACCGTCGTCCAGGTCATCGGCGCGACGTTCGACGCGGAGTTCGAGGAGGGTCACCTCCCCGACCTCTACAACGCGCTCACGATCGACGCCCAGATCGACGACAAGCGCCTCCAGCTCACGGGCGAGGTGCAGCAGCACCTCGGCGGCAACCGCGTCCGCGCGGTCGCCCTCGGCTCGACGGACGGCCTCGTCCGCGGGACGGCGGTGACGGACACCGGCGGGGCGATCACCGTCCCGGTCGGCGAGGCGACGCTCGGGCGCGTCTTCAACCTCCTCGGGAACCCGATCGACGAGCAGGGCCCGATCGACGTGAAGGAGCGCCGCCCGATCCACGCCAAGGCGCCCGACTTCGCCGACATCACGGCCAAGACCGAGGTCTTCGAGACCGGTATCAAGGTCATCGACCTCCTCACGCCCTACACGCGTGGTGGCAAGACCGGCCTCTTCGGGGGCGCCGGCGTCGGCAAGACGGTCCTCATCCAGGAGCTCATCAACAACGTCGCCAAGCAGCACGGCGGCTACTCGGTGTTCGCTGGAGTCGGGGAACGGACCCGTGAAGGAAACGACCTCTGGCTCGAGATGAAGGAGTCGGGCGTCCTCCCCCGCACGGTCATGGTGTTCGGCCAGATGAACGAGCC
>Ga0070738_10005397_pt1 | contig 14222 bp, 9 predicted proteins | sample Coa_R2_2_FD_66446 | JGI IMG/M metagenome (GOLD analysis project Ga0070738, IMG submission 66446) | Surface soil microbial communities from Centralia Pennsylvania, which are recovering from an underground coalmine fire - Coalmine... | ecosystem: Environmental > Terrestrial > Soil > Unclassified ... | reverse complement strand
CGGCGGCCACCTTGGCCGGGATCTCCTCGGCGATGACGCGGCCGATCTTGTCGCTATCCTGCCACTCGATGTTGCCGAATAGCTCGTTGAAGGCCCGCAGGATATTGCTCAGGTGATCCACCTCGGGCTCCGGCAGCCCGGCGCCGGCGATGGTGGGGACAGGCTCGATCTCCTGGTCCTGGTCGGCCAGCGTGATAGCCATGGTGGAGTGCTCATGAGCGCTCGTTTCAATCCCTCGTAGGTACGTGTGCGGCGGCCAGACCGAATAGGAAAGGAGCACATCATGCAAGGTTTCAATCCCTCGTAGGTACGTGTGCGGCCTGTGACGCGTTGTAGTGCATTGAGAGGCGTTTTGGCGTTTCAATCCCTCGTAGGTACGTGTGCGGCGGAGAGCCATGCTCGTCGGATACGTAGACCCCGAGCGGGTTTCAATCCCTCGTAGGTACGTGTGCGGCGCCTCACGTTGTATATTCTTTATCGTCGGCCTGGAGAGTTTCAATCCCTCGTAGGTACGTGTGCGGCCTGGTCGATGGCCATGGCCTGGTCGGTGGTCGCGACGTTTCAATCCCTCGTAGGTACGTGTGCGGCCTATGACCATTATGGAGGCGCCTCCCCGCATCTCCTAGGTTTCAATCCCTCGTAGGTACGTGTGCGGCCATCCGAAGAGGATCGACAGGATTATGACGCGTGCAGTTTCAATCCCTCGTAGGTACGTGTGCGGCCTCCCCCGAGATCATCGCCGCGGCGGAGACCTACCTGTTTCAATCCCTCGTAGGTACGTGTGCGGCGTCTGGCGGGTCATGACGGCGTCTCGGGAGACATGAGTTTCAATCCCTCGTAGGTACGTGTGCGGCTCTTACAGCAGTCGCGTGGGGTGCGGTGTCTGGTGAGTTTCAATCCCTCGTAGGTACGTGTGCGGCGTAGACTAGTACTTTTGGGGGTTGTGGGTCATCAACTGTTTCAATCCCTCGTAGGTACGTGTGCGGCGACGCATGGCTAGCGGGTATGCCGTGATTGATGCCGGTTTCAATCCCTCGTAGGTACGTGTGCGGCTCGTGGTTTATGCGCGCGAGTGCAGCGACGCGGATAGCGTTTCAATCCCTCGTAGGTACGTGTGCGGCCATGAACTCTCCTTTGTGCCCAAACTATCCCTTGAGTTTCAATCCCTCGTAGGTACGTGTGCGGCACTCATCCGGGCTACCACACGAAACGCGCGATGAGAGTTTCAATCCCTCGTAGGTACGTGTGCGGCCCACGCTAGAGGATGCGGATCGCGTTTGGCGCATGCTGTTTCAATCCCTCGTAGGTACGTGTGCGGCGACTACGCCGGGTGGATATATACCTGGGGTACTTTTGGTTTCAATCCCTCGTAGGTACGTGTGCGGCGCGTTGCGTGGCGCAGGATACGGATATCGTACGCAGAGTTTCAATCCCTCGTAGGTACGTGTGCGGCGATGGTGTACGATCTGTTGCTACCCGACGACAGAGAGTTTCAATCCCTCGTAGGTACGTGTGCGGCCGATGGCCCCAGGCAGGGCCGAAACGGGTAGGAGGAGTTTCAATCCCTCGTAGGTACGTGTGCGGCCAGGTTGTTCAGCGGCATATCTCCCCCTTTCCATGGCTAGGTTTCAATCCCTCGTAGGTACGTGTGCGGCACGGTCACATCGGCCCACGTCTCCGGATCGGAGAACCCCGTTTCAATCCCTCGTAGGTACGTGTGCGGCGCGATGCGCGGGGATGCCGCGCTCGCGGATCGCGAGGTTTCAATCCCTCGTAGGTACGTGTGCGGCCCCCTTCTCATGTTATGGAATATTCGTTTTATGTTAGTTTCAATCCCTCGTAGGTACGTGTGCGGCGAGTTCTCGGGGGATCATCGTCATCCCCCTCAAAGTTTCAATCCCTCGTAGGTACGTGTGCGGCCATCAGCGACCGTCTCAGCAGACGTCGCCGCCTTCGCGTTTCAATCCCTCGTAGGTACGTGTGCGGCCGGTTCCTCTGGCCACACCACGGGATAGGCCAGCAGGGTTTCAATCCCTCGTAGGTACGTGTGCGGCGTTGCGTGGTGCTGGTGGGGTCGACGCCGCCCGTGGGGTTTCAATCCCTCGTAGGTACGTGAGCGGCGCAAGCGGATCGGGAGTTGGACCAATGCCTTCTGGCGTGTTTCAATCCCTCGTAGGTACGTGTGCGGCTTGAGTATGCGCTCGATACTCTCCGCCTCTAGCCGCGGTTTCAATCCCTCGTAGGTACGTGTGCGGCCCGGCGCTATCGGGCACGGCGTCTGGCCCCGGCCACGGTTTCAATCCCTCGTAGGTACGTGTGCGGCGTCGACACTGGTCGACCGTGGCGTATGCGAGGGACGGTTTCAATCCCTCGTAGGTACGTGTGCGGCCATGACCAACAGCGGGTCGGGCGACCAGTACTGGAATACGTTTCAATCCCTCGTAGGTACGTGTGCGGCGGAAATTTCTTGCCGCGCCACCCCAGCGCGTGCCGTTGTTTCAATCCCTCGTAGGTACGTGTGCGGCTTGGCGTCGCAGGAGACGGGCCAGAAGTATAGCGTCCTGTTTCAATCCCTCGTAGGTACGTGTGCGGCCCGCTTCCCAATTTCTGGAAAATTGCTTTTGGATAGTTTCAATCCCTCGTAGGTACGTGTGCGGCACGTTAGCCCTGGTCGGACGGGCGGATGCTCGTCAGTGTTTCAATCCCTCGTAGGTACGTGTGCGGCCCTGGTCTCGGGCGGGGGGGCCAAGTTCTCGGTCGGCGTTTCAATCCCTCGTAGGTACGTGTGCGGCTTTTCCCAACAACCGCCAAACGCGTTTCTGCCGTCACGTTTCAATCCCTCGTAGGTACGTGTGCGGCCGAACCACGGCGTCCCCTATTGGTACGACGAGTACGAGTTTCAATCCCTCGTAGGTACGTGTGCGGCCTCCACCATGTCCACGGTGGCCACCACCAACCTCGCGTTTCAATCCCTCGTAGGTACGTGTGCGGCTGGCGATCTGAGAGGACAGGACGATGGCAGAGAACAGTTTCAATCCCTCGTAGGTACGTGTGCGGCGTCACCTGCGCGTGGACGAGGGCGCCGGGCGTCACCGTTTCAATCCCTCGTAGGTACGTGTGCGGCCCCGCGTGGCGCGGCTCGGGTCGTGGACGCGGAAGAGGTTTCAATCCCTCGTAGGTACGTGTGCGGCCAACTCCCCCTCCATCGCCCTCTCGGGCGGACCCTAGTTTCAATCCCTCGTAGGTACGTGTGCGGCCCACCTCCGGCTCCCCCGTGCTGGTCACCTTCTGGGCGTTTCAATCCCTCGTAGGTACGTGTGCGGCCGTCGTCATCGTCGTGCACCTCAACAAGATGCAGATGGTTTCAATCCCTCGTAGGTACGTGTGCGGCTTCCTCGCCCCGCCAAAACCCACCCCCCCTTCCCCCAAGTTTCAATCCCTCGTAGGTACGTGTGCGGCTCCGAGGCGGGCGGGTCCTACGCCCAGGTGGACATGTTTCAATCCCTCGTAGGTACGTGTGCGGCCTTACGCCACCGGCGACACTCGCCGCCGAGCCACCGTGGGTTTCAATCCCTCGTAGGTACGTGTGCGGCTAGCCGGGATGTTCCACGGCGGCGCGCTCGGTAACAGTTTCAATCCCTCGTAGGTACGTGTGCGGCGACCGACGCCACCGACATCCGCTTCGGGTTCTCCTAGTTTCAATCCCTCGTAGGTACGTGTGCGGCTGTACGCGGCGGCGGCGCAGATGTACGACTTCCTGTTGTTTCAATCCCTCGTAGGTACGTGTGCGGCGCGTCATGATGCAGCGTTACGGCCTGGGGCGCTACCGTTTCAATCCCTCGTAGGTACGTGTGCGGCGCGTCGCGCCCACGGGGTCGACCAAGAGCGCCCACGTGTTTCAATCCCTCGTAGGTACGTGTGCGGCTGGAGGAAGCTTTGCGGGACGGTCGGTATCTTGCGTCGTTTCAATCCCTCGTAGGTACGTGTGCGGCTATGACGCTGGCCGGCAGCACCGGCCAAGCCACGATGTTTCAATCCCTCGTAGGTACGTGTGCGGCGAGATTGACCCCGATGCTCACCCCCAGTGTACTCCCCGTTTCAATCCCTCGTAGGTACGTGTGCGGCTATCCAGTAGTGTCATGTTTGTTGAAGGTATTGAGCGTTTCAATCCCTCGTAGGTACGTGTGCGGCGCAGTAGGAGGTGTCGATGTGCGTCACGCGGGACAGAGTTTCAATCCCTCGTAGGTACGTGTGCGGCCAGGACAGCGCGCGCGACAATCTGACGATCTGGCTGTTTCAATCCCTCGTAGGTACGTGTGCGGCATATAGGAGGAAAATATGGGGGCCGATCAAGTTCGGTTTCAATCCCTCGTAGGTACGTGTGCGGCGCCTTATGCCCGCCTAGGACACCTGACATAAGATGTTGTTTCAATCCCTCGTAGGTACGTGTGCGGCGCTGGGACTGGCGGAAGGGTCGCTCTACGCGGCCATGTTTCAATCCCTCGTAGGTACGTGTGCGGCGGTGAACCTCTACAAGCAGGTGCCGTCCGTCACCATGTTTCAATCCCTCGTAGGTACGTGTGCGGCCCCCGCGACCTGGCCAAGGGCGACGTCCTCACATTGTTTCAATCCCTCGTAGGTACGTGTGCGGCCCCAGAGTCCGTCAGGAGATGGTCGAATATGATGTCTACGCACCCGCATTGTACCAGTTTCCATCGACATCAACAAGCCGACGACGGAAGTGAGTCACTGAACCCAGAAATGGGGCCCGTCAATTGGATCTCAAGCCGTGTCGATCTCCGCTTGCAACAGCATGATTGGAGATCGACGCATATGCTGATCTACCCGCCGCCTCGGACTCGGTTATCCAGAGAGATGAATTGCGCGGACGGACGATCGACCCACGCAGAACGGACAGACCGCTCAGGCGCGTACGCGCATGAACCTATAGCATGTTACCCGTCTCCCGTCGGGGCATGCCCTCCTGTACGATCTGCATGTAGCTCGTCGAGCGCAGTACGTAGTACCGCACCGAGTCATGGTCCGGCTCGATCACCGTCCGCACCGCCGTCTGTAACCCTCGCAATTGCGCCGGCGTCAATTCCCCTTCGAACACGCTGTTCTGCACGTGCTCCAGGTACTGTCGGGCGATCTTCATGACCTTCGTCACCCGATCAACCTCGATGTCGTAGACCATGATGACAAACACGCTACCACCGCGCTATGTATGGAGTGTAGGCCTCTTCGCCGAGCAGATGCTTCTCGATCTTGTACAGGTCCAGGCGTATCAGTCGGCGATACGATACCTGGCGCTTCAAACGCGGCATCAGCAAGGTATCCTTGAGCCGCTCGTCATAGGCGCGAATGAAGGCATCGCGCGCCCGATCCGTCAGGATCACGCCCTCTGTGTCCTCGCGAAAACTCGCGGCCGTCAGGACACCCCGATTCACCAAGGTGAATATCGTGCGATCGACGATGATCGGCTTGAAGACCTCCGCTACATCCAGGTTCAGACTGTAGCGCCGAAACGTTGTGCTGTGCAAGAAGCCGATGCGCGGGTCCAGATGTGTGCGGTAGATCTCGGATAGGCAGGTCACGTACATCAGGCTGTTGCCGAAACTGATCAGGGCGTTGACACGGTTGAGAGGGGGACGCCGGCTGCGTCGTTCGAACCGGAAATCGTCGTTGCCGAGGATGGCGTCCCAGGCGGTGTAGTAGGTTTCGCGGGCGTGACCCTCCACGGCCATGAGTTGCTCAACCGTCCCCTGGCCGTCGATCTCTCCCGCTTGTCGACGCAGCGCCTCCAACTGCTCTCCTACATCGGCACCACGGCGCCGGTAATACATGAGCACCTTGATCAGATTCGCCAGCGCGCCCCGCACGAATGCCGCAGACAGTCGCAGGCGCCGCTCCGGATCGTTGTAGTGTTGCGCCTGCTGAAGGGTCAGATACCCGCTGGTATAGTGCTCGCGCGGCATGTAGGAGCCGGAATAGTAACCATAATAGTTGTAGACGTGCAAGGGGATGCCTTGTTGCGTCAGGAACGTGAGCAGTCGGACATTCAGATTGACCTCCCCGAAGAGATGAATCTCACCCGTTGTCTCGACCGGTAGGAACCGTTTCCCTTTTTCGCCATCGAAGCAGAGCGTGTTGTCCTGCCGTGCCAGTGTGCCGCTGCTGAAGATATAGACAGCCTGTTTCATGCGTCTTCCTCCACATCGTGGCCGCTCCAGCAGAACTCGGCGTAGGCGCACGGGTGACAATAGCGAATGAAGCGCGCGGCGGGCGGGCGCTCCTGTGCGGCAATCGTCTCTATGCGCGCCAACGCTTCTTCCACGCGGGTGCGCGTCGCCTCGTCGAGCACCACTCGCACGCACAGTCGCTCGTCCGGGACCGCCAACTCGCCCTCGGCCGCGACCCCGTCCGCGTCGAGCAGCCAAAGGTAGTAGGCGAGCTGCAAGCTGGCCGCCGCGATGAAACGACTGCTCTTTTTCACTTCATGCAGGATGAGTGTGCCGCCACGCCGCGTGATGTGGTCGACGCGCACCCCCTGCGGCAGCGTGACTTCCGGGCTTCGGCGTTGATACGCGGTGGCACCGACCAGACGCCCCTCGGCCAGCAGGTCGTTCTCGCGCTCCGGCTCGATCTGATGCGCCATCAACCAGACCTCGCGCTCGCAGATGGCGCTGTACCAGACGAGGGTACCGGTGATATGTAGCTCGCTCATAGGATGAAGGTCCCACCGTCCATGACAATGCCTCGCTCCGGGTCGTAACAGTCTGGACGAACGATCCACCAGGGATAGTCCGTACCCTGGCCACGATACCATTCCGGCATCAGCGGATCGGCGATCGTCTCCGGACGCCAGCCATCGCGCACCCATACGCTCACCGTCACGACTGCGATGCGACCGGCCAGCTTGTGCAGCGCCCGGCGGCGCATGAAGCGCGGCGACACGGCCAGGGCCGCGCGTATAGCCTCGACCAGGTCACCGTCCGGATCGCGCGATGCGACGATCAGCTCCATCTTGTGCGCTTGCTCTCCGCGCAGCAGGGAGCCGACCTCGAGCTGCTCCTCAAACGTCGCGAAGGCGCGGGTATACGATTCGCCCTGGTCCTTGCGGGCTCGCAACAGTGCGAAATAGCGCTCGACCACCCCATAGACCTCTTCCTCGGGCAGCTCCGCGTAGCCCTCCAGCACCGTGCGCGTCGCTTCAAGGCTATAGTCTGGCCCGCCTTTGGGATTGCGGTAGACCATGGTGGCGAATGGCCGGCCCCGCTCATCGGTCAGGCTGTAGATCTCGACCGTGCCCCGCTCCGCGAGGCCGTGGCGATTGCACCGTCCCGCCATCTGGATCAAGGCGTCGAACGGGGCAAAATCGCGCAGCACGAGGTCCATATCGATGTCGACGCCCGCTTCCACCACCTGCGTCGAGATGACGAGGACGGGTGCGTCGTCGCTCCTCAGGCGCTCGATCTTCTCCAGCCGGTCGCGCGGGGTCAGGTCGGCGCTGAGCAAGACCACCGGGGTCGGCCACGCCTCGCGCAGGGCGTCGTACACGGCGCGAGCGCTCGCCCGGGTGTTGAGCGTGACCATCACCCGGCGCGCCGCCAACTCCGCCCGCCGGTCGCTCAGCGCGGCGATGAACGCCTCCAGCGTCAGAGTCTCGCGGTGGCGGAAGAGCAGGCGGTAGCGGGCAAAGCGCTTGAATAAGCCGGCAGGCGACGGGTAGAGCTCCTGCGCACCCTCGATGAAGCCCGGCTGTGTGGCGCTCATGGCCAACACGGTCGTGCCGAACTCCTGCACCAGACCACTCAAGGCGAGGCGGCAGAGGTCCCACAGGTGCGTGGGGATCGCCTGCACTTCGTCAATGATGACGACACTGCCGGCCAGGTGATGGAAGCGCATTTGATGCCGCGACCGCGCTCCGACCAGTGCCAGGAGGAGCTGGTCGACGGTGGTCAGCACGAGGTCGCTGCTCCACGTGTCCAGCAGGAAGGAGGCATCACCTTCCTCGGTCTCGCCATAGTCAAGCTCGCTCAAGCTATGGCTCTGCATCATGCGTTCCGAGTTGCCGCCCGTCTCCGGCAGGCCCAACATCTCGCGGTAGACGACAGCGGTCTGGTCTATAATGCTCAGGAAGGGCATAACCACGATGATCTGCCGCGGTTGCTGCTTGCAAAGAGCCTGCGCCACCGCTGCCGCCGCCAGCGTCTTGCCCAGGCCGGTCGGCAAAGTCACCGTCAGCAAGCCCGGCCGCCCCAGGCCGCGGAGCGTGGTCAGGACCTCGTCGCGCGCCTGCGTGCGCAGGGCGTTGAGTGGCGAGGGCGGCTGCCGCGCCGCGAAATCCCTCACCACGTCATCGGGCCAGGGGAGAATCTGCCGGCCCGCGTAGCGGGCGTGCCCGTCCTCGCTCAAGGCGAGGCGGGCGCGGTCAGCCTCGAGCAGGATGCTGTAGACATAGTGCACCCGCAGGCACCGCGCGACCGCCGCCAGACGATTATGGGCGTACAGGTCGCGTTGCGCCTCGAAGGCATCCTGGTAGCGCTCCCATACCTCCCACAGCAATCGTTGCAGATTGCCAACGCCCAGGCCCAGATCGCCCGCCGGCACCGCGAGCGCCCGCTCCAGCGCATCGAGCGGCAACGCGGCGAGTTGCTCCCGTAAGTGAGCCGCCCATTGGTCGTCATTGAGTTTGCGCTCCACCTCAGCCCGCGTCGGCAGGCTAGAGTGGTGGCCCAGGATCGGCAGCCCGACCTGCAACAGCCAGGCGTCGTCGAGGTTGTGATGCTGCGCATACCGCCCGGCCACGGCCAAGCCGAGCGGCGTGTGCGCCTTGGCGCGGCGGTCGCCCGTGTAGGCCGCCGGCCGCCGGATGTAGCGCTGGAACGCCGGCGTCGCCTTCCCGATGTCGTGCAGCAAGGCCGCGTGCTGAACCGGCGTGTCTAGCAGGTTGCCGTGGCCGGCCACGATGGATCGCGCCGTATCGCATACCTCGGCCACATGTTGTGCCAGTGATCGATCGGGATGCGAGAGCAAGATGTCGGACATGTATCTCTCCCTATAGCCAGACGACGACGCGCTCCTCGTCGCCCCAGCGTGCGGCCCAGGCATTGGCCGTGCGTACGGGCAGTGGCCGCCCCGCGCGTTCCACGTAGTACTCTTCATGGGTAAAGACGCGATCCGGAGTGACGGCGCGCGGCAGGCGTTCCGTCCCCAGATGCACGGCCAGGCCATCGCGGAAGATGCGCGCGGTATCGATCGTGACCAGCGGCCGGGCGGCCACGCTCCAACAGTCGTAGTCGCCTTCCGGCAGTTTGGAAGCGCTGCCGTCACCAAGCCACTCCAGGCGGGCGATGAACTCGCTCAGGCCCATGAAGGGGCTGAAGTGCCAGCGCCCGGACGCCAGCCGGGTCGCCAGTTCACCGTGATACGGCTTAGGCAGGGCCGCCACCACCGTAAAGTCCGGCGTCATCAGCAGCTCTTGTCGGATGAGGGTCGCCTGCTCCGGGCGCCCGGTACCCGCCGCCCGCTGGGAACGCGTGATGGTGGGAGGCAGAAGTTCGGGGTCTGTCTTGCGCAGCTTGGCGCGATGCCAGTGCGTGAGCGGGGCGCGCCCCAGCACGGCAAATGAGGCCGTGGCGAACAACCGTTGCGGTTCGTCCTTCTCCAGCCCGATCACGCCGCCGCACAGCCCCAGCAAGACCGTGCGCGGCGGCAGCGGATATGAGAGCGCGCTGGCACTACTCTCGGCACGCAGGAAGTGCCCAAGGCGCGCGTGATAGCGAAAGGCCACGATGGATAGGGTCGCGTCCTTCGCCACAACGTCGTCGGCTTCCATAGGCCGCTCAATGCCCAGTTGCACCGGCAGACACAGTCGCCGGGCCATCGAGCGCCAGATCCTCTGTCCGCGGAAAGAGCGCGGCCGGGGCCGGCGAGCACCGCACCGTGGGGTCGACGCAGTACTGCACGACCTCCACATGACCTGCGAACCGCGCGAGGCGCTCCTGCAGCGGCGAGAGGTCGAAACGGTAGTCCCGTGGGCCCGCCCAGGTTTGCGGCTCGGCCTCGCCCTGGAGGCGGACGCTGTTGAGCAGATCGCCGAACTGAAACTCGCTCCGCGGCCGGTAGACGATGTTGATGAGCAGGCGTGGCACCTGCCCGACCTTGGTGCGCGTATTGCCCGCGCTGCGCACTCCCTTCCATAGAGCAGTGAGGAAGGCCGCGTAGTCGGCGTCGCTCAGGCGCGAGGCCCGCGCGCTGTGCTCGTTGGCGATGCCGTTGAACCCGATCAGGCCATAGCGCAGCGCCGCGTAGCTCGTGAAGGTGCCCTGCGACCTCTCTTCGGTGCTGGCAAAGACGCTGGTGCCGCTCACCATGATCTCCTCCGCCGCGTGCATCACTTCGCCGAAGTTGATCTGCACCGCGCCGGTCAGCGTTTTTGGCTGCGGCTCCGCCTTGAAGCCCTGCTCGTCCTTGAAGGCCAGGCTCGATCCGAACAGGCGGGCGTCGATGAAGCTATCGAGCAACACGTTGACCAACTCACGGCCGGTCACGCGCTCGCGCTTAGTGGCTTCGAGATAGTTGAGGACGCGGCCGGTGAGGGTGTTGGCGCGGCCCTCGACGTTGTCGACAAGCAGCTCCTGTCCCTGCTGTTTCAGATAGTCGCGCACGAAGCGCTTCAGCCGCACATCGGTGACGTAATAGGTGCCGTCGGGCAGGCGCCGGGGCCGGTTCTCGTCGGGGTCGCCGTTCGGGTTGCCCATGCGGATGTCGTAAGCGTAGAAAAACTCCTGGCGGCGGCTGAGCGTGCCGCGATCCTGCGATAGACCCATCGTGTCATACTCCTTCCGTATTTGTCATTCCTGCTGTCTCAGTGCAGTGCGGAGATCGAGCGCGTGAGAATCGAACGACGCGATATCAGACGTGAAGTGATACTGGACCCTTAAGCTCCATTAGCCATCGTCTCCGCTTCGTCGATAGCCTCATGGCCGTTCCACATCGCGTCGGCCACCGTCTTACTGCTGGCCAGCCCCAACAGGAGGAAGTACGTGATCTCGTCCTGGGTGAGGCTGATCGCGGTGCCAAGGCGCGTGCCCAAGGCACCGACCTCCCCGACCAACGCGTCGGTTGCCCTGCTCCGAGCCGTCTTGCGCACGCGCTGGTCGGTATCGTGGCGGTACTCGAGGATCTTGTCGTAGACCTTGTTGAAGAGTCCCGGTAGATCGCGCGCCGTGAGGGCGCCGCCCTTGAGCCAGCCGAGGGCCTTGCCGGTATTGACCCCGCGCTGGTCTTGCATATAGAGCAGGCGCCCGAAGAGCGCGCCAAGCAGGAAGCACCAACGCTTGGCATCGCTATTGAGCCCCGCGACGCGCTGCCCCTCGGCGAAGAACGGCGCTAACTCCGGCCGCGTCGGCGTGTACGTTGGCGTGATATCGGTATCGTACATGTCTCCTCCCTCCAAAATGCGAAAAAAGTACAGCAGGCGGGTAAAATGCTTGACCCACCCGGCAAGGGTCAGGTCTTTCCCGGCTGCGCCTTCGTTGTAGGTTTGCCAGGTACGGTGCGCCGCATCCTGTTCGATCGCTGTGAGATACATGCGCGCGACACGCATCCCTTCGCCGAAAAGTAGCGTGCGCGGGATCGGCCGGGAATGATACGCCGCCTCGGCCAGCGTCACGGTGAGCGCGAAGAGCGCTCGGCTGTCGGCGGCCGGGCCGCGCCAGCCTGGTGGTCTGCGTAGCACCGCGGCCACGTGGTTGAAGCCCAGATCGAGCGCACCGATGGGCTGCGCGGGGAAATACGGACTCTGCTCCCGCTGAGCGGCGGTGATGAGGCACGAGATCGCGCTCAAGCGGCTGGGCAGCACGTCCTCGACCATCCCCTGCACGTCCTCCATGTTCTGGCCGAACGTGGCCCAGACGATGGTGAGGCCGGCAACAGCCTCGCCTTGGCCGGCCAGATACTCCAGTTGCTCCTCACGATTGGCCACACCACCGCTCGTGGCGCGCAACACCTCCCGGTAGTTGCGGAACCCGCGCATGAAGCGCCGACGCTGCTCCGCGGTTAGGTAGCCATGCAGCGCCGGTAGTACCAGGGCTTGTCTGCCGGCCACGCGCGCGATGTAGGATTCGCGATGATGAAAATAGAAGGTGTAGAGCGCATCGGCGGCCGACAGTGAGAGCGCGTAGCGCTTCCAGGCGTTATCGGAGGACAGGTTGCTGAACGCGCCGGCGCGATCGGCATTGGTCAGGTTAAGCCCGGCGCCCTTGAGCGCATTGGGATAGACCATCCCCTCCTGGCCGGTAAGGTGGCAGCGCCCTTCATGCGCGGCACTCGCCCCGGTGGTGTACTTCACCTCGGCGAGAGCCTGGAGCAGGTAAGCCAGGTAAACATCGATCTCTCCCGGCAGGCACCCGTGTTGGTCGGCGACCGCTAGAAAGCAGGTCCTGTTCTCCGGAATGTGCGCAACGGCCAGGACGAGGGCGGGCGCTTCCCTCGTCCCTTCAATCAGCCGATCTTGCACCCGCAAACGCATCCGCCGGCAGACCGCAAGGCAGTCGGCGAAATAGGAAGCCCATGGGGCGTCGCTCTCGGCGTGCTTCTGGAACCCGTCGAGCGTCGTCTTCAGGATCTTCGGCGACGGACCGGGACCCTTGTTCCCCCCGGTGCGCTTCAGCACCGGGCCAACCGCGCCGGACTGCGACCCGGACGGCTTGACGAACGGCAAGAGGCGCCCGTCCCGTTCGGGGACAAACTCTCGGCTCTCCAGGATGGCCACGGCGGGATCGTCTGGGTCGGCGGAGAGGACGTAGTAGTTGCCGGCCATGCTCTCCCGCGCCTCCTCGGTCAGGTAGGGGAGCAGCCGATCGAGCCTGTGCGCGTGCATGTCCCGGTACCACGCCTCGGGGTCGCCCGTGCCGTGCAACTCCTCATAGAGGTGCTGCACGGCCAGTTGATACATGATCTCAAGCATCGATCACCTCCACCATGCCGAATCCCTGCGCGTTCTTACTGCCAAGACCGGTATCGAGCGCCAGTTCCAGCAACGTTGGCGGCAGCTCGAGGCGATATTCGCCCATCCAGGCCTCGATCACCGTGTCGCGGTAATAGGTGACCTTGCGATCCCGCGAGCAGATGCGCAGTGGTGCGACGCGGGCATCGAGCGTCTCCAGCACGGCCGGGTCCCAGCCCGCGGCCAGCGCCTTGCGCTTGAGATTGGCGACAATCTGTGCCGGCCAGGCGCTGTCGTGCGGCGTGTAATAGCGCGTGCGCTTCCGCCCGTTCAACTGCACGTCCGTGCTATAGGCGGTGATGCCGGAGATCGCGCGCACCGTCACCGCACCGGGACGCAGCGGCACGGGCGGCGGCACCGCTATCTCGCGCACCGCGCACGGCGTTGCGCCAAGCCGCACCTCCGCGGCCTTGAGCATGCTGTCCGCCAGGCTAGAGAGCAACTCGGCCTGGCTGCTGGCGATCTGAAAGCTGACGGTCGAGCCCGGCGCGAACACGAGCCTCTTGGCCGACGCGTCGTAGCGCGCGTCGCCGCACAGGCGGCTGAAGGTGAAGAAGCGGAACGTGCGCAGGCCGGCGGTGAATCCACGATCGTGGATCTGCCTGGCCAGGGCGCGATCCATGTTGTTGTAGATGAAACCCTGCAAAACCTCGTTGTAGTGCGGAGTCAGGCTCAATGGCTCCAACGGGCGCAGGCTGATCGTAATGCGCACTGCATCCTCCTTGAAATAGCACGACTTGCGTTGTTGACTACCGATTCCGCGATGTTGTCACCTCCAGCACGGGATGCGCTGCATCCCATAGTTCACTTACCGTGCTGCCACCAGCTCCCGCTGCATCTCTTCCACATGCGCTTCCCGCGAGATGGCGCGCGAGACGCCCTCGCGCTTCTCGATGTGGTAGCCGTTGGGGAAGGCGTCGTGGAACTCTTCCTGGTGGGAGACCAGGATGACGCGATCGAGCGTGCCGTGCAGGGTCTTGAGCTGGTCGATCATTTCGCGCCGCCCGCCGGCGTCCAGGCTGCCGAAGCCCTCGTCGATGATGACGGAGCGGATGAGGCGCGAGCCGCTGCCCGAGTACCGGCCGATGGCCAGCGCCAGCGCCACGGCGGCCCGGAAGCGCTGGCTGCCCGAGATGAAGGCGATGTCCATCGGCGCGTCGCCCGAGGAGTAGTCGCTGACCAGGATCTCCAGGTCGTCGCCGTGCGG